>Ga0182027_10005244_pt1 | contig 19757 bp, 13 predicted proteins | sample 712E1DmetaG_FD_121300 | JGI IMG/M metagenome (GOLD analysis project Ga0182027, IMG submission 121300) | Permafrost microbial communities from Stordalen Mire, Sweden - 712E1D metaG (Illumina Assembly) | ecosystem: Environmental > Terrestrial > Soil > Wetlands > Permafrost | place: Sweden...
AGTTCAAAGTTCTTCCCGAGATATACTTTTCTTACATGCTCATCATCTGCCAATTGCGCTGATGTGCCTGATTTAAGGATGCGGCCCTCGAAAAGAAGGTATGCACGATCGGTGATTGAAAGGGTTTCGTGAACATTATGATCGGTTATAAGAATACCTATATTTTTTTCCCTTAGTTTTGATATAATCTCCTGGATATCTTCAACAGCAATCGGATCAACACCTGCAAAAGGTTCGTCGAGCAAAATGAATTTAGGTTTTAGGGCAAGTGCCCGTGCAATTTCAGTACGTCTTCTTTCACCTCCCGAAAGCTGGATCCCTTTACTTGACCTTATTTTATTCAATCCGAATTCACCCAAAAGAGTCTCCAGTCTTTCTTCCTGCTCCTGTTTTGGAAAGCCAGACATTTCAAGAACTGCGCGGATGTTGTCTTCAACTGACATATTTCTGAATACTGAAGCTTCCTGTGCAAGATAACCGATACCTTTTCTTGCGCGTTTATAGACGGGAAGTGTTGTTATTTCTTCTTCATCCAGAAATATTTTTCCCTCTCTTGGTCTTATTAACCCGACAATCATGTAAAAGGTTGTTGTTTTACCTGCACCGTTCGGCCCTAACAATCCAACTATCTCACCCTGTTCAACCTCAACAGAAACATGGTTAACAACAGTCCTGCTGCGATATTTTTTGACAAGATTTTCCGTGTACAGTTTCATTTAAATACTATGAAGTTGCTGGTTCGGTTTTTTCATCCTCTGCGAAGAATTCTTTGCGATCTTTATCTTTTTGCTTCATGACTTTTGCCGAGATAAAGATGCTGACCTCATATAGAATAAGAAGAGGAATAGCGACAAGGGTCTGAGAAAAGACATCGGGAGGAGTAATTATTGCGGCAATTATAAAGATGACCACGATTGCATGCTTCCTGTATTTTCTCATGAAGGTTGGTGTAAGAATACCAATCTTCGTGAGGAAGAATGTAATTATCGGCAGTTCGAAAACTAATCCTGTAGCAAGGCATATTGATGTCAGAGTACCGATATAGGACCTGATATTAATCTGATTGACGACCGAGGGATCAACTTCATACGAGCTAAGAAAATGTATTGAGAGTGGTGCGAGCATAAAATATCCGAAGAGAACTCCGACAAAAAATAGCCCTGAAGCAGCTAATACTGCCCCTTTTGCATAACGTGCCTCGTTAGGTTTGAGAGCTGGTTTAAAAAATTGCCAGAACTCCCAGAGTATAACCGGGAAAGCAAGGATCAGTCCGGCAACCATAGCAGCTGTTATGTGAGTTGTAATCTGTCCCGACATTTTTATGCTGATAAGATTTAATGGCTTGGTGTTAATACATAATGCAGCAGTTTTAAGGTATTCCCCAAGCTCGCAGAGTAACCGGTTGGTAATAAAATCAGGGCTTTTGGGGCCAAGAATAATCGTATTGAAAAGAATGTTTTTAAATATAAAAGCTATAATCATAAAGAATACTATAGCTAAAATAGACCGGATAATATGCCATCTTAGTTCCTCGAGATGTTGAAGGAATGACATTTCTTTCTCTCCATTCTTCCCTTTTTTCCCAAATATTGCCATTAACACCTGATATTAGATTGATTTAAAATTCAGCCTGTAAAGATGATAAATCTTCTTTTGCAAAACAATATTAATTTTTTAGTGCATTACTTGTCATTCAACTCACTATCATTTTTGTTAATTAATTATTAAAAATATTATTTGATTAAGAAATTTTGTAACTTTATATAAACTGTAAAATCAAAGTTCTTTACAGTCAACGAATTTTATCATTTTTGGAAGACTATGTTGAATGATTCTACTATACATGACTACTTAAAAAAGTATTTTGGTTTTGATACTTTTAAAGGTAATCAGGAGGATATAATAAGGAATGTCTTGTCGGGGCGGGATACTTTTGTACTAATGCCTACAGGAGGTGGCAAATCGCTCTGCTACCAGTTACCTGCTGTTATGAAGAAAGGAATAGCAATCGTAATTTCTCCTCTGATCGCCCTTATGAAGAACCAGGTTGATGCGATGAGGAACTTCAGCACTGACGATGACGTTGCCCACTTCCTTAATTCATCACTTACAAAAACTGAGATAACAAGGGTCAAAAAAGATGTATTGTCAGGAAAGGCAAAACTTCTGTATGTTGCTCCCGAATCGCTTACCAAAGAGGAGAATATAGAGTTTCTTAAAAATATAAATATCTCCTTTTATGCTATTGACGAAGCTCATTGTATTTCAGAGTGGGGTCATGATTTCAGACCTGAATACAGAAGGATCAGGCCTATAATAGACATGATTGGAAGATCGCCAATTATAGCTCTTACGGCAACAGCTACTCCAAAAGTTCAGCACGATATTCAGAAAAACCTTAGTATTCTGGATGCAGACGTATTTAAATCCTCCTTTAACAGGCCTAACCTTTATTATGAGGTAAAGTCCAAACAGGATGTAACAAAGGAGATAATAAAATATATTAAAAACAATGCAGGGAAGTCAGGAATAATTTATTGTCTGAGTCGCAAGAAGGTTGAGGAAATAGCCGAAGTCCTCAAAGTAAATGGAATTAGGGCGCTTGCATACCACGCCGGTATGGACTCAGCTACCCGCACAATGAACCAGGACAAGTTTCTTATGGAAGAGGCTGATATTATTGTAGCAACTATCGCTTTTGGAATGGGGATTGATAAACCGGATGTCAGGTTCGTGATTCATTATGATATCCCCAAAAGCCTTGAAGGGTATTATCAGGAGACTGGACGGGCAGGACGTGACGGTGGTGAAGGGAACTGTATTGCTTATTATAGTTATAATGATATTCTGAAACTTGAGAAATTCATGCAGGGGAAACCGATTGCGGAACAGGAGATCGGGAAACAACTCCTTCTTGAAACAGTTTCTTACGCTGAGTCCTCCGTCTGCAGAAGGAAGCTTCTGCTCCATTATTTTGGTGAAGAGTATCTGAAAGAAAACTGTGAAGCCTGCGATAACTGTCTTCACCCTAAATCGCAGTTTGAAGGTAATGAGGCAGTTGTAAGTGTTCTGGAGACGATCCTGGCAGTTAAAGAGAAATTTAAAGCAGATCATATTGCAAATATTCTTTCAGGGAAAGTTACCTCTGCAATAAAATCTTATAAACATCATAAGATAGAGTTTTTCGGCATAGGGGAAGATAAAGATGAGAAATTCTGGAATATGGTTATCAGACAGGCTCTCATTGCAAAATTCCTTACCAAGGATATTGAGAATTATGGCCTTCTTAAACTGACACAAAAAGGGATGGAGTTTCTCGAAAATCCAACTTCATTCATGCTTGCTGAGGATCACGACTATGCTGACACAACTGATGAAGAAAATGCCTTTGGTGCAAGAACAGCAGCAGTTGATGAGGAGCTATTCAGTATCCTGAAGGATCTTCGTAAAAAGCTGTCGAAACAGAAAGATGTCCCGCCGTTTGTGATTTTTCAGGATCCTTCTCTGGAAGACATGGCTATTCAGTACCCGATAACAATTGATGAACTTCAGAATATCTCCGGAGTAGGAGCCGGAAAGGCACAACGCTATGGGGAAGAATTCATAGATATAATTAAAAAATATGTTGAGGAGAAGGAGATTATCCGGCCACTTGATATGGTGGTTAAATCGGTTGTCAATAAATCGGGCATTAAAGTCTATATTATCCAGAGTATTGATATGAAAAGGCCTCTTGAGGATATTGCTGAAGCGAGAGGCCTGGAGATGCCGGAACTTGTATCAGAAATTGAAGCAATAGTAAATTCGGGAACCAGGATAAACCTCGATTATTATATCGATATGACTATTGACGAGGAGCGGCAGCACGATATCTATTCATATTTCAGGGAAGAAGCTGAATCTGATTCACTTGAAGACGCTATTAAAGAACTTGGCAACGAATTCGAAGAAGAAGAAATAAGGCTTGTAAGGATTAAATTTCTTTCGGAAATGGGGAATTAAGATTCCTGTTATCTCTGAATATCAAAGAGTAGAATACCACAGAAAGAACATAAAAAGGATATATTAACTGAGATGGCAGAAACCACTTCAGGAGGTTTCTTTTATCATATCTCCCAGCGGTATTCAGCAGGATTAAAAAATCAGGAACTGATTTCAAAATTAATATTGCCAGGAAAACCCATATTAAGCCAGGATGGATTAAACAGGCGATAAGATACGAAATCTGTAAAGCAACTGTAATAAATGTTACAATCCCAAGAACGATTGTATCCCTGTCTTTATAAGCTTTACCTTTTGAAATCCATCTGCTTCTCTGTTTCAGGAACGACCTGTACGTAGATGGTGATTCCGTTATTACCAATACGTCAGGCGATTCCATCCATAATATTTTTGCACGGTTTCCTTTTTTCAGACTATGCAATAAGAAAATGTCATCACCAGAGTTAATTTCATCATGCAGATCATCTGAATGATTAAGATACGCTTCCCTTGTAAAAGCGAGGTTTGCGCCGTTGCACATAGTCGCTTCCTCCAAAATCGCGGAACCCGCAATAATTCCCTGCAGGCTCAAAAATTCCAGTTCCCGGAATTTTCCAAATACCCCGGGGACTGATTCTATCTGAACAGGGCAAATAATCATTTCAGGTCTGTTAAGTTCATAAAATGCTGCAATTATTCTGATCCAGTTCTTTCCCATTTTGCAATCAGCATCAGTTGTAATAATAAGAATACCTTTTGCAGCCATTATCCCGGTTCTGAGAGCCTGTTTTTTCCCTTTCCCTTTATTATCTAAGGTAAGGATATTGCTGATCCCGATAAATTCTGCAGCAATTTCAAAGGTTTTATCTGTGGACTTATCATCAACAATTATCAACTCAAATAAATATTCCGGATAATTCTGGTGAGCTATGCTATTTAAAAGAGCCGGGAGGTTTTTCTGCTCATTACGGCAAGCAACAACTACTGATACAAAAGTTGACGGATCGTTTGAAGCATAAAAGGTCTCAATTTTAAGAAGGCTTCTGTATAGTTTAAGAAGGAGTATAAAATAAGGGAGAATCAGTATAGCCGGGAGCCAATGCATAACTTATTCCTTCATCCATTCAAACATTTTATAATGCTGACTTTTCATTCCCAGAGCTTCATAGGTATTCTGAGCTTTTGAATTATTCATTTCAACATAAAGACGAAGCCCTGCAATGTTATTCTCATCTGCTTCATTTTTGATATACTGGTACATTGACCTGAAAATACCGGTTCTCCTGAATTCCGGCAATACATAAACTGACTGAATCCACCAGACACTATTGTTTCTCCAGTCGCTCCATTCATAAGTTATGAGCAAAGATGCTACAATATTACCTTTATCTTCAGCAACCCAATACTGTCCGCGGGCGGAATCAGTGAAAACAGCATTAACCCCTTTAAATATTATATCCGGGATAAGGGTCATTTGTTCAGTTTCCCAGGCCATTTTCTGCTGGAAATCTATTATTACTGCTGCATCTTCTGGTGTTGCTTTACGGATTATCATAATATTGTCTTTATTTGTATTCGTCCCAGCTTTTAATTTCAAGGTCGTCAATGCTCAATTTACAGAAGGCCAGGATAAAGGCACTTGCAAGTCGTGCATTGGTAATTAGAGGAACATTATAATCCACTGCACTTCTTCTTATCGTATAATCGTTATTAAGTTCTTTATCGCTGAGATCTTTAGGGATGTTTACGACAAGATCAACCTCTCGTGATTTGATAAGTTCAATAGTGTTTGGCGATTTATTCTCATCGGGCCAGTATGCCACATATGCTTCAACACCGGCATTTTTCAGGAATTGCTGCGTTCCTCTTGTTGCATAAAGTTTATGTCCCTTTTCGCGAAGAGCCTTAGCGCTGTTAAGGAGTTCAACTTTAGACCGGGCCGGACCTGTTGAAAGCAGGATACTCTTTTTCGGGACCCTGTACCCGACAGAAAACATGGCTTTAAGTATTGCTTCATAAAAACCTTCACCAATGCAACCGACTTCTCCGGTGGATGACATATCGACTCCAAGAACCGGGTCGGCTTTGGCAAGACGCGAAAAGCTGAACTGAGGTGCTTTTACTCCAACATAATCGATCTCAAATACTGTTTTCCCTGGCTTTTCTACCGGAACGCCCAGCATCACCTTCGTTGCAAGTTCTATAAGGTTGGTTTTTAGAACTTTGGAAACGAAAGGCATGCTCCGGCTTGCACGCAGGTTGCATTCGATAACTTTAATATCATTATCTTTTGCAAGGAACTGGATGTTGAAAGGTCCCGAAATATTCAGTTCTTTAGCGATCTGGCGCGAAATGCGTTTTATTCTCCTCGATGTTTCAAAATATATTTTCTGGGCAGGAAAGACCATTGTTGCATCACCTGAGTGAACACCCGCAAACTCCACATGTTCGCTGATAGCATATGCTAACATTTCACCCTCACGGGCTACTGCATCAATCTCGATCTCCTTTGCATTCTCAATAAACTCAGATACAACTACCGGATATTGTTTTGATACCTGGACTGCAAGTTTAAGGTAATGTGATAATTCATTTTTGTTTGAAACTACGTTCATTGCAGCTCCTGATAAAACATAAGATGGTCTGATTAGGACAGGGAAACCTATACGGTCGACAAATTCAAAAATATCATCTATTGTTGATAATTCTTTCCAGCGAGGCTGGTCAACTTTCAGAATATCAAGCATTCCTGAAAATTTGTGCCGGTTCTCAGCCCTGTCGATCGAAACAGGCGAAGTACCAAGTACCGGTACTTTTTCTTTATAAAGCCTCATCGCCAGATTATTTGGTATCTGACCGCCAACCGACACTATAACGCCTCCGGGGTTTTCAAGTTCAATTATATCGAGAACCCTTTCAAAAGTCAATTCATCGAAGTAAAGCCTGTCGCATATATCATAATCCGTACTGACAGTTTCGGGATTATAATTTATCATTATTGATCTGAATCCCTCTTTTTTTATTGTGTCAATTGCATTTACCGAACACCAGTCGAATTCAACACTTGATCCAATCCTGTAAGCTCCTGATCCAAGGACGATGACCGATTTTTTATCGTTTTCACATTTTATATCATGTTCGGAACCACTGTAAGTAAGATACAGATAATTTGTTACAGCCGGATATTCCGCAGCGAGTGTATCTATTTGTTTGATATATGGAACAATACCTAAATTTTTCCGGTAATTCCTTACTTTCATAAGGTCGTCGTTGATCTGATCGGGACCTGATTTTAATACGTGTCTGGCAATCTGGAAATCGCTGAACCCGTTTATCTTCGAATGGGAGAGGAGTTCTGCAGGTATAGATTCCAACGATTGATACTTACAAAGCTCATCTTTAATGTTTATAATATTCCTGAGCTTGAAAAGAAACCATTTATCAATTTTTGTCAGTTCATAGATTCTTTCAACAGGCATTCCTATTTCAAGTGCTTCCGCAATTGAAAAGATTCTCATATCCGTTGGTTCGGCAAGTTCTTTCTCAATATTCTCAAAGCCAAGATTCCGGTTTCCGGTAAAGCCGTGCATTCCCTGACCGATCATTCTTAATCCTTTCTGGATAACCTCTTCGAATGTCCTGCCGATTGCCATTACTTCACCGACACTCTTCATACTGCTGCCGATCAGATGAGATACACCTTCGAATTTATTAAGGTCCCACCGGGGTATTTTGCATACGATATAATCAAGTGCCGGTTCGAAACAGGCAGTTGTGTTTTTGGTAACTGAGTTTTTGAGTTCATGGAGCCCATAACCCATTCCGAGTTTCGCAGCAATAAATGCCAGCGGATAACCTGTGGCTTTGGAAGCAAGCGCACTTGACCGCGAGAGACGTGCATTCACCTCAATGACCCTGTAGTCTTCAGAATCAGGAGCCAGAGCATACTGAACATTACACTCTCCGACAATTCCTATATGTTTGATAATCCTGATTGAAAGTTCTCTAAGTTTATGATATTCACTGTTTGTGAGAGTCTGGGATGGTGCAACAACGATGCTTTCACCTGTATGTATTCCAAGAGGATCGAAATTCTCCATGTTACATACCGTGATACAATTATCATATTTATCCCTTACAACCTCATATTCAACCTCTTTCCATCCTTTTAGCGATTCTTCAACAAGAATCTGGTTCGAATAAGAAAAAGCCTTTGAAGCAAGCGTTCTCAGTTCATCAGAATTTGATGCGAAACCGCTTCCCTGACCACCGAGAGAATATGCTGCCCTGATAATGACCGGGAATCCGAGTTTATCGGCAGCCTCAATGGCTTCATCAACTCCGGATACTGCAATGCTGCTTGGAGTATTGACATCTATTTCGTTCAGCCTCCTGACAAAAAGCTCCCGGTCCTCTGTATCCATAATAGCCGTCACAGGTGTACCGAGAACCCTCACATTATATTTTTCAAAAACACCGGATTTATAAAGTTCTGTTCCACAATTGAGAGCTGTCTGCCCTCCAAACGATAAAAGGATACCATCGGGTCTCTCCCTGGCAATCACCTTTTCAACAAAGTAGGGAGTGACAGGAAGAAAATAGATCTTATCAGCCAATTCTTCAGATGTTTGAACTGTTGCAATATTCGGATTTATCAGAACTGTACTGACATCTTCTTCTTTTAATGCTTTCAGCGCCTGGGAGCCGGAGTAATCAAACTCGCCTGCTTCGCCGATTTTCAAAGCTCCTGATCCCAGTATTATTACCTTCTTTACTACATCTTTCATTATCCGGATTTGAGGTTCAAAAATAATATAATTTTTTAATTTGACTTTGCAAATATGAAAAAATGCATATATTTGCAAAATAAATGCATAAATATGCAAAAAACTAAAAGACTTCTGGCAATAGAAAAAATTATTTCTGAAGAAAAAATATCAACTCAGGAAGAATTGCTCAGAAAACTGAAAGGAAAAGGGATAAGCTGTACTCAGGCTACGTTATCCCGCAATTTAAGGCAGTTAGGAGTAGGGCGTATATCTGATGGTACAGGAGGATACAGGTATTCCTTATCTGAAAACATCAGAAATTCGGAAAAATCTTCACTTAAACTAAATATTGTACCTGTTATACGGGATATTGTTGAAGCAAAAGGGCTTATGGTAATAAAAACTATTCCGGGAAATGCAAGTAACACAGCATTTTTTATCGATGGTTCAGGAAGATATGAAATAGCCGGGACAATTGCCGGTGATGATACAATTCTGATTATCCCCAGAGATGGAGTCACAATCCAGCAGGTTCATACCTGTATCGAAATAATCCTTCCCGGAATACATGAGCAGATAAAAAGTAAAAAGTAAAAAGTAAAAAGTAAAAAGTAAAAAGGCAAAAGGAAACTGGAAGAAGAAATCAGGAAAGATGATAATAAAAGTATATAAGTATCGGTTTTCAAAAATAATTCAAAATAGAGATTCCTCGCTGACGCTCGGAATGAGGAATCTCAAGTTTAAGTGGGAAGATTAAATAAAAACATTAAAAATCAAATCAAATAAAATAATTAAATAATGAAAGAAAAAGTTGTTCTTGCGTATAGCGGTGGTTTGGATACCTCAGTGATACTTAAATGGTTAATTGAAAAGAATTATGAAGTAATTGCTTTTGTTGCTGATGTAGGTCAGGCTGATGATTTTGAAGAATGCAGGAAGAAAGCATTATTGCTAGGAGCATCAAAAGTAATTATAGCTGACCTGAAGAGGGAGTTTATTGATAACTATGTTCTTAAAGCCATAATGGCAAATGCAATATATGAAGACAGGTACCTGCTCGGCACAGCTCTGGCAAGACCTCTTATTGCAAAGAAACAGATCGAAGTTGCAAAAGCAGAAGGAGCCAATGCAGTTGCCCATGGAGCGACGGGCAAAGGTAATGACCAGGTGAGGTTCGAATTATGTTATTATGCCCTGATGCCTGGTGTTAAAGTTATTTCTCCGTGGAAAGATAAAGAGTTCCTGGCAACCTTTAAAGGAAGAACAGATCTTCTTAAATATGCTTCTGAAAAAAAGATCCCTGTGAAGGCTAGTATCGATAAACCTTACAGCGAGGATGATAACCTTATGCATATCAGTCATGAAGCAGGAATCCTGGAAGACCCGATGTATACCCTCCATAAGAGCATGCTTGAGAAGATGGTTATGCCACAGGATGCCCCGGATAAAGAAACAAGAATAGTCATCCATTTCAAAAACGGGATCCCGGTGAAGCTTGTCAACAAAGAAGATGGAACCGTGAAGGAAGATTCCTACGATATGTATGTTTATCTGAATGAACTTGCAGGGAAAAACGGCATCGGGCTCCTTGATATGGTAGAAAACAGATTCGTCGGGATAAAATCGAGGGGTGTGTATGAGACTCCTGCTGCAACAGTTTTACATATAGCCCACAAGGATATTGAGGGAATAGCCATGGATAGAGAGGTAATGAGGCTCGTAAACATGCTTACTCCAAAATTTGCTGAGATCATTTATAATGGTTTCTGGTTCAGCCCGGAAATGGATTTCCTTATGGCTGCTATTGAAAAGAGTCAGGAGCTTATTGATGGTAGCGTTCATCTCTGCCTTTATAAGGGTAATGTACTCATTGAAGGTCGCGAATCACCATCTTCTCTGTATAATAAAAAGCTTTCAAGTATGGATATTGAAGGAGGATTTGACCAGACTGACAGTAAGGGATTTATAAGGATTAACGCAATCAGACTTATGGCTCACAGAGCTATAGTTGAGGCAAGTCAGAAGAAATAATAAACATCAATATGAAACTCTGGGAAAAAGGGATTAATCCCGAACCTGCAATCATCGAGTTTACTGCAGGTAAAGACAGAAAAACCGATCTGGCTCTCACAAAATGGGATATAATCGGTTCGATGGCTCATGTGATAATGCTCGAGAATGTTGGACTAGTTTCAGAAGATGAAAAAAACGGTTTACTGAAAGCCCTTCATTCTTTATTCGTTTGGGATGCGGAAGGGAGCCTCCTGATTGAAAAAGATGTTGAGGACATCCATTCTCAGATTGAAAAGGAGATGTCCTCAATTCTGGGCACAACCGGCAAAAAAATTCATACCGGACGATCAAGAAACGACCAGGTTCTGGTTGACATCCGTCTCTATACAAGGGAAGAGATCGATAAACTTTCTGTTCTGATTCGGAGGCTTTTTAGCAGGTTACAGTCGTTGAGCGAACAATATAAAGAGGTACTTATACCAGGCTATACCCATATGCAGCCTGCAATGGTCTCGTCGTTTGGTTTATGGTTTGGTGCATATGCAGAATGTCTTGCTGATGATGTTCTCCTTCTGTCTGGAGCGAGAGCCCTGAATAATCAGAACCCGCTGGGTACTGCCGCCGGCTATGGAACTACATTGCCAATAAACAGGAAACTGACATCTGAACTCCTTGAATTTGATAATCTTCTCTACAACTCAGCTTATGCAAGCCTGAGCAGGGGCAAAATTGAAATGGCAATAGCCTCAGCTCTGGCCTCTGTTGCACAGACCCTTTCAAGGTTTTCGATGGATATATGTCTTTACATGACTTCTGAATTCAGGTTCATTGATTTTCCGGATGAATATATTACGGGTTCGAGCATTATGCCCCAGAAAAGAAACCCTGATGTTTTCGAACTGATAAGAGCCAGATCCAATGTTCTTCAGACCCTGCCAAACCAGATTGCAATCCTTACAACCAACCTGCCATCAGGATACAACAGAGATCTTCAGCTTCTTAAACAGCTTATCTTTGATGCGTTCGGAGAGTTGAGGGAATGTATTGAAATTATGCTTTTAATGCTTAATAATATTAAAATAAAGAAGAATATAACTGAGAATCCTTTATATAATGCAATTTTCAGCACAGAAGAGGTAAACAGGTTGGTTAAACAGGGCATTCCCTTCAGAGATGCATATAAAGCAGTATCTGATATGGTAAAAAGTTCCACATTCTCAAAAACTTCATTGTCAGACTATGTTCATGAAGGAAGTATTGGTAATCTCTGTAACAAAGAGATAGCTGAAATATTTGAGAACAGGATGAAAAGCTTTAAAAACAGAACAGCAGCTGAACTTGCAGATAAGATGATGCATCATGTGACAAAAGGGAATTCTCTAACTTGATGTTCCCCCATCTGTGATTTAAGCCCCCTTCAGGGGGTTTGGGGGCTTTTTGATTTCCTGATATCCTCTATAAACACATCAAACAGATAATCAGTATCTGTAGGTCCTCCTGATGCTTCAGGGTGAAACTGGGTTGAGAAGAAGGGTTTATTTTTGTGTTTCATCCCCTCATTCGTCTGGTCATTAATATTGATGAAAAGTGGTTCCCAGTCAGGCCCAAGTGTTTTATTATCAACAGCAAATCCATGGTTTTGAGAAGTAATGTAAGCTTTATTTGTGCCTACCTGAAGTACAGGCTGATTATGGCTTCTGTGGCCATATTTCAGTTTATATGTATCAGCTCCTGAAGCAAGAGCCATTAACTGGTTACCAAGACAGATGCCGAAAACAGGTTTGTCACCTTCAAAAGATTTTTTAATATTCCGGATTGTTATCCCGCACATTTTAGGATCACCCGGACCATTCGAAAGAAAGAGTCCGTCAAAATCTTCATTATGATAGTTATAGTCCCAGGGCACCCTAATAATGGTAGTATCTCTTTTCAACAGGTTTCTGATTATGTTATACTTAACTCCGTAGTCAACGAGTAATATTTTATATCTTCCCGACCCGTAGACTTTCTTTTCATGTGTGCTGACTTCAGCAACAAGATTCACTTTGTTCGGGTCATAGAAACCGATTTCTGTTCCTTCGGGTTCAACCTTGCCAAGCATGGCTCCTTTCTCACGAATTCTTTTTGTAAGAGCTCTCGTATCTATACCATAAATTCCCGGGACATTATTTCTTTTCAGCCATTCATCGAGGCTTTCGGTTGCATTCCAGTGACTATATTCAAATGAATAATCAGATACAATAAGCCCCGAAATATGGATGGATGAGGACTCATAAAAACGATACAGATCATTTTCTTCACTTTCCCCGGGAGCTCCATAATTGCCAACAAGCGGATAAGTAAGACATAGTATCTGTCCACGGTAGGATGGATCTGTTAAACTCTCCGGATAACCGGTCATGGCAGTATTGAAAACCACTTCACCTGCAGCAGGAATGCACGATCCGAAGGACCGTCCGTGATAAATTGTCCCATCCTCCAAAGTTAACCTGACCTTTACACTGTTTTTCATTCAATATTAAGTATTTCTGTTCATCTGAGTGCTGAAACAGCCTTTTCAATCTGTTCCATAGCTTTCATTACCGTCTGGTGTGTTGTACCAAGATTCATTCTCATAAACCCTTCACCGCCTGGTCCAAAAGTAGACCCTTCATTCATTCCAACTCCGGCTTTGGTTACAAAAAAAAATTGGAGTTCTTTTCCTGACATTCCTAACTTCCTGCAATCCAACCAGATCATATAAGTGGCTTCGGGTTGAACAGGGATGATTTCGGGTATCATTTTTTTACAATAATCTTTAACAAATTCTATATTATTGTCAATATAGTCAAGTAGTGCATCGAGCCACTTATACCCGTGAGTGTAAGCAGCTATTGAAGCTGTATTCCCGAATATATTACCACTTCCCACGTGAAGATTATCAACTATCCGGTTAAATGATTTTCTTAAAACAGGATTCTGAATAATGACAGATGATGTCGAGAGGCCAGCCAGATTAAACGTCTTGCTTGGAGCTATTAATGTAATTGTATTTTCTGCAATTTTTTCAGAAAGCGATGCCATAGGAGTATGGGTGAATCCTGGCAGGACAAGATCGCAGTGTATTTCATCTGAAATGATCAGGATATTGTTTTTCAGGCAAATATCAGCCAGATTGTTGAGTTCCTCCGGTGTCCATACCCTTCCAACCGGATTATGCGGATTGGATATGATTATCATTTTTGTTTTGCTGTCAATTCCGGCAATCAGTGAATTGTAATCCATAGCCCATTTCACTTCAGACTCGATCAGTCTGTTATAAATCAGATTACGGCCATGAGATTCTGCTGCTGAAAAGAAAGGAAAATATACAGGTGGTTGAACGATAATACTATCACCGGGCTGTGTAAAAGCCAGGGTACAGAAATTCAGTGCGGGCACAATACCAGGACTAAAGGAGATCCATTTTTTTTCAACTGTCCAGTTATGTCTGGATTTAATCCAGCTGATCATTGACTGGAAATATTCTGCAGGACGGAAAGAATAGCCGTAAATCTCATGTTCAAGACGTTTCTTAAGTGACTCAACAATAAAATCAGGGGTATTAAAATCCATATCTGCAACCCACATTGGTATAATATCTTTTACACCAAATGTCTCTTCCCTGCGGTCATATTTAATGCAGTCAGTGCCCTCTCTTCCGGCAGGTTCATCAAAATTCCACATCCTAAAAAATGGTTTTGTTTCAGGGGCTTAAAGATATAAAAATATACCCCCAAAATGGAAACTTCAGGCATTTTAGGCACTTCTGACTCTAAGCACCTATTAGTTTCAATATTATTTATTACTTTTATGGACGTTTTTGAATGAGTTTTTAAAATTTTAAATTGTGTCAAAATGAAAAAGATTTTTGCGGGTTTTATACTTCCATTGCTGATAATAAGCTTCACATGTCTGAGCTCATGCAAAGACAAAGCGACTTCGAAACAACAGAAAAAAGCTGAAAAAGAAGAGGTTAAAGTAATTCAAAGTCAGATTGAGACCAATGTTTATCCCTTACCTACATCGGCAGAAGTGATTAAGATGCTTGCTGAATTTGAGGTTGGTTACAGTATAGGAATAACAAATCCTGTTGAAAACAGCAAAAAATATTTCAGCAGCCCCAAACGGGCAATCAACGTTGGTGTTTTTGGAGCAGATCTGAGTTATGCCACACTTTATAATCAACAACAGGAAGTACTCAATTATCTGGATGCAATCAAATCCCTTGCCAACGAACTCAATATGTCTAAAATATATAATGAAGACTTATACCCCAAGATAAAACAGGATTATGATAACAGGGATGAGTTGGTGAAATTACTGACGAGAACATTTAATGATACCTATGCATATCTGAGTGATAACGAACAGCAGAACTTAGCTCTGCTAGTTGTTGGCGGTGCATGGGTTGAGGGCATGTATCTTACTACTCAGGTTTCGGACGCAGCTTACCAGGTTGCAGGTATATCACGGGTTTTACTTGAGCAGAAAAAATCATTTGATACTTACCTGGAAATTACCAAACCTTATTTATCTGATCCAAGTGTGGGGGATTTTGTAAAGTTGCTGGATCCTGTTAACAAAGTATATGAAGGAATAGGCACCAGTCTTACTGAACAGAATATTAAAGACATAACCAAAGTTATTGTTGATGTAAGAGACCAGATAGTACAATAATTATTTCATAAATCTTTAGCCGCAAAGAATCTTGCTTTGCGGTCTTTTTTCTACTTGACGTTTATATGAGGGAATCGGTTTTACTCGCCTTAATTCATATTTTTGCCATCGTTTCGACCATCAACCCTGCCGGAATATCATCAAGAGGCAAAAAAATTCTGCGCAGTTACCTCAGGAGATATCTTAACCGTGAGCTTGAAGAAGAATACTATGCCCTCTTCGAGAATAATCTTGAGTTTTATTCAAATGAACTTAAGAGTGTTGATAAAGCGGAACTGGCAGATGATGAATCTCTTATCTCATTCCAGATAACTAATATATGCCGTCAAATAAGAAAAGGGTTGTTTCTCGAAGAGAGGATGATCGTTTTTCTCCAATTGATTGAATTTGCATTTGAAGATGGTATGATCTCCGAACAGGAGAAGACTATTATAGACATCGTCTCAAGGACTTTTAATATTTCAAAAAAGGAATATGATAACGCAACTGCCTTTATGATAGGCAGATCTTATGATGAGGTATCACCTGAATGTATTCTTATAATTGAAAGCGATAATCCTGAATTATCAGGATCCGGAATTTATAAAAATTACGATAAGTGGCGTCATATAAGATTAAAAGGATTCAAAGGCCATCTTGTTGTGATGCATATTGAAAGCACAGGCACACTTATTTTTACCTACGATGGTTCCCTCGTTCTGTATTTTAAAGGGAGGGATATTATTGCCTGCAGACCCTATCTTCTCGACCGTGGCGTGAATATAAAAGGCCAGGGCATTGATCCGATTTACTATTCTAAAATTTTCAAAAAATTTGTTTCCAGGAAATTTCCTGAAAAGATATTCTTCGAAGGCCATGAAATTGAATTTTTGTTCAAGAACTCCGATAACGGGCTCCGGAAAATGAATTTCAGGGTCGAATCAGGAAACATGATCGGCATAATGGGAGGTAGCGGAGTTGGAAAAACCACAATGCTTAATTTGCTGCATGGCAAGATAAAACCTACTTCAGGTAACATCTTCATTAACGGGTATGATATTAATGAAGATTCAGAAGAACTTAAAGGATTGATAGGATTTGTTCCCCAGGATGATATGCTTATTGAAGAACTGACAGTATATCAGAATCTCTATTTTAATGCCCGATTGTGTTTTGGGGATTATAATGAAGAGCAATTAAAAAATACTGTTCAGAAAGTCCTCCAGGATCTTGACCTTTATGATATCAAGGAACTGCAGGTTGGAGATCTGATGAATAAAAAGGTTAGCGGCGGCCAGCGGAAGCGACTTAACATCGGTCTTGAGCTTATGCGAGAACCTGTGGTACTGTTTATTGACGAACCAACATCCGGTTTATCCTCTTTTGATTCTGAAAAAGTGATGAGCCTGCTGAGAAATCAGTCATTAAGCGGGAAACTGGTCTTTGCTATCATACATCAACCCTCATCGGATATTATTAAGATGTTTGACAGGCTGTGGCTGCTTGATAAAGGTGGTTATATGATTTATGATGGCGATCCTGTAGAAGCACTGGTGTATTTCAAAACCGAAACTTCACAGGCAAATGCTGCTGAAAGTGAATGCCCTAATTGCGGAAATGTTGAAACCGATGACATTCTTCATATTGTTGAGGTTAAGGTCATTGATAATTTGGGTCTTCCTGGAAAAGACAGGCAGATCAGTCCAAAAGAGTGGTACGAAAAGTATAAAAAGAAGATGATGCCTGTTCTTGGGGAAAGGCCTTCCAAAACAGTTATTCCTCCGAGCAACTTCAGAGTTCCTAAAAAGACTGACCAGATCCGGACATTCATCAGGCGAAACATTACCAGGAAACTTGCTGACCATCAATATATGGCAATTAACCTAATTGAAGCTCCATTATTGGCATTCATTCTCGGGTATATCTCAAAATACAGCGAAAATGGAGTTTACAGTTTCGCAGCTAACAAGAATTATCCGGTATTCCTCTTCATGGCTGTCATAGTTGCATTGTTTATTGGACTAACTGTAAGCGCTGAGGAGATTTTCCGCGACAGAAAAATTCTTGAACGGGAGAAATTTCTGGATCTGAGCAGATTAAGCTATCTTCTTTCGAAGATCAACTTCCTGTTTACTTTATCCGCGATACAATCACTATCCTTTGTACTGGTTGCCAGTTTAATTCTCGGTGTAAAGGGAATGCTTTTCCAGCAATGGATCATACTTTTCTCAACAGCCTGTTTTGGTAACATGCTGGGATTGAATATTTCTGCCGGAATGCGAACAGCAGTCAGCATTTATATACTCATTCCTCTCATCCTTGTTCCACAACTTCTGCTTGGTGGAGCCATGATAAAATTTGATGACCTTCATAAATCGATCAGCAATAAAATTTATGTTCCGATGGTGGGAGATTTAATGGTAACCCGATGGGCATACGAAGCGTTATGTGTTGAGCAGTTCAAAGATAATGAATTTGAAAAGCCGTTCTTCAAATATGATATGGAAAAAAGTCAGAACGACTGGTATGCCTCATTTCTTGTTCCTGATTTAAAAATGAAAATCGAAAAGTGTCTTACTGCAGGGAAAAACCCTGATTATAAGGAAGATACTGAATCAAATCTTAGAAAGCTTAATTATCACATTAGTTACCTTACATCAGTTTCAGGAATTAAACCCGGGAATTGGATCAATAAGTTGAATTATCAGGCATTCAATGAATTTGTGGCGAGTGAAGCCAATACATTACTTGATAGTTTAAAGACCTCATTCAGAATAAAAAGCAGATTAATCTCCAACGAACGCGATTTGTTGATTAAACAGATTTCAGACAGGATGGGAGAGAATAAATTCCTTATTATGAGGGCAAAAAACTATAATGAAAACCTTGCCGATTTCGTACTTAACAATCTGTCCACCGATAAAATATACGATGCAAATGATAAGCTTATTCAAAAAGCTGATCCAATCTATATGGCGCCGGGATCAAAATTCGGGCGGGCTCATTTTTTTGCTCCGTTTAAACAAATTGGTAACCTGAAAATAGAAACCCTGATATTTAATATGATTGCAGTCTGGTTTATGATCTTTGGCCTGTTTGTGACATTATATTACAATGTTCTAAAACGTTTCATCATGTTTCTTGAATCGCTTAAACTGCCAATACTGAGAAAGTTCGGGAGGGAACTGCTACAGGTTTAGGTTTAACTTTGCGCCTTAGCGCCTTTGTGGCAAAAAATACTTTCTTGAATAGAATCACTATTAAACAATTTCCCGAAATATGGGTAGGGTACATCCTAAAAAAAACCTTGGGCAACATTTTCTGAAAGATACAGCAATTGCCCGCAAAATTGCTGACTCACTAACAGGTGCCGGATACAGCACTGTCCTTGAAATTGGTCCTGGTATGGGAATACTTACGGGTTACCTGCTGGAAAGAGGATTTAGTGATTTCCGCGTTATTGAAATTGACAACGAATCGGTTCACTATATTAAAGAACACTTTCCAGAACTTAATAATGTTATAACCGGTGATTTCCTTTCTATGGATATTGATAAGTTTTTCGTTGAAAAAATGGCTATAATCGGAAATTTCCCGTACAATATTTCAACACAGATATTTTTTAAGGTACTGAAGCATCGGGAGAAAGTCGTTGAGATTACAGGAATGTTGCAGAAAGAAGTTGCCGAAAGAATTTGTGCAGGACCGGGCTCTAAAACGTATGGCATTCTGAGCGTACTACTCCAGGCATTTTATAAAACAGAGTATCTTTTTACGGTCCCGGAGCATGTTTTTTCTCCTCCTCCAAAAGTAAAATCAGGTGTAATCAGATTAATAAGGAACGATGTTAAAAACCTCGATTGTGACGAAACATTATTTTTCAGGGTGGTAAAAGCCTGTTTTAACCAGCGCAGAAAAACATTAAGGAACTCAGTAAGGGCTGCATTTGACCTCAAAAGGGATGATTACCCCGAATTCGGCCTGAGACCCGAGCAACTATCTGTTGATCAGTTTGTTCAGTTGACACGATGGATAGACGAAAACAGGATAAAATCAGAATGAGAAACCGATTGCCTCAACAGGATTCATCTTGGCAGCTGCATTTGCCGGTGCATAACCTGCTACCACGCCTATTATTCCGGAAATGAATATTGCCAGAAAGATATTACCTATAGTGAGATACATATTCAGATCCCAGAGATAATTTATGACCATTGTACCAATAAAAATCATCAACACACCAAGCAGTCCTCCAATTACAGAAAGCAGCATTGATTCTACAAGAAATTGTTGAAGTATAAAAAACTTTTTTGCTCC
>Ga0182027_10005245_pt1 | contig 19756 bp, 11 predicted proteins | sample 712E1DmetaG_FD_121300 | JGI IMG/M metagenome (GOLD analysis project Ga0182027, IMG submission 121300) | Permafrost microbial communities from Stordalen Mire, Sweden - 712E1D metaG (Illumina Assembly) | ecosystem: Environmental > Terrestrial > Soil > Wetlands > Permafrost | place: Sweden...
CGGGTCATTAACATGACTTCCGGCTATACGGGTACGTTTAATTTTTCAAGCAATGCGCTTACCATTACCGGAACGACGGCGAATTTTGCCTCGGGCGGAACAATCACCGCGGGGACCGGAAGCCTTGTTTTTAACGGAGGCAACGGCGTTGCCCAGGTATTCACGCCGAAGTCAGGCGGGGCGTATCCGGCGATCACGCAAAACGGGACCGATACGCTCAGGATTTCAACCAATGCCTTGTCGTGCGCGAGTTTTACGCAGAACACGGGGACCCTCGATTTCAACGGACTGAACGTGACCACGACCGGAGGGTTTTACGTCAATAACGGCGGCAGCTTTTCCCTGGCAAACTTCGGCGGACGCAAAGTCACGGTCGGCGGCAGCGCGGCGCTTAACGGACAAATGGCCGACGCCCTCTATATCGATCCAACCTCGCCCTGTACGCTTGCCGTAACCGGAACGCTCACCGCTAGCGGCGCGACGCTCGGCAATTGCAAGGCAACGGGAGCTGCGGGAACGGCGACGTATAGCACCGACGCCGGAGGAAATTACAACTGGACGTTTACGGGCGTGGTCGAGGATTACTCGCAGTGGCACTATTCGACCAAGGTGTATATCAACACGAAAGAGGGCGGGGCGAACATCAGCACCAATCAATTGAAATTCCCGCTGCTCGTGCGACTGACAAGCGCGAATTTTAATTTCAACCAGGCGCAAAGCGCCGGACAGGACGTCCGTTTCTCCAAGCCGAACGGCACGCATTTCAATTACCAGATCGAGCGATGGAATTCGGCGAATTCCACGGCGGAAATTTGGGTTAAGGTAGACACGGTGTGGGGTTATAACGACGCTCAGTATATTTGGATGTACTGGGGAAAAAGCAATGCCGCGGACAGCAGCAGCGGAAGCTCGGTGTTCGACACGGCAAACGGCTTTGCCGGAGTTTGGCATCTTGGAGAAGGGTCGGGCAATGCCTTTGACGCAACGTTCAATGGCATTACCGACACCGCAAAAGGATCCATAAAATATCAGGAAACCGGCGGTATAGGTTATTCGGATTCTCTCAGCGGCACGGCCTCATATTTCAAGGCTGGAAACGCGTACAATACTCTATTAAATATGTCGGCGCGAAAAAAGGTGACCCTTTCAGCCTGGGTCAACCGTGCCGGAAACGTTGCGGCCGGCGCAACCGAGGCGATCTCGGGGAAATATGCTTGGAACGGCGTTAACTATCGGGAATATCAAATAGGCAATAATTCAGGCAATGGTTTTGAATTTTTTATCAGTAGTGATGGAACGAGCGCGAATGAAACGATCCTGAATTCCGGCGTTATTCCCGTGAATGGAACTTGGTACTTTGTTACGGGCGTGATGGATGGGACTAATATGACTATTTTTGTCAACGGCGCGCAAAAAGCGCAAGTCGGGAAAACCGCGATATCGGCTACAACAAATGCCCCTTTTAAAATAGGTATGTCAGATGACGATAACGGCTCAAACAGGCAGTATTGGAACGGCCAGATCGACGAGGTCATCGTGGCCGATACCAACCGCTCCGCCGACTGGATCGCCCTCTGCTATCAAACGCAAAAAGCCAACCAGACGACCGTAACGCTCCAGGAAAATTATGCCAACTGGCAATATTCGCAAAACCTTTATTTCAACACCAAATCAAGCGGCGCGGGCGTGCAAAACAACGTGGTCAAGTTCCCCGTGCTGGTCAGGCTCGACAGCACGGTGTTTGATTTTCCCGTCGCGCAAAGCAATGGGCAGGACGTCCGCTTCGCCAAAGCCGACGGCACGCACTTGTACTACGAAATCGAACAATGGAGCCAGGCGAACAAAACGGCGGCGATCTGGGTGCGCGTAGACACGATTTACGGCAACGACAGCACCCATTACATAACCATGTACTGGGGCAATTCCAAAGTAAACGGCATATCCAGCAGCGCGGCGGTTTTCGATACGGGAAACGGTTTCAGGGGCGTGTTTCACATGAAGGACGCTTCCGGGAGCGCGACCGAAGCCACGGCAAACCAACTTAATGGAGCGGCAAACGGCGGCATTACCTATCAACAATCAGGCGATATAGCGTACGCGAACGGCTTTAGCGGAAGCGGTACGTATTTCGATGCGACCAATAGTTCGCAATTCAATATGTCGTCCATCGGCAAGGTCACGGTTTCGGCATGGGTCAACAGGAGCGGGCCCGCAATCGCCGGGGTTTGGGAGGGCATTGCGGGGAAATTCGAATGGTCGAGCGGAAATTATCGGGAATATTGCATATATAATAATTCTTCCTCGGGTTTCGCGTTTTCCGTCAGCACCGACGGGACCAGCACGAACGAAACCTCCTTATCGTCGGGCATCATTCCGTCCAACGGTTCCTGGTACTATGTTACCGGCACGATGGATGGGTCCAATATGTTCGTTTATACCAATGGGGCGCTAAGCGCCGAGGCCGCGAAAACCACCATTTACGGTTCGACCAATGCGGACTTTAAAATAGGCGTCATGGACGATAACGGTTATTCCATGCAATACTGGAACGGTTTTATCGACGAGGTGCGCGTTGAACGGGTTAACCGTAGCGCGGACTGGATCAAACTGTGCTACCAAAACCAAAAGGCAACCCAATCGCTGATTGTTTTTAATAATGAAAATTACGCGCTCTGGGCCGATTCCCAAAAAGTAACCTTAAACACGTCGCAAAGCGGGGCCAACGTCGCAACGACACAACTTAACTTCCCCGTGCTTTTACGCTTGACAAGCTCAAATTTTAACTTTGCACAAGCCCAGGACAACGGTGGGGACATTCGCTTTGCGAGTTCCTTGGGTAAAAAACTTTCCTATCAAATCGAACGATGGAACCGCGCATCCCAGCTTGCCGAAGTCTGGGTCCTTGCCGACTCCGTAAAGGGCAATAACGGGACCCAGTATATAACCATGTATTGGGGAAATCCGGGCGTGGCGAGCAAATCTAATGGGTCGGCGGTGTTCAGCACGAGCAATGGATACGCCGGGGTCTGGCATTTGAACCAGGACCCTAGCGGCACGGGCGCCGTCATGCTTGACGCGACCGCGAACGCGAATAACGGGACGTCAACGGGTTCAATGACAAGTTCGGAACTTGTCGGCGCCGTTATTGGAAATGGGACAAGTTTTAACGGGACCAACCAAGGAATAACGGTTCCGGACGCTTCGTCACTCGACCTGACCACCGGCGTAACGGTGTCCGGCTGGTTCCAAGCCACGGCCTTGACCGCGTGGACCAAAATCGCGGGCAAGGCATTCACTTCCAACATTGCCCCCTATACCATGTATACTCTTGGGTTTGACGCCGGGAGCCACCTGAGCGGTCAGATTGACGTCGGCGGCACTCAATATAGCGTGGCGGGCAGTTCGACATTAAACACGACCAACTATTTTTACGGGACATTTACCTATGATAATTCGACGATGAAGCTGTTTTTAAATGGAATTCAAGAGGGAAATACAACCGCGCAAGCGGGACCGCTCGCGACCGACAATGAACAATTTTCAATCGGCATGACCGGATATGGCGCAAATTATTTCCCCGGAACGCTTGACGAGATACAGGTATCGAACATTGCCCGCTCCGCCGATTGGATCAAGCTCTGTTATCAGAACCAGCAGCCCAATCAGACGCTGGTTGACTTCGACGATTATTCCAAATGGCCGTATTCAAAGAAAATCTATATAAACACGACGGGCGTTACATCCGGTAACGTGCTTAAATTCCCGCTGCTTGTCAGGGTCGACACTACCCTTATTAATTTCGGCGAGGCGCAGAGCGGCGGCCAGGACATTCGTTTCAGCAAGGCCGACGGCACGCATTTAAATTATGAATTGGAACAATGGAGCCAAAGCAATCAAAGTGGCGCCGTATGGGCGCTGGTCGACACGGTTTTTCCAAATATCGGTTCGCAATATATAAAGATCTATTGGGGAAACCTAAGCGCCGTTTCTAAAAGCAACAGTAATGCCGTTTTTGATACGGGCAACGGGTTCGTTGGAGTATGGCATTTTACCCCGGAATCCGGGACCGACACGTTGCGCGACGCCACGATTAACGTCAATACGGGCGCAAACGGCGGTTCCACGCCGAACACGTCGTCGCTCATCGGCTATGGCCGGAGTTTCGCCAAGGCATCATCCCAGAATGTGACCGTGGCCAACGCGGGAAACCTGCAACTCACGGGAAATATCACGCTGTCGGCCTGGATAAACCCCACGACCATCGACACGGCGGACATACTCGGCAAGGACTCGACCGCCTACGACCTTGAGATCATACCCACGAAATATATGCGCATGGGAACCAATAAAACGTATTATCTTTCGAGCGCCGCGTCGTCGATAACCACCGGATCATGGTATCATGTTGCGGTCACGTACAATAGCACCGGTAACCCCATCCTCTTTTACGCGAACGGAGCGCAATTGGGAACAAGCGTTACGGGGGCGGCGCCGGTTTCGACGACCACCTCGGTTTATTTTGGCGCGCGGGCAAGCGGCAAATACTTCAACGGCAACATAGACGAACCTAGAATTGAAAAAACCGTGCGCTCCGCGGACTGGATCAACTTGTGCTATTATACGCAGAAGCCTAGCCAGACGACCGCGGTCACCGACAGCGCTTCCGAGCATTTTTCGCCCCTTGCAATCGCCACGACCTATAATACCGCGAACCAGCTTACCAAGGTGACCATTGCCACGCACTTCTGGACCGTCAAGTTCGATTCAAGCCACGGCGGGGGCATTTCGTGGCTCTCGCCCGATTCCCTGGGAACGGGCACGAACCAGCTTGACACGAATTTGTTCACCCTACTTGCCGACGGCGACAGCTCCAGCAAGGGCGCCAACACCATGAAGATGCTCGACAGCAGCAACGTGTTCGTACGGATTTTGCAGCAGCGGACCATCGGTTCGACCAATGCGCTTCCATATTCGATTTTATATACGGTACTGGGCAGCGGCAAAGTGTTCGTGCGCGTTTCCGCTTACGCGGCAGCGGCCAAGACCCCGTCTGGAGGGCTTGAGTTTCGCATAGGAACGAATGCCACGTCCAATATAACCAATTATTACCCTTCGGCTGCAGCGTCGAACTGCAATTATCTGCTTCACAGCAACTCGACAACCAACCCGTCCACCTGGCTTGATCCGTGTCTGGCATTGTTTCAGAACTGGTCGCAAGCGACCACCATAACGGGAACGACAAGCGGCAGGTACGTGGGTATACAGTCGTCTAATTGGAGCACTCCGCCGAACCGGACCCACGGATGGGACTTCATGATCGATTTCGCCCATCGCAACTGGAACGATTCCACGGGCGTTGGAGCGTATGTTAGCGAGTATGCCAACCCCGACAGCCTGGTGTTTTACGCCGGAACGCCGTATATGGAAAAGGCCTGGGAATCGCAGCTTTCCGGGCACTGGAAATTCGAGGAAGGCAGCGGAACGACGGCCTACGACAACTCGGGAAGCAGCGACTCAGGCGTCGCCACGCCCACGTCCACCTGGACCTGGACCAGCGGGAAGTGGGGAGGCGGATTGGCCCTTGGCATGGGAGACAGCGTGAAAGTCGCCGACAATACGATCCTAAATTCGGGAACGGGAACGACTGGTTTTACGATACTCTCGTGGGTAAAGCCTTCCATTCCGCTGACCGGCGCAAGCACCATCTTCGAAAAATTGGGTTCCGGCGGGGCGGGGTATAAATTTACCGGAGGCAGCGGGGGAGTCGTGCAGCTTTCGCTTGGCGCAACCAATTTTTCAGGCCGCACGAGCATCGGCGCGAATACCTGGCATCATGTGGGCGCGATGTACAAAAAAGTCAGCGGCTACGATACGGTAAAGATCTATGTTGACGGCAAGCCGGACACGGTCATAACCAATTCCACGAACTTTAGTTTTACGCCTTCGGGTTCCAATGCCTATATGGGCGGGATCAACGCAACGCTGGACGACGTTCGGTTCTATAACGAATGCATGAACGACGAAGACGTAAGAACGATTTACGAACTCGGGTACGCGGCCAACCAGGGCATGTATTTCGTGCGCGCCGACAACAACAGCGCGGTCAACTGCGTGATCGACGGCAGCGTTTTTCAGCGTCATTTTCCCGTGTTCCAGGTCACCAATTATTTCGCGGTCGGGGCCCTGAGCGCAACGAACCCCTATGTGTATGTCAACGGCTCTCCATTGACGTATAATAAAGATTATTACGCCATGCTTGACGCTAATGCCAAAAAAATGACCATCGGTTTCAATCGCTCGCTTAATACCCCCACCCAGATATACATCGGCACGAACACGACTGTGGCGACCACCACGACCGCCATGCCGCAAATGTATTGGGGAAGTTGTGCGTCGCCCATGCCGCACTTTTACCTCAAAAACTTTTCCGGCGACATATTCGGAAGCGCATCGGCCAACCAGTTCTATACCGATTTCAAAATGGACAGCTCCGTAAACAGTAATTGCGGAGAAATTTACCGGCTAAAAACGTCGAAGATTTCCCCGCTCGGCACTGCCGACACTTCATCGACCGGCAGTTTGGTTTCGGTGACGTCCTCAACCGACAGCGCAAGTTTCGGGTGCGCGAAATTCAAAATCGGCGGTCACTGGCTTAAAAGCACCGCGGACATAGCGGCCGCGCCTACCTATACCGTCGTGGAGTCGTCGGCGGTCCGTGTTGTTCTCCAGATAAATAACAGAACGTTAAAAAACACGGCGGACTCGTGCAATGTCCGAACATGGTTTACGTTCTATCCCACGGGGCAGATATTCAGATGGGACAGCGTGACCATTCCTAACGCAACCGTTACGATCGACACCATGCAGTATGACGTGCTTGAAAATTACGTTTCCAGCGGCGCGGGCACGGGCCGTCCCGCCTCTCCCGTCGCGGGTCCCAATCAATACGGCGGATTGTACGGGGCAACCAATATCCAGGATTTCGCGGCGGTCCTTTTGGCCCTGGACACCTTGAACGGATCGGTTTATGGAATGAAAGCTCCTTCGGTGTTCGATACCACGCGCGCCTTTTCGGTTTCGGCCGCGCCCAATAACGGCATCGGCGAGCGGTTCGTGCACTGCGGCAGGCTTTTAAACGCCAATCAACCGTATCAAGTCGCGCTCTATATGGACGTCGACCGGGCAACCTTTACTAGCGCGCTCATCGATTCGCTCGGCCTCGGAATGCTCAAGAACATAGGATCGTCGCCCACCTCAATGCTTACGGCCAACGGCAACGGATCGACCGTGCTGAACAGTACGGGGGATTTTAACGGCGACGGGTTCAACGAGCGCGAGGGCGCGTATGTTTATCAGGCCGATAACACCAATACGGCGCATTTCAAATTGACCGCCGACTCCACAACGGCCGGAGACACCTGCAGGTTCTATCCCGCGTTCAGGATCACCAATTACACGGCCACGGCGGTCCCGCAATACGTTTATGTCAATAACCAGCAGATAGTCCAGGGCTTCGGCTATAACGCATACCTTAAACAATCCACGCGGGAGCTCATCCTTCAGATCAACCAGAAATTCTGCACGACGGCGGACATTTACATCTCCTCGAACACCACGCTTGCCGTCACCATGGACGATTTTAACGCCAATGGCGGCGACGGCCTGGTGCGGGTGCTTTGGAACACGCAAAGCGAGGACAACAACCTCGGGTTCTTCGTGTATCGCCGAATCCGACCGCTGTTTATCGACAGCCTTCTTATGTCGCCCGCTTCCGTCGCCAACGCCGACACCATAAGCGATGAAAAGACCCCCGTGCAACTCTTAAAATCACAGGCCATCGGATCCATCGATACGATGTGGCAACAGGTGAACCAACAGATCATCTACGGCGCGCTGGCCGGAGTTTCATTTGGAAAACGGTCGTATTCCCTGGTCGATCGAGGGGTGCTCAACGGCGTTCAATATGAATACAAACTCGTTTCCGTCGACTACAGTAACAATCGAGACCCTTTCGGGAAGCTGGCCGAGGCCTTGCCGCACCAAATCCTACCCTTGGTTTTTGAGCTGCACGGCAATTATCCTAACCCGTTCAGGGGAATTACCTATCTAAAATTCGACGTGCCGGTCAAGACGCGGGCAATGCTCAATGTGTATTCCATGCAGGGCAGGCTTATCCGCCATATAGTCAAGCCGGATAATTTCATGAAACCGGGGTTTTACCGCGTTTCGTGGGACGGCAAGGACGACGCCGGGCGTCTTATGGCCTCCGGCCCGTATGTGTACCGTTTCAGCGCGCCGGGTTTTGCCAAGGCAAAGGTCATGATCGTGATGAAATAGAATCTGACCTCTCCCCGGCCTTGGCCGTCCCCTCTCCCCAAGAGCGAGGGGAAAATTAAAAATAGATTTCTTACGGAATTGTTTTTACCCCTCTCTCCATGGGAGAGGGGTCTTTCTGCTTGGCGCAGCCAAGCAGAAAAGGGGGGAGAGGTCAAAAATGATTGGCCGGGGTTAGGTCATTTTCTCTTCTCGATCGTCTCCGAATCCAAATAACTTAAAAACCCCTTGGCGCGGGGGGAATCGAGGGCGATGAGGGCCTTTTTGGAATTGATGAAAACCATTTCATTGTCCGATAGCAGATAGAAGCCCGAAAGGTCTTCGAGCTTCGGCAGTTGCAATTTGAGCTGGGCAACGACCCACAAGGCCGAAGCTTTCATGAAATTGTCGGAGTTTTTAAGCATGTCAAGCAAGTCTTCTTCGATTTCCTTGTAACCCAAAGTATACAGCGCCTTGAGCACGTTGCCGCGTATCCGGTTGATGGGGTCTTTGCGGAACCGAAGCAAAATGGGGACCAGCCGCTTGTTGCCGAGCCGTTCGAGGGCCTCGACGGTATTGGCGCGCACGCGCTTGTCCTTGTCATTAAGCAAGGACATGATCAGATCATGGTCGTTGGGGCCCACCACTTTGCCCAGTAAATTAACGGCGGTGGCGCGTATTTTTTCGTCGCGGTCCTGTACGAGTTTGCCGAGAATGTCCAGTATTTTCGGGTTTTTTTTAAGCAGGCCAAGGATTTGCACGGCCCTTAATCTGCGGGTTTCGTCGGCGCAATACAGGTCCTTGCCGATTTCATCGATGATTTGCGGGACCAGCGTCTCCATCACCGTGCCGAGTTTCTGGCGAACCGCGGGGGCCAGCTCATGGAAATGGTTGATCAGGTTATTACGGATGAGATTGCTGCACGCCAAAATCGCGGATTTAGTCACCCGTTGGTCGATGTGCTTGACAAAAGCAAGCATGAGCTGCAAATCCGTGAGCTTGCCCTGGTTGCCGAGAAATTCCAGTGCCGCGGCCAGACTATCGACGTTGTGCCCCGCCAGCGCCTTTCGGGCGCTATCGCTGTCCATTGCCGCTCCTGAGGTTGGCTATGCGGTCGCGGAGTTTGGCGGCCTTTTCAAATTCGAGGTTTTGCGCCGCGGTCCGCATTTCTTTTTCAAGTTTCTTGAGCACGGTAGTTTTATTTTCGGTTTGATCTTTTTTCCAGGCTTCCATTGGTTGCGGCTCGTATCCGGGCGACTTCTCCTCCACCGTATTGATTGTAACGTCTTGGTCGGCCGCGTCGCCATAAAAAGAAAGACGGTCCTGAATTTTCCGTTCAATGGTCTTTGGCGTGATTCCGTGGGTTTCGTTGTGTTCAAGCTGCTTTTCCCGCCGGCGGGAACTCTCCGACATGGCCTTTTTGATCGAGTCGGTCAAAACGTCGGCGTAAAGAATGATCCTGCCTTCGGCGTTACGGGCGGCCCGTCCGGCGATCTGTATTATGGACCGCGCCGACCTGAGAAAGCCTTCCTTGTCCGCGTCAAGAATTGCCACGAGCGCAACTTCCGGCAGGTCAAGGCCTTCGCGGAGCAGATTGATGCCGATGAGCACGTCGAATTCCCCCAGGCGAAGCTCGCGCAGAATGTCCGAACGCTCGAGCGTTTCGATGTCCGAATGCAAATAGCGGACCTTGAAATCGATGGCTTTCAGGTATTCCGTGAGGTCCTCCGACATTTTTTTCGTGAGCGTGGTCACCAAGGCCCGTTGGCCTTTCTTGACTACCGCGCGTAACTCGGCGATAAGGTCGTCGACCTGGTCGGCGGCGGGTTTTATTTCGATGGGCGGGTCCACGAGGCCGGTGGGCCTGATGACTTGCTCGACGATGACGCCGCCGCTTTTTTTAAGCTCGTAATCGGCCGGGGTCGCGGACACGAATACCACCGAATCCAGCATGCTTTCGAATTCGTCGAACTTAAGGGGCCGGTTGTCAAGGGCGCAGGGAAGGCGGAAACCGTGCTCGACCAGGGTAGTTTTGCGCGCCTGGTCGCCGTTATACATACCGTTGATCTGGGGAACGGAAACGTGCGATTCGTCGATGATGGTCAAAAACGGGGCCTTGAAAAAATCGATGAGCGTCGAGGCCCTGCTGCCGGGCTCGCGGCCGTCAAGAATACGGGAATAGTTCTCGATGCCCGACACGAACCCCACTTCCCTGAGCATTTCGACGTCGTAGAGCGTCCGCTGTTCAAGGCGCTGGGCCTCGAGGAGTTTATTGCGCGACCTGAACGATTCAAGCTGCGCCTGAAGCTCCCGATGGATCTGTTGTAAAGCTTCCTCGATCTTCATGCGCGAAGCCACGAAGTGCTTGGCGGGGAAAATGGTGATTTCTTCGAGCGTTCCCAGGCGTTTCCCCGTCAGCGGCTCGATGCGGGTTATCCGTTCGACGGAATTTCCGAACGTTTCAACGCGCACGGCCGTTTCCTCGTAAGCGGGATAGACGTCGACGACGTCGCCCTTGACGCGGAAATTCCCGCGCTCGAACGCGAGGTCGTTGCGGGTATAGTGCATTGCGTAAAGCCGTTTCAGGAACGCCTCGCGGTCGAATTCCGTCTTCTCCGCGATGCGAACGCTCGCGGCCGCGTAGGAGTCGGGCGAGCCGATATTGTAAATGCATGAAACGCTGGCGATGATGATGACGTCCTTGCGCGACATGAGGGAACTGGTCGCCTTGAGCCGGAGCCGGTCGATTTCGTCGTTGATGTCCGAGGTCTTTTCGATATAGGTGTCGGTTGACGGAATATAGGCTTCAGGTTGATAGTAATCGTAGAAACTGACGAAATACTCCACGGCATTGTCGGGAAAGTATCCCTTGAATTCCTGAAAAAGCTGCGCCGCGAGGGTCTTGTTATGGGAAATGATCAGGGTCGGGAGCTGCAATCGCTCGATGACGTTGGCCATCGTGAACGTTTTTCCGGAGCCGGTGACGCCCAGAAGCGTCTGATACTTGGCGCCCCGGCGGATCCCTTCGGTCAGTTGGTCGATTGCCTCGGGTTGGTCGCCCGCGGGCTGAAAATCGGAAACTAATTTGAATTGCATGGCGTATCAAATATACTATATTATGAAAATCTTATGGTCCTTCGAACCCATGTCCGCCACTACCTCACCGATCTGACCCTTTTCGCGGTCCTTGAAAAAAACAAGAACGTCGTCCTTAAAGGGGTCGCTTTTGGAATTTCGAAGGCGTGGAAAGGGGAAAAGGCGCTTGTGGTCCCCGGCGCGGCGGGGTTGGAATTTTACCGGGACCTTTTTAACCGATTTTTAGATGGCGCGGAGAAGTCGCTTCACGGCGTTAAACTTGACATGAGCTGCCACACCGACTTCCAAAAAAAAGTTTTGCAAACGGCGCGCTCGATACCATGGGGGAGCGTGGTTTCGTATTCGGACCTGGCGAAAATGTCCGGGTTCCCAAACGCGGCGCGGGCCGCGGCCTCGGTCATGCGCTATAATGATTTTCCTCTGGTTGTTCCCTGCCATCGGGTCATACGGAAAAACGGCTCGATCGGGGGGTTTATGGGGGCGACGACGGGGACATTCGTGGAATTGAAGAAGAAATTATTGGAGCGGGAAACCTCACCTCATCCCCTTCCCTTTTCCTTGCCAAGGAGAAGGGTGCCGAAGGCGGGTTGAGGTCGCCTTTCATCCCGCTCCGCCTTGCTGAGCCTGCACCCGCAATAATCCTGACGATACAGCCCCAATTCCTTACCGAGCTGGATGCTCTTGACAAAACCGTCTTTTTTCTTGAAATCGTACGGCTCATACTCGACCCCGTTTTCCCCGGCCGCCCGCGATCCCGCTTTGTTAAGCATCGCGATTTTTTTATGCGGGGAAACGCTCATGACCGTAGTAAAGCGGGGCCATCCGATTTCGGCGCAGAACCGCGCCGATTCCCGCAGCCTCAGCAAAAAACACGCTTCGCACCGGGCGCCGCCTTCCGGCGTGTCCGTCAGGTCTTTAACCGCGTTTTCCCAGGAAACCGGATCGTAGGGGGCGGCGCTAAAGGGAACGGAAAAATGCAGCGCGGTTTTACGCGCTTCAAGTAACCTTTTTTCATATTCCTCGGCGGGCTGAATGTTGGGATTACAGAAAAAGCAGCGCATATCATGGGTTTCCGAAAGCGTATGCACGACCCAAGCCTCGTCCGGCGCGCAGCAAATGTGAAGGAGCAGCTTCGATTTCATAATTCCGTCAAATGTCCCCTTCTCTTTTCACGCCATACCCGCGATCCATGCGCACAATCCCGAAATGAAAAATTGCGCTTCAGCGAAAATATTGAAAAAACCCGACCTGCTTGCCTTGTTGTCCCTGTTCCATATCATAAATACGACCAAATACAAAAGGGGAATGGCCTGAAGGCAAAACGCGATTGAATTCCTCGAATGTGAAAGATGGGTTTTGCCGGACATAAAAACCAGCGGATAGGCGATGAGCGCGGTCATGGCGACGACAATGACCCCCTGGATCGCTTTACGGACCCGGCTTTCGCCGATGATGGTGACCAGCGTTTCCCTCCCCATGATCCGGTCGCCCTCGATATCGCGTAAATCAAAAATGAGGGACCGTAAGTAGGCGAGAATAAAGAACAGGGGAAAACAGAACCATGTTGACAGAGAGAATACGATGCGGCCCGAAGCGGCCTGGGGGACGAAGGTGATCAAAATCCCCCAGGCGAGCGCCACGAACAGGTCGCGCGACGTTGGGACGTCCTTGAGGCTTTTATAGCGGGTAATTGACAGGAGAAACTTCGGCACGATGGTCAAATGGTAGACCAATCCCGCGATGACCGAAAACACCATGAGCGGGAAAAGGTAGTGCGCTTGCAGAAAACTGATCAGAAGCACGAGGGCCACGGCGATCCCCGCGATGGCGAAAAGTCCGGTTTTATATTCGTGGTAAAAACGGTACCTGCTCAGGCCCTGGTGCTTCGTGCTTTCGAGGTTGGCAAGGCTGTTCCATAAGTACATCGATAAAAAATAGAGGAACAAGATGGCCATGCCGGACATTTTAGGGGGATATCCCTGCAATTTACATGAGGCATAATAAACGAAAAGCGCCCCCGTGGCCACGAAAACGTTGAGGTTGGAAAGCAGATTGAAAAAAGACTTGATAAGGTTGCGGGCGCTTTTTCGCTGTGTTTGGTCCAGGAATTCAAGCTGTTCGACGATGCGATTGATCATCCAGTTCGGCGTGGACGCTCCGGCGGTAATGCCGACGGTTTTGCAATGTTCCAAGGCGCGCCATTCGATTTCAGCCTCGGTTTCCACGTATTGCACCGGGCCATGGCAAACTTCGCGCGCGATATGCGCCAGGCGTTTGGTGTTCGCGCTGTTCTTGCCGCCCACGACGATCATGGCGTCGACGCGCCCGGCGAGCTCGCGGGTCTCGTTTTGGCGCTGGTCGGTGGCCGAACAAATCGTCTTTTTTATTATGACCTCGGAGGCCGGATATCGCTCCTTGATACGTTTGGCCACTTCGTCAAAGGTGATTTTATCGAAGGTCGTTTGCGAAACCACGCAGAGCTTGTCGAAATGGGGAAGCGCGTCCACATCGTCGGGCGCCTTTATAAGATGCCCGGCATTTCCCGCATATCCCTGAAGTCCGATGACTTCGGCGTGGCCTTCGTCCCCCGTTATGACGATGGCGAAGCCCTGGTTTTTATATTTTTCAATCACGCGGTGTACGGTTTTGACTTTCGGGCACGTGCCGTCCACGATGGGGTGTCCGATGTTTTTATAGGACCGCTGGACTTCGGGCGCCACGCCGTGCGCGCGGATCAAAATGGTCGATTGCGCGGGCACGGGACGCGATTCGTCGAGGGTCAATACCCTGCGCTCACGGAGCATTTCGATGGTTTGATTGTTATGGATAAGCGGCCCGACGGTATAAACGCCTCCCGGCGACCGCGCCGCGTGTTCAAGCGCGCTATCGACCGCGCGCTTGACGCCCATGCAAAATCCCGCCGTTTGAGCTAGAATTATTTTCATGCAATTAAAAATACATAATTCATGCGACACAATTCATTTTTAAACCATGAGCATCACGACCGTATACTGCGAAGGGACATCGAAACGGTTCGGCGCAAGCGTGGTATTTGACGAATGTTCGCTCGCCATAGGTCCCGGCACGATATACGGCCTGGTCGGGCTCAATGGGGCCGGGAAGACAACCTTGATTCGGGTCTTGCTCGGACTTCTTAAACCCAGCGGCGGAGCGGTCACGGTGCTCGGACACGTTCCCTGGGAACATTCGGAAACGATGTACGCGCGCGTGGGCGTGGTGCTTGAAAACGACGGTTTCGCGGGCAATTTGACCATCAGGCAAAACCTTGGAATATTCGCCGCCGCCAAAGGAATTTCATGGGCCGGCGTGGAAGCCTATATTCGTGAATTTTGGGCGGACACGTTCGTTTATGGGGAAGTTTTCGGGCCGTCGAAGAAAACGAAGTATTTCTCGCGCGGTCAAAGAATGCAGTGCAGCTTGTGCCGGGCGTTTCTCGGATGGCCGTCGGTCTGTTTTTTTGACGAACCCACGGTTGCCCTTGATGTTGAGGCATACGACCACTTTTGCCGGTTGTGCCGCGTGGCCCGGGGGCGGGGGGCAGCCATGCTGATCAGTTCACACCAGCTTTCGGCCGTCGAGGAGTTGTGCGACTCCGTGGGCGTACTCGGCAATAAAAAGCTTCGGCCGCTCGAAAATGGGTCCGCCGTGTGCGGCGGATGGTCCATTATTGCGGGGCCGAATGAAAATTACGGGGCAATCATAGAACGAATAACGGGAAGCGCCCCTTCACATGACGGTAATGCTTGGCATTTTACCGCGTCGGCGCCGAAAACCATGGTCCCCGACATTGTGGAAGAGCTTGTTCGGGCGGGATGCAGAATCGGCGAAGTAAGCCCGGACAAAAACGGCCTGAGGGAAAAAATCCGGACGCACTATGAAAAAGCTTAATGCAATCATCGGCAAGGAATGGGCGGGCTTTTTAGGAAGCGAACGCGGCGTTTTTTCCGTTTATGGGATTCTGGTGCTGTCATGGAGCTTTTTGCCGCTTTATAAAGGCCTGGGCACCGGGCCCATATGGTGGTTGTTTTTTTCGGTGGTCATCAGCGGAAACTTTACCAATACGGTTTTTGTGTCCGAGCGTTTAAGCGGTTCCATGGAGGTCCTGCTCACGTCGGGTTTTTCGCGCGACGCGGTGCTGTGGGGAAAATCGATATTTGTCCTCGCGATGTCGTGCGCGATCGGCCTGTTGTGCATCGGCATATCGCGGATTTGGGTTTCCTTGTGGGGGAACGCGAGCGCGGACGGGTCCATGGATGTTCTTTACGGTTTCGGATTATATTGCGCGGGAACGTGCCTCAACGTCGGTTGCGGGGCGTGGATGTCGGTCCGATTGCAAAGTCCCCGGCTCATCCCGTTTGTCGGAATACTGCTCATGAGTTTGACGATTGCCGGGTTTGCGGCGTTGCCGCTCATTGCGCCGGTCCCGCAATGGTTGCTTGGCCCCGCGCTTTTATGTTTAGCGATGGTTTTTCTTATGCTGGCAAGGAACGATTTCAATGGCGAAAGAATCATTCAGCCCATCCATTTGTAGTCGCTTGACTACCGTCGGCAATACGGTGTTAACGGCCGTTTCCGCGCTTTTGCTTATGGCGTGCGGGTGCGAAAAAGGCCCCCATAAAAATATCCGCCGGATTTTCGCTCTTGACACGATAATAGACATTACGCTCTATTCCAACGGGCCGCGCGTGCATCGGGACCTCGATTCGCTGGAACGCCTTATTCAAGGCCTGGACGCAAAGCTCTCGATTTCCCGCGAGTCCAGCGACATTTACCGCATCAACCATCGGGTGGACTCAACGCAGCGCATTTCAGGCGTGCTGAAAACGGTCCTCAATGTTTGCCGCGGCGAGTGGAAATTGTCGGGCGGGCTTTTCGATATTACGGTCGGTCCGCTCAAATACCTCTATGGCCTTGAATCGCACCAAACGGCGCATCATGTGCCGAGCCCGCGTGAGCTTGACAGCGTCAAGTCCCTGATAGGCTTCGATCGCATCACTTTCATCAATGACAGCCTCATTACGCTGCCCAAGGGCGTCAGCCTTGATTTAGGCGGCATCGGTAAAGGATATGTTTTGCGGGCCACCGGGCAATTTCTGCGGGAAAGAGGGTACGATAGCTTTCTTATAAATACCGGGGGCGATTTGATCGCCGCGGGTACTAAGCCCGACGGCAACCGTTGGAGAATCGGCATACAGGACCCGCGTAACGACATGGCGCTCATAGCCCAAATGTCCGTAGCGCAACCCGTCATTTTTACCAGCGGCGATTATGAACGGTATTTTATTGAAAAAAATGTCCGATACCACCATTTGTTCAACCCTAAGACCTGTTTGCCCGGACTTCTCAATCGGAGCGCTACGGTCGTCGGCGACGATCCGTTCGCGGTAGACGCGGCAGTCAAGGTCGCTTTTCTCATGCCCGCCGCCGAGGCGATCGATTATCTTGCTTCCCGCGCCATGAAAGGGTTTATTGTCGACAGCAGCGGCGGGATATGGATCTCGCGGTCGTTAAGGCCGGACCTTGAACTTGAGGACTCCACTTCGTCGGTGACGATTCGATAAAATTTTAGGAAGCGATATAATATTCGTTTTAAATTGGGGACTTGAGCGATTAAGCATTTATTAATTATATTAAATCGATTTGTAACTACGTGCGCCCCCTCCCTAACGTTTCCCCCGAAGGGGGAACCAATAATTAAGTCCCCCTGCGGGGGATTTAGGGGGCGGGTTAGGTTACATTGATTTTTAACGAATGGATTTTTCTGAGCGGTAGTATTTACATGAACAGGGGAGATGAATAACCATGAAGATACTTGGGGCGGTGTTTCTTTTGTTTATAGGGGGAATTGTCTGGTCCCAAACCGAGCATGAAGATACCATTGCAACATCGTGTTCGCTCTTTATTAAAACAACGGTATTGACGCCCGACTCCTTTGATAGGACCGGCATTGCAAAGGTCGAAGCGACCCTTACCGATAAAACCGGGACGCCCATTTCAGGGCAAACGATCAATTTGACTTCCACCAGCGGGAATTTCACCTGCATTCCGCCCGTCAGCAGCAATGAATCGGTCCCCGATTCGACCCAGGGGGCTTGTTTGGTGACCGGACCGGCCGGCACGATGAAGGCGTATCTTGTCAATATCCCGTTTAACAAGCGCGGAAAGGTGAAGGCAACATGCACCTACGGCAATTTTCAGCTTAAGGCGGGGGGCTCCTATATCATTACCCGAAAAACGGTCCGAAAAAAATAAGGCGGTTTCATGATCGACGCATTGTACGAATTTCTCGCTCGACACGGGTTCGGCGATCCGCTGCATTCGCCCATTACGCATATGCCCATCGGCTTGTCGATTGGGGCGCTCATTTTCTTTCTGACGGCCATCGTATTCAAACAAAAACAGCTCGTCCTCACCGCCCGTCATGCTTCGATTCTTGCTTTTATTTTTGTATTTCCCACAATCATGCTCGGTGTCATGGACTGGATCCATTTTTACCACGCCGCGCTCTTTACCCCGATCAAGATCAAGATGGCGCTCGCATCCCTGTCGATTATCGTGCTTGGCGCCGGCATCATTCTGGGCAGCGAGATCAAGCTCCATACCATGACCATGACAATTTTATACGCCGTGGCATTTTTCGTGATGGTCGGCCTCGGATATTTCGGTTCGGGGATCGTATACGGCCGCGGTCTTGGAATTGCGGCGCCGAAGGCGGCCACGAATTCAAAATCTTCAAAAATTGCGGGGACTGTCGGCGCTCCATCCGACACCGTGCATAAAACACCTGTACCGGATTCGGGTCACCGACGATGAGCGCAACCGTAAATGTTTTTATGCGAAGAAGCCTCCAACCGTTGTTCCGTTTGCACCTGGCGCTCCCGGCAATTTTGACTGTTGCGTGTTATTTTCCGTTGCATGCGCACGGGAACCACAAGCATGCGGCGCAATCGCCGCTTCCCGTTTCCAGGGCAATCGATGCAACGCCCCGCGCCCTGGCCGACACGGGAATCATGGGCATGGAGGAAAAGCCCGGCGCCCAAATTCCACTCGATTGCCGCTTTGTCATTGAAACCGGCGATACCATAAGCCTGCGCGACGTCGTCAAAGGGCCCACCATTCTTTCCATACTTTATTATAGTTGCCCAAACGCCTGTAACACGCTCGTAGAGAGCATCGCGCAGGTAGTTGGGCCCTATTCCGACAAACCGGCTTCGGCGCCGAACGTGCTGTGCGTTTCAGTTGACGACCAGGAAACGCCCGCCGACGCCATGAAGGAAAAAAACATCGCGTTCGAATCGATGCAGCGCCGCTACCCCCAGGACCGGTGGCATTTTCTTACGGGTGACGCGGAAAACATACGGAAACTGACCACTGCCGTGGGTTTTCATTTTGTCAAAAAAGGAAATGAGTTCGACCACCCCCTTGGCATCATCATCCTGTCGCCCGAGGGAAAAGTAACGCGGTACATTCTGGGAACCGACTACCTTCCCATGGACATTTCCCTGTCGCTCATGCAGGCCTCAAAAGGCGTCGTTCAACCCACCGTGGCCAGGGTCCTTCGCGCCTGTTTCAGCTACGATCCGAAAAGCCACAGATTCGTATTTAATATCCTGCGTGTGAGCGCCACGGTGGTTTTTTCCCTTATCGGGTTGTTCATCCTCTATTTGGTTGTTTCAGGAAGAAAACGCAGGGCGAAAGGAAACCCTTGATGGCCGAGCATGCGATTGATCCTCACGCGTATATGCCCTATTTTGCCGAAAAAGGGAAATATCCCGGCATTCTGGGCTGGCTCCTTGCCACCGACCACAAGCGCATCGGCCTTCTTTACCTGTTTTCCGTCATCACCTTTTTCTTCGTTGCGGTTTTTATCGGCGTTCTCATGCGGATCAACATGATTCCAGGCCACCCGATCATGACGGCGCAACAGTATAACGCGATGTTCACGCTTCATGGGATAATCCAGGTTTTTCTCGTGGTGATCCCGGCGGTGCCCACAATTTTCGGCAACTTTTTTCTGCCCATACTCATCGGCGGCCGCGACATGATTTTTCCGCGTCTCAACCTATTTACCTATTATCTGTACCTTACCGGCGCCATCCTTGCGATTGTCTCGATTTTTTTCGGCGGCGGCGCAGTGGATACGGGCTGGACTTTTTACGTGCCCTTCAGCCTTAAAACAACCGTCAACGTTCCGCTCGCGGTATTCGCGGTGTTCATCCTCGGCATGTCGTCGATACTCACCGGAATCAACATCGTCACGACCGTCCATCAGTTGCGCGCGCCGGGCATGGGTTTCTTTAAAATGCCGCTTTCGGTGTGGGGCTTC
>Ga0182027_10005246_pt1 | contig 19754 bp, 19 predicted proteins | sample 712E1DmetaG_FD_121300 | JGI IMG/M metagenome (GOLD analysis project Ga0182027, IMG submission 121300) | Permafrost microbial communities from Stordalen Mire, Sweden - 712E1D metaG (Illumina Assembly) | ecosystem: Environmental > Terrestrial > Soil > Wetlands > Permafrost | place: Sweden...
CATTTCGTCGCCGCGCCCGACGATGTTGCATCCTCACCGGTAAAACCGGACAGCCAAGTAGCGCCAGTCTGCGACTGGCGGAAGTCGCCGGTCACAGACCGGCGCTACCTTTTGGTTGCGGCCCCATGCCGCGGTGTGAAACATCCGGGCTAGCGGAACAGGAGCACCGGGACCTTGCAGCGGCGAATCATCGACGTTGTTGTACTCCCGATGATCAATTGCCGGATCCGGCTGTGACCATACGCGCCCATGATGAGCAGGTTGATCCCACGCCCTTCCACGTAGGTGCTGATCTCATTGTCCGGCGCGCCCACGAGCATCTGGGCCACCGGAGTGAAGCCCGACGCACGCAGAACCCCTTCGGCCGCCTGCAACGTCTTGAGCGCCGTCTCTTCCTCATGCGAGGCCGCCACCGTCACGAGGTGAAGCTCCAGGTCGCGAAAAGCCGATGTCGTTGTCAGAAATTCCAGCGCCTTCTGGCAGCTCCGGCTGCCATCGTACGCAAAGAGAATCCGCTCCACCGGCTTGAAGGACCGGGAGGTGACAAGGCATGGCTTATGGCTTGCCCGTACGACGCGTTCCATGGTCGAGCCAAGATGCTCTGTGGCGAAGTTGGCGTTCTCGCCCCGTTTGCCGAGCATGATCAGGTCAACGCGCTCCTCGAATTCGTGAAACGTGTCGACGAGAAATCCCAGCTTATGGGTGAAGCCGACGGACGTTTGCGGAGCTTTGGAGGCGAAATGGACCCTCGCCTGTTCCAAAATCGCCTTGGCCCTCTCCTGCTCGAAGTCCTGCAATCGGGCGAGCACGGCTTGATAGGGCTGGACGCCGAGGCTGCCGCTCAAGTCGGCCACCATCGGCACTTCGAATTGCCGCAAATCCGAGACATAAAGAACCTCCAGGCCGGCTCCGGTGCGTTCAGCCAACCACGCGGCATAATCGTAGCAGACAAATGAATATGCCGAACCGTCGGTGCAGACCAGGATCTTGTTCATAGGGTCTTCGTCCTGCGATGGCAGATCACACGGTAAGGATCAGGTTCCGGGGACCCCGCCAGATTGGTCCCCGGAAGCGCAGACGTCAAATACTCGTGCCAGGCGGAATGACTGCTCCCTTGGGCACCACCAACACGCCGTCGCGAATCATGATGTCGTGGGCATAATCGCCGTTGGGTTTGCCCTCCGGCGACAAAACGCAACCGTCGCCGATCCGCGCATTCTTGTCGATAATCGAGCGGCGGATGTTGCAGTTCCGGCCGATTCCGACACCCGGCAGGCCGCGCAAGGCGTTTTCCTTGATCTCCTCGTCGCTTTCGTAGAAGTCGGCTCCCATCATCACGACGTCCTCCAGTTGGGAGCCATCCCGGACTATCGCGCGAATTCCGATCACACAGTGCTTCAGCGTTGTGTCCGTGATGATGGATCCATCGCCCACCACCACGTGGTCAATCGTGCAGCGGTTGATCTTCGTCGCCGGCAGGAACCGCGGATGCGTGTACACGGGCGTCGTGTGCATGTAGAAATTGAACTGTGGCTTCGGTTGGGCGAGCGCGAGGTTGGCCTCGAAAAACGCCCGAACCGTGCCGATGTCCTCCCAATAGCCTTCAAAGATATAGGCGAAGAGCCGTTTCTTGCCCAACAAGCTTGGAATGACCTCCTTGCCAAAATCCGTCATAGCATTGTCTAGTGCGTCCTGCAGCACTCCGCGGCTGAACACGTAGATGCCCATGGAGGCAAGAACGTGCTTTTCGGCCGACGAGGCTGTCAGCCGCCCCTCCAGCGCCGGACTCATCGCAAGACTGGCAATCACCGCCGGATCCTTCGGTTTCTCCGCGAACTGCTTGATCTCGAGGTTATCGTCTACTCGCATCACCCCGAGACTTTCGACTTTCGTGGAGGGAACCGGCAACGCCGCGATCGTGACGTCCGCCCCGGTCGCGATGTGCTGGGCGATGACCTTTCGGAAATCCATCCGGTAGAGCTGGTCCCCAGCCAGAATCAAAACGTAGTCATGCGGGTACGTGCGGAAATGAACGAAATTGCGGCGGACGGAATCGGCCGTGCCCTGGTACCAGTTCTTGTTCTTCTCGGTCTGTTCCGCCGCCATGATATCGACGAATCCCTGGCCGAAGGAATCGAAGTGGTAGGTGTTCTGCACATGCCGGTGCAGGGACGCGGTGTTGAACTGCGTCAGCAGGAAGATGCGGTTGATGCCTGAATTCAGGCAGTTGCTGATGGGGATATCGACCAGCCGGTATTTGCCTGCGAGGGGCACAGCCGGCTTGCACCGTTCCTTGGTTAGGGGATAGAGGCGTGTGCCTTGACCGCCGCCCATAATGACCGCGAGCACACTGGGATTGATATTCATGGAAGTAGAGAGAATGAGAATATTTTCGCTCGCGCAACCGGCTCGCGCCTTCGGAAAACACTCCTGCTGACAACAGGTGATTCCCACCGACTATTCATAAACAATCAACAAAAAGCACAGAGTCCTTGCAAGGAGCTCAATTCACATTAACACCTTTGGCACGCTGGCTAAAATCGCCAGCCAAAAGCAACCAAACTTCTATGTGTGGAATCGTCGGCTATGTCGGCAAGCAGAAGGCTTCGGCCATCCTGCTTGAAGGTTTGAAACGTCTCGAGTATCGCGGCTATGATTCCGCGGGCCTCGCGGTGGAACATGGTCATGCGTTTGAGATGGTGAAGAAGGTCGGCCGGGTCGACAACTTGGTGGCGCAGACCGCACAGCACCGGCTCGCCGGCACCACCGGAATCAGCCACACCCGCTGGGCCACCCATGGCGGAGTGACGGATGCGAACGCCCACCCGCATGTCAGCAGCGACGGCAAGTTCGCCCTGGTGCACAACGGAGTGATTGAGAATTTCTCCGGGATGAAGAAGTTCCTCCTCGGCCAGGGGTATACGTTTATTTCGGAAACGGACACCGAGGCGCTGGTCAATCTCATCGCGTATCACTACAAGAAGGAGAGCGACCGTCCGGATTCCAGCCGGTTCCTGGAGAGCGTGCGCAAGACCCTGCGTCATGTGGAAGGCACTTACGGGATCGTGGTTCTCTGCACGGAGCATCCAGACGAGTTGGTGGCGGCGCGCAAGGGCTCACCCCTGATTCTCGGGATTGGCGATGGCGAATTCCTTGTCGCGAGCGACGTGTCCGCGATCATCAGCCGTACGCAGAACGTTGTTTACCTGAAAGACGGCGAGATCGTGCACGTGACCTCGAAAAATTTCACGATTACCACGCTCGACCTGGCGGATGTCGCGCCGGTCGTTGACCGGATCACGTGGACGCTCGAAGACGCGGAGATGGGAAGTTTTTCCCATTTCATGGAGAAGGAGATCTTCGAACAACCGGTCGCGCTGGAGAACGCCATGCGGGGCCGGTTCTCGGAAGACCAGAGCACGGCGAACTTCGGTGGACTGAATCTGACCGCGGCCGATTTCCGGCTGATTGACCGCTTTTACTTTTGCGCCTGCGGCACGGCGTGGCACGCCTGCCTCGTGGCGGAGCATCTGATCGAACGTTTCGCGCGGATTCCTGTGGAGGTCGACTATGCCTCAGAGTTCCGGTACCGCAACGTCCCGCTTCGTCCCAACTCTCTTTTCTTTGTGATAAGCCAGTCGGGAGAGACCATCGATACCCTGGCAGCGTTGCGCGAAGCCAAGCGGAAGGGCCATATCACCGCCGCCATTTGCAACGTCGTCGGTTCCACCATTGCGCGCGAATCCGATGGCGGCATCTACCAGCATGCTGGACCAGAGATCGGAGTGGCTTCCACAAAGGCTTTTACCTCGCAGGTGCTCATCGCCGCCATGTTCGCCCTCTACGTGGCGCGCATGCGGGATATGAGTTTCACCGACGGAGTTCAGTATGTCCAGGCGCTCAAGCAGGCCCCCGACCTGGTGCGCAAGGTGCTTGAGCAAGCGCCGCACATCAAAGACATCGCCAGGCGCTATGCCCACCATCACGACTTTCTTTTTCTGGGCCGCCTCTCGCTGTTCCCAATCGCGCTGGAAGGTGCGCTGAAACTCAAGGAGATCTCCTACATTCACGCGGAGGGTTACCCCGCCGCCGAGATGAAACATGGGCCGATTGCCCTGGTCAGCGAGAGCTGTCCCACAGTCTTCTTCGCCCCCAAAGGCGAGATCTTCCAGAAGGTTGTCTCCAGCATCCAGGAGATCAAGGCGCGCCGCGGCAAGACCATCGTCATCACAACCGAGGGGTGCGAGTTTCCCCCCGGCCTCGCCGACGAGATCATCACCATCCCCGACTGCCACGAAGCCGTGTTGCCGATCGTTGCAGCCGTGCCGGTGCAACTGCTCAGTTATTATATCGCCGTGGAATTGGGCCGCGATGTCGACAAGCCGCGCAACCTCGCGAAATCCGTCACCGTGGAGTAGGCGCTCTCAGAATTCGCGAATCAGCAGCGCAGTACAAAGCATGTTCGCCAGTTGATGGGCGGCGACCTTGGCCCGCTCCATGTCATCCGGTCGTTCAGACGGCGTACCCAGGCGGCGCTGAATCTCGGCAATCTCGCGCTGGATCATTGGCGCATGGGAGAACTGCCGGTTCACGGCTTCCATCAATGCCTGCCGTTGCGGAGCAACCGGCCTCAGGTTCTCCTGCGCGTAAATGGATAGGGCAAGGTGCAGCTTGTAGTGCTCGCTCGGATGGTCGCGTTCGAAGGACATGTAGTTCAGATCGTGAGGCGCAATCGCCCGGTGGAACGATCGCGGTTGCTTGCAGATGAGGGATTACCCCCACCTCTGAATCGCGACCGTTCTTAATCATGACCAGCCCGTGTAATGCAATAATCGTTCAAATATCGTGACATTTATTACGGCTTTTTCACAGGTCCGAGGAGCCTGTAGGGCCCAGTCCACCGGCTCCTCAGTTGCATCGCCCCGATTTCTCCGTTCACTTCAGATTTACCTATGAAACACTACGATTTTCCCGAAAAACTACGGATTCTGTGGGACAAGGCGTGTGCCCGTTACGCTCAGGGCTTGCGCGATGCCAGCGCCTGCTTCACCGCCGAAGAGCAGGTGTTCCTCGCTGCAAACGGCCTGACAGCCCAGAATCTCTACGATTACGCTGAGGACTTCACTGGCGGGGGCGAACCCACCTGGGACACGGCGCTGGCGATCGAACTTGTCCGGCGCGATTACTTTCTCAATGCCCAGGGCGGCAAGGCCTCTGCGGTGGTGCTTAACGAAGCAACCCTGCCGGCCAAGACTGCTGCCGTCGAGGGGATCGAATGGTTGCCACGCATCATCCCGAAGGCCAGGGCCAAGCTGCACGGCGAATTGCCAGCGTCACTCATGTATTGTTGCGGCGGCGACCGGAGGTTCTTCAAGACCCACGACATCCATCCCGCCGAGTTTTTGACCCTGGTCTGGAGGAACGAACACGCCTACGCATCCATCATCGAATGGGTGGTTCGGCGGAGCAAAACGGCTTAGCGCGATCAGCCCCGGTTCTCTGCCAGCCGCGCCACGAAGGCTGCGAGCTTCGCCTGGTCCTTCACCCCTGGCTTGGCTTCGATGCCGCTATTCACGTCGACAATGCGCGCGCCGGTTGCCTTCAGGGCGACGCTGATGTTGTCCGGATTCAATCCGCCCGCGAGAATCCAACTCTTGTCAGGATAGGCCTCACGGTGGTGGCGAAATTTGGTCCAGTCCGCGGTTTTCCCGCTGCCCCCGAATCGGTCGGCGGCAAACGCGTCGAACAAGAGGGTGTTGGTCAGGGCGAGCACCGCTGGTGGAAGTTCTGATCCGGGCGGTAGTCTGGGAGCGAGCCACAGACGCTGCGAGCCGGCCTCGGCGGCCCAGACCGCCGTTCCGGCGGGAAATACACCGGCATCGAAATGCACCTGGATGAAATCAAATCCAGCCGCGGCGATCTCTCGCAGATCTGCGGCGGTCGGATCCACGATCACCGCCACCTTCCGACGGACGGGCAGTCGCGGTGCCATCGCGCGGTACTGCTCCAGGGTCACGTGCCGGGGCGACTTCGCGTAGAGGTTAAACCCGAGGTAATCAGCCCCGGCGCGGTCGGCCAGCTCCGCATCGAAAAGCGACGTGATCCCGCAGACCTTGAATCGGATGCTATTGATCATGTGAACCTGGTTAGGCCGGATTAGTCCTCCCGGCGGGCCGCCCCAAGTCTCTCGATCAGGGCATCCACCAAAGCATCGACATTCGACCCTTTCGCCTCGAATTCCACCCGGATGCCGGCTTTGCGCATGGCTTCGCTGGTGCGTGGACCGATGCTGCCGGCAAACGGGCGCGCAATTCCGGCGGCCGGCTGCAATGCCGCCGCCTGCGCGGCAAACGCATGCACCGCTGACGAACTTGCGAACAAGACCGCGTCTGCACCGTGCTGCCGGAATTCCTCGGCGGCCGGGTCTTGGGTGAGATCGGTCCGGACATTTTCGTAGACCTGGAAGGTGTCGACGATGGCCCGACCCTCCTCAAGGTTTTGCACCAGCGTCTCGCGATTGAGGTTCCCGGTGATCACCAGTACCCTGGCATGGTCGAGGCTGCCGGTGGCGATCATCGCCTCGGCCAGCTCCGCCGCAGTGCCGCCCGCCGGACAGATCTCAACCTCAAGGTGGAGTGCGCGCACGAGCCGGGCCGTGGCCTCGCCCACGCATGCGACGCGCATCACCCCAAGCGCCCGCAGATCGCGGAATCCCTTGAGAAACAGGTCGAAGAAATGGCGCACGCCGTTGGCGCTGGTGAACACCACCCAGTCGTAGTGGCCGATCTCGGCGAAGATCTCGAGAATCGTATCGCGGTCTGCTTTCGCGCGGACCTCGATCAGCGGGAGTTCCAGCACGTCCGCGCCGAGCGACTCGAGCTTCTTTCGCAGCTCGCCGGCCTGTTCCCGCGCCCGCGTCACGACAATGCGACGGCCGAAAAGCGGGAGTTGCTCAAACCAGTTCACCTTTTCGTGGCCGCGCACAACCTCTCCGATCAGGATGACGGCGGGGGCTTCGAGTTGCCGGGACTCGGCCAGATCGGCAAGCGTGGCGGCAGTGCCTGTCACGCTTCGCTGGCGGACCAGCGAGGCCCACTGTACCACCGCGGCAGGAGTCGCAGGCGGCAGTCCGCCCGCCATCAGTTCGGAGAGAATCTGCCGCAGATGCCCCATGCCCATATAGATTGCCAGCGTCGCATCCGGGAGCGCCCCGTAGCGGCGCCAATCTGTCGCGAGGGCGTGGGTTTGCGGGTCTTCGTGCCCGGTGAGAAAAACCAGGGCCGAACTGGTATTGCGCTGAGTGAGCGGAATCCCGGCGCAGGCGCCCGCTGCCAGGGCGGCGGTGATGCCCGGCACGACTTCGAAAGGAATTCCGTCCGCGGCGAGCCGGCGTGCTTCCTCCCCTCCCCGCCCGAAAACAAATGGATCGCCCCCTTTCAGCCGCACCACGGTCCGGCCCGCTTCCGCCCGTGCGACAAGGATCGACTCGATCTCCTCTTGCGGCCGTGAGTGTCGCTGCGGGCGTTTGCCGACGTAGATCTTCTCGCAGTCCGCCCTGCACCAGGCGAGCAGCTCGGGATGGACAAGATAGTCGTAGACGACCACGTCGGCGGAAGCGATCAGCTCTTTGGCGCGACATGTCACGAGACCGGGATCACCGGGTCCGGCACCGACAAGGTAGACTTTGCCTTTGGTCATTGAGGAAAATGGGGGATCAGATTTGTCAGAGTGCAGTTGGATAACTAAAGTCTACACTATTGACACGATGCAAAGCTCTTTTCGCTTTTCGCCCGGTGGCCGCTTTCGGCTGTCGGTGGTTCAAGTGGCATGGGCATCTTGCCCGTGTGTGACGGCTTGATGCAAATCCACGGACAGAATGCCCGTGCAATGACGGACATCCGGATGGTGCTGAAAACCAAGATATGTGCCCCGGCTGTCCGAGCCCGTGAAGGATGGCTTGACGAACAGGCGAAATGCCGCAGGAACTGACGGCCGCTCCGGGGTTAACATCCTGCCTCGGAAACGATTCATGAGTACATTGGAACCAACCAGCCCTTACAATTCCGTCCTTACCGGGCGGGAGGAAATCAATGCCCAGTTGCTCATCATGCGCGTGCAACCGAACGCTGGTCTCTTCGACTTCAAGCCCGGGCAGTTCGCGGTGCTCGGGTTGCTGGGGCAGGAAGCCCGGGTGCCGGAGGCGGATGACGAAGAGCCGCCCGCCGAGTCGGGAAAGTTGATTCGGCGCGCCTATAGTATTGCGTCTTCCAGCGTCGAGAAACGCTACGTCGAATTCTACGTCACGTTGATTACGAGCGGCCAACTCACACCGCGGTTGTTTGCGCTGCCCTATGGCGGCCGGTTGTTTCTTGGCCCGAAGGCGAGCGGAATGTTCACCTTGGACCGTGTGGCGCCTGGCAAAGCGGTGCTGCTGATCGCCACCGGCACCGGTCTCGCGCCGTACATGTCGATGCTCCGCACGATGCTCGTCACTGACAGCGCGCGGCCCTATGTGGTGCTGCACGGTGCGCGCTACAGTTGGGACCTCGGCTATCGCGCTGAATTGGAAAGCCTCGCACGCCTGCGTCCGAACCTGACCTACATCCCCTCGATCACCCGACCGGACGAGGATCCTCATTTCCGCGGCCACACGGGCCGGATTCAAACGCTGCTCGAACAAGGGATTGTCGAAACCCTGGCCGGCGTGCCGCTCGCTCCCGCGAAGGTCGAGGTTTTTCTCTGTGGCAACCCGGAGATGATCCGTATCGTCATGGAGATGCTTGCCCGGCGTGCTTTCACCGCACCGCGCGGTAAAGAGCCAGGCACATTCCACGTCGAAGAGTATTGGTGAGAGTCAGGAGCTCGTCGGACTTCGTCCTCCCCGTCTCCGCCAAGGCTCCGACGCGGCCCGTCAGGATTCAGTGGCCACGCCGTAGCTCTCTGAGCGAAGGCGGGCGTGCTCCTTGACAAATGGCTGGCGCCATTTGGGACGGACTTATGCGTAGCAGTGCGGAGGACGCAAGTCGGACACGCTGCTAGACTCCTTGAACTGCGAAACCTGTTGCGATCAGGTCAAGTTTTCAGACAGCGGTTTCTTCTATCGAACAATGATTCCATTTCGTGGATCGACGCATCCGCGCCGCGCGGACGCCACAGCGAGGCGCTTCACACTGCCGGCTCCTTGTTGATCGAAAACCGAGTCCCTTTGCGCGCGATGGTCTGAGGCTGCGCCTCGCTGGATTCATCGCAAAGCTTGCGCGGAAGGGATGCCCTCCTTCTAGTTGGCCGCACTTAATGAAGTTAATCGACCTCAATCGCGACGGCGGGATCGGCGCAAATTCTTTCTACATTCAACTTGGCGACTTGAAGCTCGTCCTGGATTGCGGGCTGCATCCAAAGAAAATAGGCCGAAGTGCGACCCCAGACTTTGCTCCACTGCGCGGCGTGGTGTTGGACCTCGTCATCATCACCCATTGCCATCTTGACCACATCGGCAGCCTGCCCGTGCTTCTCCGGGAGCAACCGCAGGTCCCGGTGATCATGACCCAGCCGAGTCACATGCTGATCGAGCGCATGCTGCACAACTCGGCCAGCGTGATGGAGCGCCAGCGGGCCGAGGACAACATCCCCGACTATCCGCTCTTTACTCACGACGAGATCGACCGTTGCGCCGGACGGCTCACTCCCCTGCCCTACGGTCACGCCAAGCGCTTCCACGGCGCTCGCGATGATATCGAAATCATCTTTCACCAGGCAGGTCATGTCGCCGGCGCCGCAGGGGTCGAAATCCATCACAAACACCGGAAACTGTTCTTCACCGGTGACGTGCTGTTCGGGGCGCAGCGCACCTGTCCGGCAGCCAAGTTTCCGATTGACCGGTTCGACACGCTTGTGACGGAGACGACCCGCGGATCGACCGAGCGTCCGGCCGGCCGGGACCGGGCGCACGAAGTCGCGCGTCTGGTTACCGTCATCAACGAAACCATCCAGCGCGGAGGTTCGATGCTCATTCCGACCTTCGCCCTCGGCCGGATGCAAGAGATTCTGTCAATCGTGCATGACGCGCGGAAATTCGGCCGGATCGTCGACTGCCCGATCTACGCCTCGGGACTGGGCGTCGACCTCTGCGATTACTACGACGACATGACGCGGAAGACGAAGCAGGTGAATTTCACCCGCCAGACGCTGAAGGATCTGAATGTGCGGCACCTCCCGCGGAAGCTCGATCCTGGCAATCTGCCGGAAGCCAGCGCCCTCTATATCGTCAGCAGCGGGATGGTGGTGGAACGTACTCCGTCGTATATCATCGCCGCCGCTCTCGCAAGTCACGCGCGCAACACCATCGGCTTTGTCGGGTACTGCGATCCCGACACCCCCGGCGGCCGGCTTCTGGCCGCCAAGACGGGTGAAAGTTTCCTGTTCGAGAAGCTCAACATGAAGGTCAAGCTCAAGGCGCATGTTGAACGCTTCGAGATGAGCGGCCATGCCGACCGAGAAGAACTTGTCGATTTTGCCACGCAGTGTCAGCCCCGCGCCATCGTCCTTACCCACGGCGACCCGCCGGCGCGCGCATGGATGGGGAAAACTCTGGCCGAGAAGTTGCCGCAGGCCAAGATCCTCGACCCGGTGCCGTTGCAGCCTTATCAGGTTTAATCCGCCAGCAATTCCTTCATCCGCGCGCAGAGAGCCGGGTTGCCCGCAAGATAATGGATGCGCGGCGCCCGAAGATCGAATTGTCGCAGCGGGAACGGATTGTTCCGCAGATAATGGACCTCGGCTCCGCCGCCGACCGCGATCGCATGCGCCGCGGCGATGTCCCACACCCGCACGTTGTGGTCCACCACGCCGTCGAGAAGGCCGATGCCGACATAGGCCAGATGCAGCGTGCTGCTTCCCAGCGCTCGAATCTTGAATTGCTCGATGATCGGTGCCGCCTTCGCCACCAGAGCCTTGTCGTAGGGGCTGTGGAACCCGATCAGGCTTCCTGCTTGCGGCGGATCTCCCCGGACGTGCGCGGCTTCCCCTCCATCGAAGGCGCCCAATCCCGCCCCCCCCTCCAGCAGTGACCGGCGTGCGAGGTCGTAGACGACTCCGTAGACCGGCACGCCCTGCTCCAGCAACGCCAGCGAAATCGCGCAGTACGGGATTCCTATGGCGTAGTTGTTCGTGCCGTCGATCGGATCGAGCACCCAGCAAAAGCGTGCGGTGACAGCCACCGGCCGGGTCGCCTCCCCCGATTCCTCGCTGAACCCCTGGTCTTCGGGAAACTGGTCCGCAAGCTCGCGCAGGATCGCCTCGGAAATCGCCAGGTCCGCCGTTGTTACGCGCGTTCCATCATATTTCCAGGAGCTTGGGGCTCGGTGAAATTCGCGATGGAGCAGTGCGATCTGCGCACGCACCGCGCGCCTGGCCGCCTCGATGCGTTGTTCAATCTCCCGGTTCATGCACCATCAACAACAGGAAGCGCCCGAAGAACCAAGTCAGGAATCGGTGGGCAACCTTCACTCCCCCGCGCCATGACCAATGGTTCGCACATTCTGTTCCCTCAAGTCTTGGAGCCGGTAAATGAAGGCCCACGAAACCCTATCGGGTGACAGACCTCACCCGCATCCTGAAAACCGTGCTCGGCTAAGGGATTCGCGCAGCGAATTCCTCGCGCCAGGTGAGTGCATGGCACATGGCCACGCCCGCCGCGTCGGCCTCATCCGAAGCCAGCACCGCGCCGTGACCCAGCAGGGCCATGATGGTCCGTTGCATCTGCTCCTTGCTCGCCCGCCCGACGCCGACCACCGCCTGTTTCACCCGCAACGGCGGATACTCGAACACCGGTCTGCCGCGCAACGCAGCCGCCGCGATCGCCGCGCCCCGCGCTGCTCCGAGGATCTGGGCAGTCTGGAAATTCTGCACGTAGATCGTCTGTTCGAGAGCCACATGCCGCACATCGGCAACTTCAAGAAACTCCGCCACCGCCCGGTGAATCTCGGCGAGGGCCTCCGCCATCGAAACCCGGGACGGAACACGCACCGTCCGCGCCCGTAGGAGCAGCGCCTGCCGCCCAGCCCCGAATTCGATCAGCGCCAGACCGGTGCCACGGAGGCTGGGGTCGATTCCGAGCACCCGCCCGACAAATGGCCGGCGGAGCGCGTCGGGAGTGTCCCGCTGGACCGGAGTGGACAACCGGCCTTCGAGTTTCGCCTTCCACATCTCCCTGACCGACATTCGTGCCATGAATGCCACCACGGAATACACGCGGCCCACAGAAAGGGAATGTTTATCCACCGTCGCCAGGAAGGACTTCTGATCAACGGTGGTTCTGGAGACTTGCCGAAAGCAGCGCAGGCTTCCCAGCCTGCCTTACCGACAATCGCGAGATGCCCCCGGAACGGCAGGCAGGCCAAGGCCATCGATCGCCAATCTCCGCCGCAGCTGGCCGCAGGCGGCGTCAATCTCCCGCCCGCGGGACCGGCGGAAATGCGCCACCACGCCGCCAGCGCGTAATTCGCTGATGAACGCGTCCGCTGTCTCCAAGGTCGACGGCCCGTAGCTCTTTCCGCTCAGGCTTGCACCGGTCGGATTGTAGTGCAGCAGGTTGAGGTGCATCCGCCGGCCGCCGAGCAGCGCGGCCAGTTGTCGCGCCTGCTCCGGCGCATCGTTCACCCCCCGTAGCAAGCAGTACTGGATCGATACCGGCCGGCCTTGTTTCGCCTGATAACGTTCGGCAGCCGCCATGATCTCCTCAACTCCGAATCGCCGGGCCGACGGTATCAACCGGGCGCGGGTCGCGTCATCCGGCGCATGCAATGACACGGCCAGGTTGATGTTCAAATCGGCTGCAGCCATCGCATCGATGCCGGGAACGATCCCGACGGTTGACACGGTGATCTGCCTCCAGCCCAGCGCCCCCATCGCCTCACCGGCCATGCGCCGCGCCGCTTCAAGGACGTTCTCCAGATTCAGCATCGGCTCGCCCATGCCCATGAAAACAACGGTCTGCAACCGCCGCCCAACGGCCGCAGCCTCACGACGCAGATGCAGAAACTGCTCAACCATTTCCCCGGCGGAGAGATTTCGTTCAAAACCGGTTTGCGTGGTAGCGCAGAAATCGCAGGCCATCGCACACCCGACTTGCGACGACACGCAGCCCGCCACCCGATCTTTTTGGTAGGCTGGCATGACCACGGATTCAACGGTCCTCCCATCTCCGAGTTTCAGCAGCAGCTTGATCGTTCCGTCAGCGGCCTCCTGCCGGGCCGCCACGTTGGATTGCATCGGTTGGAATTCCGCCAGCAAACGTTCCTGCAATCGCCTTGGAAGTTTCAGCCCGGACCAGTCCACGGTTCCCGCATGCACATAATAATTCACCAACAGCCGCCGCGCATGCGAAATCCTGAAATCCCAGGAGGCCAAAAGCAGTTCGAGTCCGGCCTGGCTGTAATCCGAGAAGGTTTTCACGAAATGGAGGCGGATCCACGCAAACCAAACGGCAAAACGGGTTTGGTGCCAGATAGGTAGAAACCTCCGATGCTACGTAGCGGCGAGCGCCAGCAAGCCGACCTCCGATTTCGGATCCACTCGCTGGCGCTCGCGGCCACCATGCAGACGCCATTTTCTGGGAGCATTTTCATTGATCTTATCCGACCTCGGTTAGCCTCCCGGAGGCGACGCGAAACACCTGCCAGCGACCGAGGGCTGCGTCGTCGGGCAGCGTTGTGCCCGTGGCGATGATCTGCAGATCCGGCGCCAGCGCCGCCCAAAAACGGCGCCGCCGCTCCGGATCCAGTTCGCCTAACACGTCGTCCGCCAGCAGGACCGGCCGCACGCACGTCCGTTCCTGGGACAACGCGACCTGCGCCAGTCGCAGGGCGAGCACGAGGCAGCGTTGTTGTCCTTCCGAGGCGACATCCCGCGCCGGCCGGCCGTCGAGAAAGAACTCGAAATCGTCGCGGTGCGGCCCCCGCTGCGTCGCCCGCAGCAACTCGTCGCGCGCCCGGCCGTCTGCCCAGAGCGCCGCCAGCGCAGCAATGTCAGGACGGTCAAAATCAGGAGCGTACGCGAGCCCCGCCAGCTCAGCGGCCGGCGCAATTTGCGCGTAGGCCGCCTGCAGGTGCGCCGCCAGCGCGCCCACACCCTCGACGCGCAGGGCGATCAGGCGCGCGCCTGCGGGTGCGAGTTGCGTCTCAAACGCCGCGAGTTCTCCTTCCACGGCGGCCCGCGCCGCCGGCGCCGAACCATTCCGGCCGGCTTTCAGCAGACTGTTCCGCTCCGCCAGCGCCCGGTGATACGTCTGCAGGACGACCAGATATTCCGGGTTTGTCGCCGCCAGCGTCATATCGAGCCAGCGCCGACGCAACGACGGCGCCCCGCGGACAAGCAATTGGTCTTGCGAGGAGAACACCACCGTCGGAAAACGGCCCACGTAGTCGGCCAGCCGGGTGATGCGCTCCTGATCGCACCACACCTCCTTGCCCTCGACGCCAACCTTGACGATCACGTTGGTTTCTCCGAGCCGCTCGTGCTCCAACACCCCCGCGATCGCGGCCTCGGTCTGCCCATGCGCGACCACGAGTCGTGTGTCCACGGTGCGGAATGAGCGCAGCGCCGTGAGAAAACCCGCGGCCTCCAGCAGGCTGGTCTTCCCCTGCCCGTTCGCACCCACAAGAAACTGCTGCCGGCCCTCGAAGGCCAGGCTCGCGAGCGCGACATTGCGCCAGTTCTGAAGCGTGAGCTTAAGGAGGCGCATGGTCTTCCCTCAAACCCTGACTACATCGGGCGACGCTGCCACCCGCAGTTCAACGTCAGTCGCGGCCAGCGCAGATGCCAGCTGGAGCCATTCATCCTGTGTGGTTTCCCAGCCCGCGCTGATGCGGATTGCCCGTTTGGCCTCATCCGCGGCCAATCCCATCGCCGCAAGCACGGGCGACGGGCCCACCCTGCCCGTGGAGCAGGCCGACCCGGTGGAGACCTGAAAGCCACGGCGGTCGAGTTTCACCACCCAGCGATGATTCTCCGCGTGCGGCATGATCAGGGACACCGTGTTCCACAGGCGCTCTGCCTTGGCTCCGACCACTTGCACCCCGGGCACTGCGGAGCGCACCCGGACGACGAACGCATCACGCCAGCACAGCCGTTCGGTTTCGAGTAATACCTTCGTCGCTTCCGTATCGGCAAGCGCCGCGACCATCGCCGCGATGGCCGGGAAGTCTTCCGTGCCCGCGCGGTGCCCGCGCTCTTGTTCTCCGCCCTGTTGCGAGCGAAATCCCTCCGCCTGCTCCGGGCGAACAAGGAACCCCACCCCCTTGGGGCCGCCGAACTTGTGCGCCGTTGCCGTGACCCAGCCGGCCGCGCCCAGTCCCGACGACGGCAGCTTGCCCAGCCATTGCGATGCGTCGCAATGATAAGCAACCCGATGCCGCCGGCACAGCGCGGAGATTTCGCTCCACGGTTGCACCACGCCGGTCTCGTTGTTCGCTGCCATCACAGAAACCGCGCCGACCACGCCGTCCGTCAGCAACGCCTCAAGACCCTCCAGCTGCACGACGCCATGGCCGTCGAGCTCGAGCCAGACCAACCGCTCTGGGGCGAACCCATGCCGCGCCGCCTCGACTACGCACGGATGCTCCGTCGGGTTCACCGCAATCTTCCGGCCCGGCGGCAACGTTTTCGCCCAATGCGCCAGCACCGCGTTTGCGCCCTCCGTCGCGCCGGAATTGAAAACAATCCGGTCCGCCGCACCGCCGATCGGCTGGGCAAGCTGCTCCCTGCACTGTTCCAGCCGGGCGCGCACCCGGGCTGCATCACGATACGGGCTCGACGGATTCTGCCAGGACTCGTCGGACGCGCGCAGCCACGCTTCGCGGGCGATGGGCGAAAGCGGAGTCGTGGCATTGTGGTCGAAATACGGCACGCGGACACGATCTCGCACTGTGCGCGCCGAGGCAAGCTGGCGCCACACATCCGAATTGTCGGTTGTTCGATGTGGCATGGGCGACCTGCCCGCCGTCCTGTCCTCCGTAGCCTTGGCGAAGGAGGAAGCGCTCGGGCGAAGGTTGGGGCTTGCCCATGTCTGGAGGCTTCTCCGAACCACGGGCAGGATGCCCGTGCCACTTTCGGCAAATTCGCAATCGTGCCGTCCGATTTCCACCACACCAAACACACGAAAAGGAACTGTTCGGAGGAAGCACCAGCATCCCCTCAGCCCTTTATCGACCAAACAGGGTTCTCCGGATGCTGGATCTCGAGAATCCATTTCGTGTGGTTCGTGTCTTTCGTGGTGGAGTTCCTTCGCCTAGTTCCGACGTGGATCGCGTTTTTTGTCGCGCGTCCTGTCGTTCCTTCACTATGCATGACTCATGACCCTGGACGTTTGCATACAGGAGACCACCCGCACCCTCGAAGCGTTGCCGGCAATTCGCCCGGAGATCGACCGCGCCGGGGAGATGATCCTCCGCACATTGAAGTCCGGGCACAAACTGTTGCTTTGCGGCAATGGCGGCAGCGCAGCTGAGGCACAGCATTTTTCGACGGAACTTGTCGGCCGTTATTTCAAGACGCGCCAGTCCCTGCCAGCGGTCGCGCTAACAGCCGATGGCACCTTGCTAACCTGCATCGGGAACGATTTCGGTTACGATGACGTTTTTGCGCGCCAGATCGAGGGCCTCGCCCAGCCGGGCGACCTCGTCGTCGTCTTCACATCGAGCGGGAATTCGGAGAACATCCTGCGTGCGCTCATGGCGGCCCAACGGCTCCAATTGGAAAGCCTCTCCTTCCTCGGCCGCGGCGGCGGCAAGATCAAGGGTCTGGCCACCTGCGATCTGATCATTCCGGGGATGAGCGGTCGCACGGCCCAGGAATCGCATCTCTTCCTGCTCCACTATTTTTGCGAGCTGATCGACCAAGAATTTGCTCCGCAAATTCTTTAGGGCGCAGCGAGACTGCGCCCCTGCAATTTCCCGCGGAGCCTCTCCGCGGGAAACTGGATTGTTCTGGAAATCTCGCAGGCGCTCCGTCTTGCTCGCAACCCTTATGAGCATTCCTTCCGCACCTGCCGAACACGCCGTCATCAAGACTTCCTACGGTGAAATCACCGTCGCCTTCTGGCCCGAGGTCGCGCCCAAGACCGTTGAGAACTTCAAAAAGCTCGCGCGCGAAGGCTTCTACAACGGGACGGCGTTTCACCGCATCATAAAGGGCTTCATGATCCAGGGAGGCTGCCCCAATACGAAGATCGGCGCGAAGGGCCAGCCGGGAACCGGGGATCCGGGATGGAAGGTCAAGGCCGAGTTCAATGCCAAACCGCACCTGCGGGGCGTCCTCTCCATGGCGCGTTCATCCCATCCTGACTCGGCCGGGAGCCAGTTTTTCCTCTGCCACGGCGAGGCACGTTTCCTCGACCGTCAGTACACGGCGTTTGGCGAAGTGGTGAAAGGTCTCGATGTCCTCGACCGGATCGCCGGCGTGCCTTGCACGGGCAGTGAACGAAGCACGCCGGTCGAACGGGTGGCGCTCGAGAGCGTCAGCATCGTGCCAGCCTAGCCGTTTCTATTCAGATTGTAGCAAGCTCGTTTGCGAGCGATCCGCGCGTGAGAATCGCCCGCAAGCGGGCTTCCTACACCGATCACCTGATGCCATCTTTGGCCGCGCGGGAACCCCGTCCACCCGCCTAAACCTTTTTGGGCGCCTCTGGCGGCGCCGGCGGCTTCTCCGACTCACATGGACAGGTGTTGAAACCGAAGGGCACGTAAGCCGGGCAGATGCGCACTGCCGCGGTCAGCAGGGGCAGCAGGCCGATGAGCCCCCACCAGCTCCGGCAGCGAATTCCCAAGCCCACGATTACGACACCGACGATCACCCGGATCACGCGATCCACGGTTCCGATGTTCACTTTCATGACTGCCTCCTTGGTTCGACCGCGGTCTTGAGCAGATGCCGTGACATCATGGTCACAACGTAGCCACAGCCGACGTTTATCCCCGCCGACTACGCCGGTCAAGTCGCATGGCCCAACCCTTCCTTCTCTCCGGCACGCTTCCATGATTGGTAACGTAATCCGTTACGAAACGGGCGTCGCGCTCCGTCGGTCGTAACGTAATACGTTACTTCGATCGGCGGGTCTTGCTTGGCAGCGGCGCCTGAATGCGTCAGAACCGGCTCGCATGAACAACGCCGTAGTCTACCTACCCCCGGCGGGAATCGTTCTTGGACTGCTGTCCCTGTGGGGCAGCCTGCATCTGCGGCGGAAGCGCCGGCTCATCGACGATTTGCCCACCGCCAAGACCCAGGGCGTGTTCATCGGGCTGGTGGAATTGAAGGGCACGGCGGAAAGCACCGCGCCGCTCACCGCATTCTTCAGCGGGCAGCGATGTGTGCAGTACCACTATCACGTCGACGAACATTGGTCGCGCACCGTCACCGAGACCTATACCGACAGCAACGGCAAGCCCCAGACCCGCACCAAGCACGAAAGCGGCTGGACGACCGTCGCCCAGAGCGGGGAAATCGGCGAATTCTACCTGCAGGACGACACCGGCACAGTGCTGGTCCGGCCGGAAGGCGCAAAAATCGAACCCGCGGTTTTCTTTGATGAAATCTGCGACCGCAGCCACCCGCTCTATTACGCGAAGGGACCGCCGCAGGCCATCGCCAACTCCGACCACAGCCGCCGTTTCGTGGAAAGCGGGATAGCGTTGCATGCAGCGCTCTATGTCGTGGGGCAGGCGCGCGAACGCACCGACGTCGTCGCCCCGGAGATCGCCGCGGACAAGGAGGCACCCATGTTCCTGATCTCGACGCGCAGCGAAGAGAGGGTCCGCGCCGGACTCGGTTACGGCATCTGGACGCTGACGATCCTTGGCCTCATCGTGTTCATTGCCGGGCTCGCGGTGCGCAATGGCGCCCTCCATCGCGCGTTCGTCGACTGCTGGCCGCAATATGCCGCGCTCGTGGCAGGATACGTCGCGCTCGCTGCAATCGGCTGGATTTGGATGGCGTTCAACAGCCTGGTAGGGCTGCGCAACCGTGTGCAGCAGGCGTGGTCGCTCATCGACGTACAATTGAAGCGCCGGCACGATTTGATTCCGCGCCTCGTCGACACGGTCGCTGCGCTGCGCACCCATGAAGCGTCCACGCAGGTCGCGGTGGCCGCGCTCCGCGGTCAGCTGACCGCCACTCCACCCGGCGTGAGCGGCCCGGATTTCTCCGGTTGCGCTCCTGCGCTGCGAGCGGTGGTCGAGGCGTACCCAAACCTGAAAAGCGACACCGCGTTTCTCAGACTGCAAAAGGAACTCATCGAGACCGAGCAGCGCGTCGCGCTGGCCCGCGCCTATTTCAACGACATCGCGACCTTCTTTGACACGCGGCTGGAAATCGTGCCCGACCGCTGGATCGCCCCCCTCGGGGGCATGCGGCCGCAGGCGCTCCTCGCCGCCGCGGATTTCGAGCGCGCCTCCGTGCAGGTGAAGCTGGTTGAGTGATGCCGGCAGGAGAGATCCCGTTTGCCAATGCCGCCCCGCAGCGCATCATTTCGGTCATGAGCACGGTGCGGGAAATCAAATCGGCCATTGAGCAACTCCCGCTTGAGGAACGAGCCGCGCTCATCGCCGAGCTCTGCAGCTGGACAGATGACGATTGGGATCGCCGCATGAAGCGCGACACCAAAGCCGGCAAGTTCACAATGCTGAATGAACAAGCGGCCGCCGCTTACGAGGCGGGAGAAACTAGGCCGCTCGACGATGTCCTGGATAAATCGTGAGAATTGC
>Ga0182027_10005248_pt1 | contig 19752 bp, 16 predicted proteins | sample 712E1DmetaG_FD_121300 | JGI IMG/M metagenome (GOLD analysis project Ga0182027, IMG submission 121300) | Permafrost microbial communities from Stordalen Mire, Sweden - 712E1D metaG (Illumina Assembly) | ecosystem: Environmental > Terrestrial > Soil > Wetlands > Permafrost | place: Sweden...
CTGCACGGGCGCATCTTCCCACCGGACGCCCGCCTGACTCGTCTCGTTAATGCTGCGTCCATCGATCATCACGAGCTCAGTGCTGGCATATTCGTGCGGGAAGCCGCGCATCGACACCACCGCTCGGTTGCCGTCCGTGGACCTTCCATCTACGACATCCATTCCCGCACGGAATCGAAGGAGGTCCCAGATATTCACGGCGCCTGAGGCGTGGATTTCTTCAGAAGTGATGACATCCACCGCCTGGGGAATTTCGGAGATCGATTGCGCCCGCCGCGATGCGGTCACCACCTTGGCCTCTTCCTCAAAGAATTGGAACGCATCGGTGGATTCCGCCCGTGCCTGCGCGGCGGGAAACGCAAGAAGCGTCCCGGCCAGGGAGAGGCGTGTCGTCAGCGCCGCGAATCGTTTCATGATTTCCCTCCGAATTTCACTCTGAATTCCCCGTAGAGAGACCGTCCCGCCCGGGCTGGCACTGTGTTCAGGATGTCCCGGTTGTTCTCCGGATCGAAGACCTGCTCGTTAAGGAGATTCACCGCATAAAGGCTGAGCGTCGTCCCGCTGAACAGGGGGCGCTTCAGGAGTTTTTCCAGGTCGAAGCTGACGTTGGCGGTCAACCAGTTGTAGGCCCGGCTCGGAGGATTGATCTCGAGCGCGCGGGGATTGATCGCGTTCACGTCGCCTCTCTGGCCGAAGTAGGTGTTAAAGACTCCCACCGTTACGCCGGCGTCCGCCGCATAGGAAACGCCCGTTTTGAGCATGTTGTTCGGCATGAACGTGGCGTCATGGACGTCGTTCTGGTTCCAGTTGGTCTGGTAGAGATAGGAACCGATCAAAGAGAGGCGAGCCACGGGATTGACCGTCGCTTCGAGTTCGACTCCCTGGGAAGTCAAGTCGCCGCTGTTCGCGTAGGTTGTGACGCCGTTGTCGACGACGCGGACGATGCGGTCTTTCTGATAACTGTGAAAAAACGTCAAGGAGCTGTGAACTTTCTGGGACTGATTGAACAGCTGCGCGTCAAAGGTCCGGATGGTTTCCGGCGTCAGGTTCGGGTTTCCGCGCAGAGCCGCATTGTCGAGTTGGGTTTCGGCCAGATAAGGCGACCGGAAAGCCTCTCCATAGAGAAGCTTGCCGCCCCAGTTGGGATTGAACGTCAGGATCGCGCCGCCGCGCGGAGAGGTGTTGGCCGAAACGCCTTCAGACTTGTTGTACTGCGCCCCTCCCACAAGCTTTAATAAGGAGACTGGCCGATAATCGGCTTGCGCATACATCGCCCAGTTGGTCTGGCGGGGATGCTCTTCCTCCGGATCGAAATCGACCTTCTGGTAATCTCCGTTACCTCCCAGAACGATGTTCAAGTCCCGCAGGGGCGTTCCCTGGATCGTCGCCTCGCCTAAGAGGCTCGTCCCGGTCTGATCGGCGCCGATGTTCCCGGGATTCGTCGCGTTTAATCGGGAGAAGTTGTAGGTGGCGTTCACCCCGGCGCTCCAGTCTTCGGCGATCGCATGCTTATAACCGAGATCAAACATGCCCTTAAGGTCGTTGGTGGCGTCGGCCGGCCAGCGCGGAAGGGTCCCCATATCGAGCTGATGCGTGTCGGCATAGAAACCGGTCATAACCCAATCGTGGTAGCGGGAGTTCAGGGCAAAGCTGGTGTCCTCCGTCTTCATGCGCATGGAACTGTCGACCCGGCCTTCGTCTTTGGCGGAATAACGCCAGCCGGCAGTCCGGTAATAGCGCCCGGCCCCCGTCACGCTTCCGCCGTCGTTCAGGGGAACCCCTCCCGAAAGCGTCCCATAGCCCGTATCATAGGAACCGCCTCCGGTCTGGACGGCCGCCTGGCGCACAAGGGCTTTTTTGGTAATGATGTTGATGACGCCCGTATAAGCGTTCGAACCGTAAAGGACGGAGCCCGGCCCCCGGACGATCTCGATATGGTCGACGAGCTCAACCGGATAAGAGGTCAGGAGGGGAGAGTCGATTCCCCCGAAAACCACGTCCCGCACCGGACGTCCGTCCAGGAGCCATAAAACGTGGGTATCGAGCTGCGACTGGGAGTCGCCGCGCATGGAAACGACGTTGTCGGGGTGAAGAGTCCCGTTCAAGGTGTAAACGCTGGGCGCCCGATCGATCACGTCGCGTAGATTCCTTGCCCCGTATTGGCGGATCTCTTCGGAGGTAATGACCGACATGACGCCGGGAGCTTCCTGAATCCCTTCCGCTTTCTTGGAAGCAGTCACGACCTTGGCTTCCTCCTCAAAGAACTGGAAGGCGTCCGGTTCCGCGGACCATAGCGGCGGCGCCAGCGACAGGATGACAAGGTTGGCCGCAAGTCCATGAGCGAAAAATCTTCTTATCATCTTCGGCCTTTAAAAACCCACGCTCAGCCGGAAGTAGTAGCGGCGACCTTCGGGCTGAAGCGTCCCGTCGGGATTGCCGGCATGCTCTCCATAAGCGGGCAAATCATGCAGATCGTTGAGCACGTTCATCATGTTGAATGAGGCCTCCACGGGGTGATGGAAGATGGTGACTTTCGGGGTGCGCAGCGTCAAATCCAGGAATGTTCCATCCGTCATTTGCTCTGTTCCGTCGGCCGCAATATAAGGGACCTGCAGCACCGAACGCACGTCCATATTGACCTTATAGGACTTCGGGAGTGTGACTTCCGCGCCCACAAAGCTCGTGATTTCAGGGACAAAGAGCGGCTGATCACTGCTGTTATGCGCTTCGGACACCTCGGTGGTGGTCGTCCCCTGAGTCACCGTAAACGTGTTGACTTTGGCGTGATCGTAAGACCCGTTCCAGTAGACCAGAAGCGGGGATATCGGGAAATATTGCAGGGCCCATTCCACACCGCTGGTTTTGATGCCGCCTGTGTTGTAGTAGGAGTTCAACAAGGCCGGATTATTGGAGCGCGTAATCTCGTTGGAGAGCTTCTGGGTAAACAGCGTGACGTCCAGCTTCAGCTTGTTCGCGAGCGAGCCGGACACGCTGATTTCATGGGCCGATAATGTCTCAGGCGTGACGTTCGGGGAAAGTTCATTGGCTTGCGGACGGCGATCGGTATCGTTGTAGAGATACTTTGCGGTCCAGTCCTTGCTGAGAGCATAAAGAACTCCTCCTTGAGGACCGGAGAAGAGCGTGGGATGCGGCTGGGATTCCCGCTGGTAATCGCCCCGCCCTCCCATGATCAGCGTGAGCTGATCGGTGGCGGCAAACTTTGTCTGGATATAGAGATCCCGGTAGGTCTGGAGTTGCGGGGTCATGGTGGAGTCGTACCAATTGGTCCCATAGAGCTCTCCGAACTTGGAGGTGAGCGAGGGCGCGTATTCCGAATTTTCGCCCCAGAAGTTGCCTCCGACGTTGAATTGGACTCGCTTGTCCAGAAAAGCCGAGGACGAGTTGAATCCGATCTCCCGTTTGCCCTGGGTGTCCAGAGCGACGCCCTGCACATACCATCGCTTCTGGTAGTAATCGTGGTAGAGATAGAGGCTGTAGTTATCGTTTTCAATCGGGGCATGGATCTCCGCCCGATAGGCGAGCGTGTCCATTTCGTCATGCAGGTCCTGGCCTTCCGCCTGCTGGAAAGCCTGCTGAAAAGCCTGGGGCGTGGGAGAGCCGAACCAGGCGGTCGGCGCGATATGATCGTCGTGTTCCGAAAGCGCCAGGACTTTGACGGCGCCGGACTGAAATTTCCCGATCGCCGAATACGAAGGCTCGATTCCATCGCTGCGCCAGAGCTGGTTCTGCGCCGGGGTCCCGTAAGCGCTGTGAGTCGCCTGGGCATTTTGCGAAATTTCGTGATATCCCACAAAAAAACCGTCGCCTTTCTTCTGGAATTGTTTGCCGTACATCACATCGACAGACTGACGGCCATAATTGCCCACATCGGCGACGACTTCTCCGCCGTTCAGATCGTCCCGAAGGTTCAGGTTCAGGAGGCCGGCTTCGGCGCTCGAGCCCCAGCTCAAGCCACCGGCAGGACCGCGGGCGACTTCGATGGTCTTGAACATGTTGGGCGAAAGCGATGACAAATGGCCGAAATCGACGATCGGCATCAGCTCGACGCTGAACCCGGACCGCCAGACGGACTGGAGCCCGCGCGCGATGGGGCCATACTGGCCATAAAAGTCCGTGCTGTAGAAGGAATAGCCGGGAACGCGTCCAAAGATATCATCGATATCCCGGACGCCCCAGCGCTGCATCTCTTCCCGGGTCACGACGTAAGTCGACATGGGGGTCTCTTTAACGCTCTCGGCGTGCTTGGAAATTCCCTGGACCATGGGGGCTTCCTGGGCGAAAAATTGGAAGGCGTCCTCAGCGTCAGCCAGGGCTATATCAGGCTGCATAAAACCAGGCAGCAGGATAAGAAGTAGACGAACAGATTTCAAAGATGACATAGAGCCTCCCGGGTCATATCACGGTTAAGGGATGTAACGCGTCGCGAATTTCCATACATATCGGTATAGGCCTATAGGCATAAAGGAATCAGGTCAAGGAAACGAATCGTTAACAAGATGTAAACGAACTGCAACGGTCGGGAGTTTGTCGAAAGGCTGCTAATGGCCGAGCCACTGGTAGCCTACGGCAGGGACGGTCTTGAGGGATCGGGCGCCGGCGGCCCCGATTTTCTTGCGGATGCGGCGAATGTGGACATCCAGCGTGCGGGGATGGAGATGGTCAAGCGACGTTCCCCAGACTTTGGTCGCGAGGGCTTGTTTTCCCACGACTTCCGGGGAATGAATGACGAGTTCTCTTAAAACATCGAATTCTTTCGGGGATAAATGGCCTATGGGCACGCCTTTGAGCAGCACGCGCCGTTGAGCCGGCTGAATGGCCACGTCCCCTATTTCAATCACCTCGTCGGCCTCGCTATAAACATTCGAGCGCCGCAGAAGCGCCCGGATCTGTGCCAGCAGTTCGGGAGTATCGAAGGGTTTGGAGAGGAAAGCATCGGCGCCGCCGATCAGACATTTGGCGGATAGCCCTGGGACCGTCCGGCCGGTGATGATCAGGATCGGAAGATTTTTGGCCTGGGGGGTTTGCCGCACGCTTTTATAGATGGATTCCCCCGACAGATCCGGCAGGTTAAGGTCCAGGATCATCAGGTCGGGCTTTTCATTTAAAATCAGCTTCAGCGCGTCCTGCCCGCGCGTGGTTTTGATCACCTTATACCCTTCGCGCTCCAGCAGGCGCGAAAGCAGATTACAGATGGTCTCTTCGTCATCCACCACCAGGATCTTGGACCCCATGCATTCAAGTATACATCCGGTGACGGGGTCTGGCCCAGATCTAAAACGTAATGAATATTTTGAGGGGCAAAAGCCTCTAAGCCTTAGAGCTTACAATGCCGCGTCACCCTCGACTCATCATTCCGGGCGCTGTTTATCACGTCTTTAACCGTGGCGTAAAACAACTACCCATTTTTCATGAAGACCGGGACCGGTCGTATTTTCTGCGCTTGCTGTGTCAGACTCAGCAGCTTTTTCCATTTACTCTTCTATCCTACACGCTGATGACCAATCATTATCACTTCGTCTTACAGACTATCGATCATTCCATTTCGCGAGTCATGCAGTATTTCAGTGGGCAATATGGCGCCTGGCATAACCGGGCTTATCGTCATATCGGACATGTCTTTCAGGGACGTTACAATGCGATCTGGGTCGCAGAGGAACGCTACTTGATGCGCGTGTGCCGTTATGTTCATCTAAATCCTGTCAAAGCCGGGTTGGTTGAGAAACCTGGGGATTATCGCTGGAGTAATTACCTCAATCTGATCGAAGGAAGACCCGATGGGCTTACAGACCCGCGCCTGCTTCTGGATCATTTTGGAACGGACATCGCCAACCAACGGAGTGCTTATCAGCAATTTGTTGAGGAGGATATTTCACGTACTGAATTGATTACAGAAAAGACCTTGCTCAAAATGCGGATCTGGGGCGACCCGCCAGCTTGGTTCCGCCAGAAAGTGCGCTAAATTCCAGATTTGGGCCAGACCCCGTCACACCCACACCCGTCACCACCGTCACACCGTCACAACCCGTCACACCGTCACAGTCAGTTAAAGAATCCAGTCGGTTTTGTAGCGCACTTCTCGAAGCAGATCCTTGACCTTTCGACGGTATTCGGGAGGAATCTGGTTTTTGGTTTCCTTCTGAACCAGACTCCGGATTACCGCCTGCTGAACTTCCGGGTTTTTACTCCAGACCATGGACATGAGAAGCTCGAGCGCTCGATCGCTCGTCAATTCGCCCAAAGCCCAGATGCCCGGAATCTGAATAAAGGGAGAGCTGCTTTTCACCAGCGCCTGGAGTTCGCCGACAGCGGTCTTCGGATCCAGCGGATAAAGCGCCTTGGCCGCTCGGGCCTTCACCCAGGGGTCCTCCAACTTGAAGAAATCGTTGAGCAGCTTCTGCGCGATGCCCCGATCGGCTTCGTCTGTCAATTCCGATTCGATGGCCTCGATTTTCCGAAATTCCATTCGGGATGAGATCAGTTCCGGCTGGCCCAGGACGTCCATCGGGATATCGCGGCTGGCGGAGTCCGTCATGGCGCGATATTGTTTAGCCAGCATGCGGACTTTGGCGTCGGAGCCGTCTTTCCGTCGGCTGATCCATCGAAAGACGGCATAGGAGCCGGCGGCGATCAAAGCCAGCACAGCGAATCCCGAAAGAATGCCGGCGGCGAACTCGCTCATGCCTTCCTCGCCTTGAGGACGGCCTCTATTCGCTCAAGCAGTTCATTGCGGCTGAAGGGTTTCACCAGATAGCCCTGGATCGGATACCCTTTCCCGCTCTCGAACATCGGCTCCATTCCGCTGCGCGCGGTGATCACAATGACCGGGATGTTGCGCGTGTCGGAGCCCTCCTTGAGGCGCTGGTTCATCGTATAGCCGTCCATCACCGGCATCATGAGGTCCAAAAGGATCACGTCCGGCAGGCTCATTCGCGCGGCGCTCAACCCCTTCTCGCCATCGTAGGCGGCCAAGACTTCATAGCCCGCCTTTTTCAGGATCGTGCTTACGATGTCCACCGTTTCCGGATTATCATCAACGACGAGGCATTTTTTAGGCATGATTTTCGCTCCGTTGGCCCATGGGAAGCATGACGGTGAACTGGCTGCCTTCGCCGGCCTGGCTGGACACCGTGACCGACCCCCCATGCGCTTCTATAATTCGACGGACAATGGCCAGACCCAGCCCCAACCCGCCGACTTCCCGCGTCATATATTCCGCTACCTGGTAAAAGTTGTCGAAAACGTTCGGCAGCTTGTCCGCCGGAATTCCGATTCCCGTATCCACAAACGTAATGGCCAGGGTGCTTCCCAGATTCTTCATCTGAATCCGGACGGTCCCGCCCTTGCGGTTAAAATGGATGGCGTTCAACAACAGATGCTTGAAAGCGGTACTGAGGAGCTGGGGGTCTCCATTAATCGACTCGACATCGCCTTCGACGGCCAATTCAACCTTCAGTTCCCGTTTTTCCCACTCCGGCTTAAATTTTTGAATCAGTTCCTTTATGAGCAGTCGGGGTTCGACGGGAACTTTGTAAGAACTGACGTCCCCTTCCCGAAGATCGGCAAAGGAAAGCATGTTTTCCACCAGTTTCCATACCTCCGAAATATGCGACCGCAGCGACAGAAGGACCGGCAGCATCTTTTCATTCGCAGGATCAGATTTGATCTCATCAAGAGTAAAAAAGACCGAGACAAAAGGAGTTCGAAGTTCGTGGCTCAGCCTCGAAAGAAAGGACTCTTTTAGTTTTTCCACTTTCTGCAGTTCCGCATAAGCCGCTTCCAGCTCGGCGCGAAGCATCTTTTCGTGATTAAGCTCTTCGGATAGCCGCCGTCTCTCAAAGCAACGCTGCACCACAGACAGGAGCAGCACGTTATCAAACGGCTTAATGAGGTAGTCATACGCCCCGTTTTTCAGGGTGGGGATCGCCGTCTCCAGGGAAGGGTACCCTGTCATCACGACCACGTCCGTCGCCGGCGATTCCTGCTTGATGGTCTCGAGCAAGCGGGCCCCGTTACAGCCGCCCGGCATCATGAGGTCGGTGAGCACAAAATCAAACGTCTGAGTGTGAAGGATCCTCAGGGCCTCTTTGCCGTCGTTGGCGGTGGCCACCGTATAGCCTGACCCCGAGAGCGTCCTCCGACAGACTTCGCGGATAGACAGCTCATCATCCACCACAAGAATGCGCCCCGAAAGGGCGCTGTCCCGCACGGGCATTCAAATCCTCCTATCCCTGGTGGGTACCCCCGATGCGGGGAGGACACAAGGAAACGAAATGTTAACGGGTGAGCGGAATCAGGAGGTGGAAGGAAGGACGCGGATGGGAAGGACGACGGTCTGCAGGCCGTCAAACTGCAGGCGGCTTTGGAGCGCGGTAGCGGTTTCGTTATGAAGGAGGCGCTGGTACCAATGTTCTTCGCGGAAGATCAACTTCCCGGTAAATACGATGCTACGCGGAAATTCTTTGGCGATCTCTTTACAAAGAGTCTCCAGGGTTTCGACCGACTCTGTCGCGATCGCCATGCGGTAGTCCGCCACCACGCCCTGAGAACGGCACCATTGAACGTATTTTTCAAGATTGGCTCGCGTCTCAACCTCCAGGTGGGCCATATCTTCGGTTCCCTTGAAGTTGCCGGAGTCGACCACCCCCACGGAAATGAAGATGTAGTTCTTGATGTACCCCGGCATCAACCGCTGAATGGACAGGATCTGATGCAGGCCAAACCCGGAGAATCGCTGGACGGTCAGGATCGCCGTCGGCGCGTTTTTGTCGAGCGGCCCGGAAGGTGGAATCGGAGTGGCTGGCAGAGGCGTCGCTTCCAGGATCTTATCAAGGTCATGGAAACCGGATGAGACGTTCCGATAATGACGCCGCACGCGGAAACAAAGCGCGATGGCCGCGCTGGTCACCAGCACCGTCATCCACCCGCCCTCGGCAAATTTCTCATAGAGCGTCACGAACAGGATGCACAGGCACATGATCAGGCCCGTGCCATGAATCGAGAGCTGGCTTTTCCAGCGCGGCTCCTTGACGCGGTCCTTGATCCAATGGCGGGACATCCCTAGCTCGGTGAGCGTGAAGGTGAGAAACACGTTGATCGAGTACATGACCACCAGAGTCGTGATGTTCCCGTGCGTGTAGAGGAGGGTCGCCGCGGCCGACAGGCCCATGATGTAGACGCCATTGTGGGTCACGAGGCGGTTGGACAGCTGAGAAAACCGGTGCGGCATCCAGGAATCAAGCGCCATATTGGAGAGTACCCGAGGGCCATCCAGAAATCCGGTCTGGGCGGCGACGAAGAGAAGAGCCGCTTCCGCCACAAGCGTCACGATGACGAGCGTCATCCCGAAAGACCAGCCGCCGATCTGCCAGGTTCCGAACAGGTTTTCAAAGAGGACCGCGTTCATCGTCTTGCCTTCGGCCGGCATGGCGTGCGTCAGCATGTATCCGAAAAGGATTCCACCGGCGGTAAAGGCCAGCGATCCCGCCATGAGGAACATGGTCTTTTTCCCGGTTTTAACCCGCGGCTCGCGAAGCATCGTCACGCCGTTGGAGACCGCTTCGATTCCGGTATACGTTCCCCCTCCCATGGAATAGGCCCGCAGGAGGATGAAGGCGACCGGCCAGAACCCCATCGTCGAGACGGCTCCATGGAAATCCACCGAAGCGCCGCGGAACACCTCGGGAAGTTCCCGGACATGGCTGCCAACGGCGTACAGGATGGCAAAAACGTGAGTCACGACAAAGGCCATGAAAATCGGCGCCAGGACGGTCACGGACTCCTTGATGCCGCGAAGGTTCAGGATCATCAACACGCCCAGAAGCGCGAATTCCGCGGTCAGCTTGTACGGAGCCAGATGGGGCGGCAGAAACGACCAGAGCGCGTCGCAGCTCGAAGCGATGGACACCGAGATCGTCAGGACGTAATCCACCAGAAGCGCGCATCCGGACACCACGCCGGCTTTTTCCCCCAGAAGTTTGGTGGCGACGAGGTAGCCTCCCCCGCCACCGGGGAAATGCTGGATCAGATTGGAATAGGCGATCGAGATCACGATGATCGTGACCGCCGTCATGAGGACGAGGAACGGAGACAGATGGGTGTGGCCGCCTAACGTGCGGAAAGCTTCGTCGGGACCGTAAGCGGAAGAAGAGAGACCGTCGGCCCCCAGCCCGACCCAGGCCAGGAACGCGACCAGGGAGACATGGTGAAACAGTTGCGGGTCTTTGATGTCGCGGGGTTTGCCGAAGACGAGCTGCTTTAGTTTGTCAGGCATAGTCAGGAATGTGATGTGTGCTTACGAGGTTAGCTGTCGGACTCGGGCAGATCGCCCTAACCATTCGGTATTCGCCCCTAGACCAGATCGGTCAATATGTTGGTTCCCCCGCGTCGCCAGACTTCTGGCGACCTCAGCTTAGGTAGGGATTGTATAATACCGAACCTGTGGAAATACAAGTTTTGATCCTGCCGGGGGACGGCATCGGCGTGGAAGTGACGCGGGAAGCCGTGCATGTGCTGGAAAGGGTGTCCTCCAGGTTCGGCCACAAGCTCTCACATAAGGAAGCGCTCCTGGGCGGCATCGCAATCAAGAAGACCGGGTCGCCATTCCCATCCGAAACCGAGAAGCTGGCGCTCGAAGCCGATGCCACCTTGATGGGCGCGGTGGGCCTGCCGGAATTCGACAATGCGCCACCGGAAAAACGACCCGAAAAAGGACTCCTGGGCATCCGCAAGACCCTCAAAGTCTACGCCAATCTCCGGCCTGTGCGGTCTTACAAATCCCTTCTGGATTCGTCACCGCTTAAAAACCACCTGGTAGACGGCGTCGACATGATCATCGTACGCGAGTTGACCGGCGGGCTCTATTACGGGACGCCGCGCGGAATCTCCGGCTCAGGGCCCGAGGAGCGCGGCACGAATACCATGTCCTACACGCGCGCCGAGATCGAACGCGTGGCGCGGATGGCTTTTCAGCTGGCGCGCAAGCGCCGCAAGAAACTCGCCAGCGTCGACAAATCCAACGTTCTGGAGGTCTCTCAGCTCTGGCGGAAGGTCGTCATCGAGGTCTCGAAAGACTATCCAGAGGTTGCCTTGGAGCACATCCTGGTGGATAATTGCGCGATGCAGCTGGTCCTCAATCCCAGGCGCTTCGACATCGTCCTCATGGAAAACATGTTCGGCGATATTCTCAGCGATGAAGGCTCGGTCCTGGCCGGCTCGATCGGGATGCTTCCTTCCGCCTCCATCGGGGATGAGAAATCTCCCGGCAAATGGGTCGGGCTCTATGAACCGGTGCACGGATCGGCCCCCGATATCGCCGGCCAGAACAAAGCCAACCCCCTGGGCGCCATCGGATCGGTGGCCGCCATGCTCGAATACAGCTTTGGCCTGACGAAGGAAGCCGCCGCGGTGAACGCGGCGATCGAGAAGGTCTTAAATAGCGGCAAAGTCACGGCCGACCTCAGGCCCGCCGGGAAACCGGCTACCACAGAAGACGTCGGCAAGGCCGTCTGCGCGGCCCTCTAGCCCATCAGCCCCCCTGAAGATTGCCGGGACGCACCAGAGTCTCCTTGACACATCGGGCTTTTCCGCTATAATAATGACTGACCAGTCAGTCATTTTACGCCAGGAAGGAAAACCCCGATGACTAAGAAGAGGACCCAGTGCGCGGATATCCGAAGACGTCAGATCCTGGATGCGGCCCGGGCGGCGATCCGAAAAACGCCCTATCACGAGCTTTCCATGGACGATATCGCCCGGACGGCACGGATCTCCAAAGGCCTCCTCTATCTCTATTTTAAGGACAAGGAACAGCTGTTCGCCGCCGCGACTTATGATGTCATGGCCTCTCTTGGCGAACGGATCCGCCAGGTACCGAAGACCGCTTCCCCGATCAACGATCTTAAAGCGATTTTGATCGACCTGATGGCCTTTGGCGAGGAAAACAGGGAGTTCGCCACCCAATTCGTAGGGGAACAACTGGCGGCGGGAAAGCATGCGGAATCCATTCAAATGAATTTTAAAGCGTTTCTGGCCGAACTCGGCGCCCGTATCCAGGAATGCGTCGACGCGGGAGCGATGCGCGCGCATGATACGGAGATGAGCGCAGAAGCGCTGATCGAACTGACGAAACTCTACATGCGCCGAAAATATCTCCTGAAGAGATTGGACCGTGCCCTGCCGACCTATGCTCCCGAAGTCCTGGACATCTTCATGAATGGTTTTGGGCGAAAAAGAGCGCCACGTAAATGAAACTCCGCTGCCTCTTTCTCATCGGCGTCCTTAGCGCCAGCGCCTTTGCCGCAGAGCCTCTGACGCTCACGCTTGATCAGGCGCTGACCATCGCCCGGCAGAAAACCGTCGATCTAGCGCTGGCCCGGTTGGACCTTGAGGAATTTCACAGCCGCTACCGTCAGGCCGTCGGGAATGCGTTGCCGCAGGTCGCACTTTCCGGCAGCTACACGCGCAACTTCATCCACCCGGTCGCCTTCTTTTTCGGCGGGAAGCTCGATGCCGCGATCGACAATGGGTTTGATGCGGCGGTGGATGTGCAGCAACCTCTCTATACGGGAGGCAAAGTTCTCTCGGGCATCCGGGCGGCGAAAGCCGCGCTGGGCGCCCAGGAAGAACAAGTTCAGAACACGGAAAATGAGGTGGTCTTCTCCGTCAAAAACCTCTTTTACAACGCCCTTCTTTCCAGTGCCACGGTCGGCATCGAAGGAGACAACCTCGCTTCCGCCCAGAACCATCTGGACACGATCCAGTCGCGTTATGGCCAAGGATTGGACAGCGACCTCACCGTGCGGCGGCAGAAAGTGGAAGTGGCCAACGCCCGCGCCGTCCTCATCGGGGCCAAGAACGCGCATGAGATGGCGCTCATCAGCCTGCAGGAAATCCTCACGCTGGACGTCGACCGTCCCTTGCGTGTTTCCGGGACGCTCGATCCGCCTCAAGAAGCGGGCCCGTCGTATGAAGCCGCCGTCCGGCTCGCTCTCGCGCGTCACCCGGGCTTGAAAGCGGCACGCCAGCAAGTCCAATTCTATGACCAGATCGTGACGATCGCCGCCGCCGACTTTCAGCCCCAGCTGGCGCTCTTCGGACATTATGAATGGGTCGCGCAATCCAACGCCTTTTCCCCCAACGCCTCCGAGCGCGGCACGGCTTTCGCCGGGGGCCTGCGATTGAATTACCCGCTTTTTACCGGCGGCGACCGTCTGGAGAAAGTGCGCCAGGCGCGCATCAACCGGGACCGCACCCTGCAGGAACAATATCGTCTGGAGCGCGCGGTGCGTGTCGACGTGCGCCGCCAATGGCTCGATATCCGCGAAGCTCTGGAGCGGGCACGCTCGCAGGAAGAAGCGATCGACCAGGCGCGCCGGGCGCTGGAGGCCACTGAAATCCGCTACAAAGCCGGACGAGCCAGCCAGCTGGAACTGAACGACGCCACTTTCGCGCTCAACCGGGTGCGTACGCTTTATATTCTCGCGGCCCATGATTATTGGGTCAGCCGGGCGGCGCTGGAAAAGGCCGCCGGCGGGTCCCTGCAAGGAGTCCAGCCATGAACCCATTAGCGCAAACCAAAAAGACGTCACCCCGGCGGAAGCCGGGGCCCAGACCATCGACGTTGTACTGGTTCCCGGCTTTCGCCGGAATGACGGCGATGCTTCTGACCTCCTGCGAAAAACCCAAGGCAGCTCCGCACCTGGACGCCTTTCCCATCCACGCGCAAAAAGTGTCCCCCGGGACCGTCGAGGACACGATCACGCTCGTCGGGTCGATCAAAGCGCGCGATGAAGCCACGCTTTTTTCCCGCGTCCCCGGAAAACTCAAAGAAAACCGGCTGCATGAAGGATCGCGCGTGGCCAAAGACCAGGCCGTCGCTTTCGTGGAACGCGACGAAGTGGGCGTGAAATTCGAGCCCGCGCCGGTCCCCTCGACCCTCTCCGGGGTGGTCGCCCGGACGTATCTCGACAGGGGTGCCAACGTCACCCTGGACACCCCGATCGCTCTCGTCCTTGACGACAGCGAACTGCTCGCCAAAGCCGAAGTGCCGGAACGCTATGCCGGGCGCGTCGCCCTGGAGCAGGACGTGCGGGTGAGCGTTGAAGCCTGGCCGCAGGATTCCTTCCGAGGAACCGTCAGCCGCGTGAGCCCGGCAGTGGATCCGGCCACGCGCAGCGCCCCCATTGAAGTCAGGATCACCGGACAAGGAGAGAAACTGCGCTCCGGCATGTTCGCGAAACTGACCCTGGTGATGGCGCGCCGCGCCGGGGTTCTCACGATCCCGACCGAGGCCGTCACGGGCCCGAACGCGGATACCGTTTTTGTCATTGAAAACGGGAAGGCCCATCAGCGGACGATTCAAACGGGTCTGGTGACCGACCGCCTGACGGAGGTCCGCCAGGGCCTGTCGCCCGGGACCCTCGTGGCCACTTCCGGTCTTTTCGCCCTTCAGGATGGGAGCGCCGTCGAGGTCCTGCCGTGAACCTGCCCGATTTTTCGATCCGCCGTCCCATCTTCGCGCTGATGATGATCCTGGCCTTGGTCGTCCTGGGGATTTTCTCCTATGGACGGCTCGGCGTCGACCAGTTTCCTAATGTTGACCTCCCTTTCGTGGTGGTCAACACGACCTTGAAAGGCGCCGGCGTCCAGGAGATGGAAACGTCCGTCACCAAACCCCTTGAGGAAGCGATCAACACGATTTCCGCGATCGAGGATCTCCGCTCGACGAGCTTTGAAGGCTTGAGCCAGATCGTCGTGAGCTTTGACATCGACAAAAACCCGGACATCGCGGCCCAGGAAGTCCGAGACGCCGTCGGCCGCGTCCTGAAGGACCTGCCCCAGGGCACCGACCAGCCCGTCATTCAAAAACTCGACCCCAGCGCCGCGCCGGTCCTGACGCTCGTGGTCAAAGGCGCCCTCCCGCTCCGGGAGATCACGCAGATCGCCAAGAAGAAAATCAAGGAACCTCTGGAGACGACCAAGGGCGTGGGCCGGATTACGCTGGTGGGCGGCCGCGAACGGGAAATCCACATCGTCATCAACCCGATGAAGCTGGCCGCTTTTCATCTCACGATCCAGAAAGTGAAAGACGCCCTGCAGCAGCAGAACGTCGAGATCCCCGGCGGGCGCGTGGAGCAGAAGCAGAAGGAACTGGTGCTGCGGATGCTGGGGCGTATCGCCACCCCTGAAGACTTCGATAAGATCGTGATCGCCAACGTGAACGGTGTTCCCGTGCGCGTGAGGGACGTCGGGCGCGCCGAAGACACCTTCCAGGAGCCGCGGACCCTGGCCCGCTTCGACGGGACCCCCGCGGTGAGCCTCATCGTGCAGAAGCAGGCCGGGACCAATACCGTCGAGGTCATCCGGACGGTCAAAGAATCCCTGGAAAGCTTGAAGACCCAGCTTCCGCCGGGAGTGCAGGCGGAGGTCGTCCGCGATCAATCGAACTTCATCATCGCCTCCGTCCGCACGGTCCAGGAACATCTCCTGTTGGGCGCCCTCCTGGCCAGCCTCGCGGTCCTGCTCTTTCTGGGCGACCTGCGCAGCACGATCATCGCTTCCCTTTCGATTCCGACGTCCCTGATCGCGACCTTCATCCTCATGGACCTGGCGCACTTTACGCTGAACATGATGACCCTTCTCGCGCTGGCCCTGGCCGTCGGCGTCGTCATCGACGACGCCATCGTCGTTCTGGAAAACATCTTCCGCCACATGGAAGAAGAAAAGCTCCCGGCCATGACAGCCGCCTCCACCGGCACCGCCGAAATCAGCGCGGCGGTTCTGGCCACGACCTTGTCGCTCATCATTATTTTTCTCCCCCTCGCCTACATGGGCGGGATCGTCGGCCGCTTCCTGAGGAGTTACGGCCTTACGGTAGCCTTCGCGATCGGCGTGAGCCTGTTTGTCGCCTTTACGCTGACCCCCATGCTGGCCTCTCGCTTTCTGAAACTGCAGACCGGCCCGCGTGGACGCCTCCAGAGGGCGGTCGATCGGCTGAACGATTATTTAAGAACGCATTACGGCCGCCTGGTGGAATGGTCCCTGCGTCGGCGCGGCGTGGTCGTCGCCATCGCGGCGGGAACGGCTCTATCCATCGTTCCGCTGATCATGATGATCGGCAAGGACTTTATCCCGCCGGACGACACGGGAGATTTTGAAGTGCACATGAAAGCGCCCGAAGGAACATCTCTCGCCGCGACCGACGAGATCATGCGCCAGCTGGAAACCGAAATGCGCCGCCTGCCGGCCGTGCGCAGCCTCTTGACCTCCATCGGCGAAGGGGACGGTAAAAACGTCAACGATGGAAAGCTCTACGTGCGGCTCGCGCCCCTCAAGCAACGGAAGGAAAGCCAATTTGAGATCATGGCGATGACGCGCCGGGCGTTAGCCAAATATACGGGATTACGCACCAACGTGATGAAGATCGACGAGATCGGGGGCAGCAGCGCGGCGGGATCGGCGGACTTCAACTACGTCATTTCAGGGCCCGACCTGGGAGAGCTCCAGCGTTACGCCTCGGCGATCATCGAAGGGCTGAAGAAAACTCCAGGGATCGTCGACCTGGACACGACGCTCACCAGCGCCAAGCCTGAGCTGCAAGTCCGCATCGACCGCGACCGGGCCCAGGACCTGGGCGTCAAGGTGGAGGACATCGGATTCGCGCTCCGGACCATGGTGGGCGGCGAGGAAGACATCACTAAATATAAGGAAGCCGATGATCTCTACCAGGTGCGCTTGCGGGTGGACGAAAGCTACCGCAACCGGCCGGAGATGATCGCGGGGCTCTACCTGCCGGCGGCTAAGACCGGCATTACCCGGCTCGATACGGTGGCCTCCCTGGAAGAACGCAAGGGGCCGGCCCAAATCGATCGGCTGAACCGCCAGCGCCAGGTGACCATCACCGCCAGCCTCCAGGGCCTGCCGATCGGAGCCGCCATCACCCAGGCAGACTTGATCGCCAAAAGCCTGCACCTGCCGCCCGGCTACAACACGAGCCTCATCGGGGCGGGCAAGGAATTCGGACGGATGATCTCCGGGTTTCTCCTGGCGTTTCTGTTGTCGCTCATTTTCATGTATATGATCCTGGCCTCGCAGTTTGAAAGCTTCCTGCATCCCGTCACGATCCTCTTGTCCCTGCCGCTTTCGATCCCGTTCGCGCTTTTGTCTTTGCTTGTGCTCGGGCAGAACCTGACGATTTTTTCGATCATGGGCCTGTTCATGCTCTTCGGCATCGTCAAGAAAAACGCCATCCTCCAGGTGGACTACACCAACACGCTCCGCGCCAAAGGCCTGGCAAGGGATGCCGCGATCCTCGAAGCCAACAAGACCCGCCTGCGCCTGATCCTGATGACCACGATCGTCCTGGTGGCGGCGATGCTGCCGGTCGCCTTCGGACGCGGCCCGGGTGCCGCCAACCGCGCGACCATGGCGGTCGTCATCGTGGGCGGACAGTCGCTGTGCCTTCTGATCACGCTCTTGATCACGCCGGTCGCCTATTCCCTGTTCGACGACGCCACGGTCTGGCTTAAACGGCGATTGGCTCTAAGATAGCGGCCTCCTGCAATCTGATAAAATAGGCTCCCGCAGGGTTTTCCTGACGATCCGCGGCCATCCATGGACAATCTCGACCAACTGGAACAGCAGAGCGTTTACATCCTGAGGGAGACGTTTCGCCACTTCGAGCGGCTCTGCATGCTCTGGTCGATCGGCAAAGACTCGACCGTGCTCCTGCGGCTGGCCCGCAAAGCCTTTTTCGGCCATGTCCCGTTTCCCCTCGTCCATATCGACACGAGCTACAAGGAGGGGCCTCGCAATGACAGCATTCTCGGTGTCATTGCGAACGGAGCGAAGCAATCTATCAGCGAAGTGATCCGCCGGGTCGCCGAACTCCTGAAGAAGCACAGGATCACGGAACTCTAACCTTTTCTCCCATGACACCCAAAAAAGTTTCGATCGTGACGCTCGGCTGCCTCAAAAACACGGCGGACACCTCTAACCTGGCCAAGCTGCTTAAAGCGCGCGGGCATGAGATCGTCGCGGACGCCGCCGACGCCGACGCGATCGTCGTCCACACCTGTTCCTTTATCGAGTCCGCCAAGAAAGAGTCGATCAATACGATCCTCCAGGCCGGCCGGCTGAAGGCCGGCGGGAAAAAACTCATCGTCACCGGGTGCCTGGTCCAGCAGCACGGGGAAGAGATTTTTGAAGACCTTCCCGAGGTTGACGCTTTCCTGGGAACCGGGCAGCTGGCTCAGGTCGCGGACTTTCTGGAGAAACCGCTTGCGCGCTTCATGGACCGCGCCAATCCCGGCGGGCTCATGGACCCTGACCTGCCTTCGAAACAACGCCGTCATACCGGCGAAAGCCGGTACCCAGAACAACTCAATGGACTGGCCCCCGGTTTTCACCGGGGTGACGTCAGCGGTATTCTCCGCCTCTCCGAAGGCTGCAGCCACCCTTGTTCCTTCTGCGTGATCCCCCGCCTGCGCGGCGGCGTGCAGAGCCGCAGTGAAGAAACTATTTTGCGCGAAGCGCGGGACCTGGCCGCTCAGGGCGTCGAGGAATTCAGCGTGATCGCGCAGGACACCGGCGATTGGGGAAGAGATTTCCGCGCCTTTGACGTCACCCCGGTGAAAACCGGGGCCCAGTCGAATATTTCTCTGGGTTCCGGCTTTCGCCGGAATGACGGCAACGGCAGGCTTCCCTCTCTCCTTCGCTCCATCGCACAAACTCCCGGTGTGCGCTGGATACGGCTCATGTATATGCACCCCGCGTCCTTCTCGGATGAACTTCTTTCCGTCCTGGCCGAGCAGCCGGATAAATTTCCCTACCTCGACATGCCGTTCCAGCACATCGACTCCGACCTCCTCGCGCAGATGAAGAGAAAAACCGACGAAGCCGGCCTGCGGACGCTCCTCGAACGGATTCGCGCGAAAGCTCCGCAACTGGCCCTGCGGACGACATTTATTGTCGGGTTCCCCGGTGAAACTTCCGCGCAGTTTAAGCGCCTGCTCAGCTTCATTCAGGAAGGCTGGTTCGATTACCTGGGAGCGTTCGCTTATTCAAAAGAAGAAGGGACTCCGGCCGCGCAACGATCCGACCAGATTTCAGGCAAGATGAAGAAGGACCGGCTGACAACCCTGACCAACGCCTATTACGATGTCGCGCATGCCAAAGCGCAGGCGCGCCTGGGAACCACGGAAACCATTCTCCTGGAAGAAACGGAAGGCGATACCGTCCTCGGCCGCACCCGCCGCGAAGCACCGGAAATCGACGCCATCGTACGTCTGCCGCAGAAGGCCGCCGGCAAAGGACGCTTCGTCGAGGCGCGACTGACGGGATACGACGCCTACGAATTCACAGCAATTCCATCCTAAAAATAGAGAGAATCAGGTTATCGAGAAACGGTCGCGGGGGGCGATGGGGGCGTCTTTTTGCGGGTAGGTTTCGGGATGCAGAGACAACCGGAAAAACCGCACCCGATGCAGCAGTACACCTTCGTGCCAATCATGAATCCATTAACGGAAGCCCAGCGGGATTTTTTCAATTTGCAGGTGGGACAGTAATTGGACATAGGGAATTTTAGCATATTTCAGGTTCAATGGACCCGCCTTTGAAGTTGCCCCAAAAGCTCCGATAACTTTCCGCAACGCTGGGTTTTGTCGTGGGCCTCATACGAATCCCGGTTTTTCAACGCTCGGACTGCCCGCTTGGTAGCTGCAATCCAGGTTTCTC
>Ga0182027_10005249_pt1 | contig 19751 bp, 11 predicted proteins | sample 712E1DmetaG_FD_121300 | JGI IMG/M metagenome (GOLD analysis project Ga0182027, IMG submission 121300) | Permafrost microbial communities from Stordalen Mire, Sweden - 712E1D metaG (Illumina Assembly) | ecosystem: Environmental > Terrestrial > Soil > Wetlands > Permafrost | place: Sweden...
ACCCTTTAATGTGACCATGATAGCTGCCACCAATACCCAGATAACCGACGCTCGCGCCGCGTTCCAGAAACTCAGCTTCCGAGGAAGCCATTCTGAATTCGTCGCCGCGACGACGCTCATCACTGGATTGTTGGACGGGTTGCGCGCGCCGGGCGGTCCTGCCGTGGATCTACAAGCCGAGTGCGTCCGGATTCGCGAAGGCATGCAAATATTGAATGAATATCATGAACGGTTTGGCATGACAGCCGTTTACGCGGCCAACCTGCAAGAGAAGCTGGACAACATTGCCGCGAACTTGGAACGCGGCCGCCAAAATGCCGTTCTTAAGGCTGAAACCCTGAACCGGACTCTGAAAGCGGCCCGCGCTAGATGCGCCCTGCTTGGCGCCGGCGCGCTGGTTGCGGCCACCCTGGGTTGGGAATTGAAGAACTCCCTTGTCTGCGCTCTCTCCACTGTCGTCCTGTTCCCGGTTGCTTATGTCGGATGGCTGGCCCTCCGCAGTCGTTGGCTCATCCACCTGAGCCACGCGGCTTGCCGGTCCGGACGCGCCCAGGCCGACGAAATTCTCAACGACATTGCCATAATGACGCGGCTGACGAAGGATGCTGAAACGGTTTTCGCCAATGAAATGGACAGCTTGCGAAACCAGTTGGGGAATGTCTTGGACAAGCTGGAAGCGTCGTTCGCGAAATAGGTGCGACGGGAGGTGGCTGTTCGTCGTCTCGGGTCAACGAATGCGACCGGCGATCCGGTTGCCGCTGCCCCACGGTCTTTTGTTTTTGAACGGGTCTCGTCTGACATGGGCCGGACGCCCATGCCACGTGGCACGGGCGTCTCGCCCGTGGGATCGCGCGACGGCTCTTCAAAACAAAACACCATGGCCGCTGCCCACCGGCACGCAAAACCTTGCTTGTCGTATTCGGTTTCCTCTGGAATGTTTTGATCCGCATGAGAATTTCCTGGCTGCTATCGGTGTTGGCGGTTTCGGGGCTCGCCGGCGGCGAGGTGCGCGCCGCGGAAAGATTCACGGTCACGGTCACCAACGATCTCGATCTGGCCCGCCCGGCTGAGACCATTGTCGTTCCATTTAGCGAAGTGAAGCGCTGGCTCCCCGCCATGGTTTTCGACCAGATCGTGGTGAAGGACGCCAGTGGCCGGGTCGTTCCGGCACAAATCACCGCTTTCAGCCACGTCCACAAGGGTCCGCCCCGCTTTGAAGACTTGATTTTCCAGCACGATTTTGCCGCGGGTGAGAAGTCGGCCACGTTTACCGTCGAGATCTCCTCACTGCCGGTCCCGCCGTTCCCTTCGCAGGTCTACGTCCGCTACATTCCCGAGCGATATGACGATGTCGCTTGGGAGAACGACAAAATCGGACATCGCGTTTACGGGCCCGGCCTCGAACTGCCTTCCGCCACCAAGGATCAGCAGACGAGCAGCGGGATTGATGTTTGGAGCAAGCGCGTTCCCTATCTCATCGTGGACCATTGGTACCACAAGGGCCACGACGGGCTGCATACCGACACCGGCGAAGGCCTGGACATGTACGAGGTCGGCGTCTTCCGCGGTTGTGGCGGCACGGGCGTTTGGGACGGCAAAGAACTGCACGTTTCGCGGAATTGGCGGCAGGAGACAGTTTATGCGAACGGGCCGGTCCGCGCGGTTTTTGAACTGGGATACGAACCCTGGGATGCCGGCTTGGTCGGGAGCAGCGAGAATGGCATCATGGTATCCGAGACCAAGCGTCTGATCGTCGACGCCGGCCACAACCTGGACGAAATCGACAGCACGTTCAATTTCCGGGGCATGCGCCAGTCCGACGGCGACGAGCTGACGATTGCCATCGGTCTGACCAAGCACGCAGCCAAGGCCAGGCTATCTCCGGTGCGGGATCCGATCGGCCAGTGGTTGGGCCTTTGGGAGGACTACGAGGATCCGGCTGACGGCAGTCTCGGCACTGGCGTTATCCTCGCTCCCGGCACCCGGTTGGCCGGCTTCGCGGAGACGGCTCATGACCTGCTCATCCTCGTGAAGGTCAGGTCAGGCGAAACCGTCCGTTACGTTGCGGGAGCCGGCTGGAATAAGAGCGGGGCCTTTTCGTCGTCGGCCGATTGGAACGCCTATCTCAACGCCTGGTCCCAGCGGTTGGCGTCACCGATCAAGGTTACCCTCTCGCCCTTGTGACGGCCAAGACGGTCTCGCCCCGCAGTCTCGTTGCCTGGCTGCCCACAATCTGCTTGATGGCTATGCGTCCCTCGAAGCGATGCGCAACGACATTTCCCGCTGACCATGCAAAATTTCATTCACGACGACTTTCTGCTCCATAGCGCCATCGCGCGCGATCTCTACCACAGTTACGCGGAAGGGCAGCCGATCTTCGACTACCACTGCCACCTGTCGCCCCGACTCATCGCCGAGAATCACCGCTTCGCTGATCTTGCGGAAATCTGGCTGGGGGGAGATCACTACAAATGGCGCGCCATGCGTGCGAATGGCGTGGCGGAGCGCGTTTGCACCGGCGATGCCTCGCCGCGCGAGAAGTTCGACGCCTGGTGCGCCACGGTTCCGCATCTCTTGCGCAACCCGCTTTATCATTGGTCGCACCTTGAGCTGAAACGCTACTTCGGAATCGACGACTCGATCAACCCGCAGACCGCCGACTCAATCTGGAATACCGCCAATGCGATTCTGGCGAACCGGCGGGTCCACGATATTCTGGCGGCCAACCGGGTGGCCGTCGTGTGCACGACCGACGATCCGGCCGATTCGCTCGCGGACCATGAGCGAATCAAGCAGCTGGGGCTCAAGACCCGGGTCTATCCGGCCTTTCGACCGGACAAGGCGCTCTGGGTCAATCAACCGGCGGCGTTCAACGCCTGGCTGGAAAGGCTTTCTGGCGTCGCGAATCTGCCGGTCAGGACCTTCGACGACCTGCTCGCGGCCCTAAAGAAGCGGCACGATGATTTCCATGCAGCCGGCTGCCGGCTGTCCGATCACGGCCTGGAGACCGCATTGGCGGATCCGTGCACCCACGCGGAGGCCCACGCGGTGTTCGATGCGGCGCGGGCGGGTCAAGCCGCCCCGCCGGCGGCCTGGGCGAAATACGCCTCCTTCCTTATGCTGGAGTTTGGCCGTTGGGATGCGCGGCAGGGTTGGACGAAGCAGCTGCATCTCGGTGCCCTACGGAATGTCAATTCGCGCCTGTTGCAGCAGCTGGGCCCCGATACCGGGTTCGACAGCATCGGCGATTTTCCGCAAGCGCAGGCCCTTGGTCGGTACCTCAATGCGCTCGACCGCACGGGAGAACTGCCGCGCACCGTTGTCTATAATCTCAACCCGGCGGACAACTACGCCTTCGCGACGATGGTGGGCAACTTTCAGGACGGATCCGTGGCCGGCAAGCTCCAGTTTGGCAGCGGATGGTGGTTCCTCGACCAGAAGGAGGCGATCGAGTGGCAGATCAATGCCCTGTCGAATAACGGGCTGCTCAGCCGTTTCATCGGCATGCTCACCGCCTCGCGCAGTTTCCTCAGCTACACCCGCCACGAATATTTCCGGCGGGTGCTGTGCAACCTGCTCGGTGCCGAGATGGAACGCGGGGAAATGCCCAACGACCGGGTGCTTGTCGGCCACATGGTCAAGAACATCTGTTTTGCCAACGCCCGCGATTATTTCCGGTTGGACCTCGATCCCGCTTATCGGGGATGAATTGCAGCGAACCGGACACCCTCCACTTCAATCTGGCGGTCAGGGGGGCTCCGGTAGCGTGGGCGGATCGAGGGAACGTACAGGGTATCCCAAACGTCAACGGGCTAAAGTTTTACCCGCGAATACCGATCCTTTGACTATTCTCTGATATACCGAACCGCGAACATCATGGCGTTTACTGTGAAAAAGCTCCCCCTCTTATTTGTTGCACTTCTCACTGTCTCGACGACCTATGCCGTCGAGACCCAAGTTCGCATCGGCGAGCGGGAGGTAACGGTCATTGCCGAGGAAAGCTCCGATTCGCCGACAGCCTGCCACGCCGCGCTTCTCGAAAAGATCAACAAGCAGGGATGGCACGATGAGTTTTACAACGCTACCGACAACGGCCAAGCCTTCTTTGCTTTCAGCCAGCGCGTAATCGAACACGGCGCATGTAACAAGATGAAGATCACCTTCTGGAAAGCCAGCAAGACGGCCGACGGGAAAACCATCACGAAATCCCAGGTATTCATGGTGACCAAGGCAGAGCTGAATTCCTTCCTCGACAACGAAATCAGACCTCTGTTTGTGAAGTTCAGTCACGCCCAATAATGGTCGCGAGCCCGTCGGGCTCCGAAATTGCTTCGTGCCGCGGCGGACGGTTTTCCCGCAGCGCGGTTTGCCAATTCTGGCCCCAACTTGGGAAGGCCTTTGGTTCTGGCGTGCCCGCTCGATATTGGTGAAGCTGGTTAGCCAACTTGACTTGGCGCGAATACTGTTTGCAGGCGATCGTCTGAAAGGAGAATTCATGAATCGACGGGAGTTTATGAAACTGTCGGTAGCGGCGGCGGCTTTGCCGACGGCTGGTGTGATGGTCGGGGCGGCAGACGTCCGCAGCGAAACCGCCGGCCGGACAGCTGGCCTGTCGAGCCCCCACCGGAGCTACAATGGTGCCTACGAAGGACCCACCTTGAGCCGGGTGGCGTTTCCTTTGGGGGGCATCGGCGCTGGAACGATCTGTCTCGATGGGACCGGCGCTCTCTCGCATTTCTCGTTGAGGAACCGCCCGGATGTGTTTAACGAGCCGGGTGTATTTGCCGCCCTATCGGTCAAGGGGCAAAAAAAAGTGGCCCGCGTTCTCGAGGGACCAGTGCCGGGCTGGAGGCTTTTCGGCCGGCCGGGAAACGCTGCCGGGGGCGCCGAACCCGGACTGGGTTTGCCGCGGTTTCGCGACGCATCTTTCAAAGCACAGTTCCCTTTTGGGGAAGTGACGCTGGTCGATGATGAAGTGCCGCTGGCCGTGAGAATCACCGGGTGGAGCCCGTTCGAACCGGGTGACGCCGATAATTCGAGTCTGCCGGTGGCGGCACTGGAATATGAATTCGCCAACCACAGTTCCGAATCCGTCGAAGCAGTATTCTCGTTTAATTCGAAGCACTTCCTGGCGATCGACAAGGCGCCCAATGAAATCCGTCCGGCACCGGGCGGTTTTATTCTCCTGGGCGAGGGGATGCCGGACCGTCCGTGGGACGCAGCAGCTTTCCATGTTTCCGTTGATGATCCCAATATGAAGGTCAACCACGCCTGGTTCCGCGGCGGCTGGTGGGACTGGCTGGCGATGGTGTGGCGCGATATTGCCGATGGCGCCTGTTACGAATGTCCCCCGGTCAGTGAGGGGCGGCCCGCGCCGGGGGCCTCGTTGTTTGTCCCGTTCCAACTCGGTCCGGGCGAAACCAAGGTGATTACGGTCCGCCTTGCCTGGTATTCCGGGCGGGCCAATCTGCGGGTGGGCAAGGATCTTCCAGAGAGCGTTGCCGGGCCAAAAGAGACCTACCGGCCGTGGTATGCCGGACGGTTCAAGGATATCGTGGAACTGGCGGCGTTCTGGCACGAGCACTATGGCGCATTGAGAGCCAACGCCGAGCGCTTCACCCGGTGTTTCTACAGTTCGACCCTGCCGCCAGAAGTGATCGAGGCGGTGGCCGCCAATTTCGCGATCCTCAAATCTCCGACCATTCTCCGGCAGACCGATGGACGGCTTTGGGGTTGGGAAGGCTGCGCCGACCAGGAAGGCCAGGGGGCTCTTTGCAGCCACGTCTGGAATTACGCCCAGTCCATTCCGCATCTATTCCCGGCGCTGGAGCGCACCCTGCGCGAGACCGAATTTGGGCCCTCTCAAAACGACCGGGGGGAACAGACCTTTCGCAGCGGGCTGCCCATCCGGCCGATTGTCCACGAGGAGTTCGACGCTGCCGACGGCCAGTTAGGCGGCATCATGAAAGTCCACCGCGACTGGCGCATCAGCGGGGATACCGAGTGGTTGCGACGGATTTGGCCCAAGGTTCGCGTCAGCCTCGACTACTGCATTGAGACTTGGGATCCAAAGCACACGGGCTGCCTGGAAGAGCCCCAGCACAATACCTACGATATCGAGTTCTGGGGAGCCAACGGAATGTGCACCAGCATTTATCTCGGAGCCTTGCAGGCCGCCACCCTCATGGGGCGGGCTTTGGGCGAAAAGGTGGACGACTACGCCGTTCTTTTCGAAAAAGGAACTCGACGTGCGAACGAGCAACTCTTCGATGGCGAATATTTTTGCCAAAGGATCGAGTGGCAGAACCTGCGCGCCAAACTGCCGAAGGATCCCAAAAATTGGATCGGCGAGAGCTTTTCTACCGAAGCAGTGGCCCTCATCGAGAAGGAGGGGCCGAATTATCAATACGGCCCCGGCTGCCTCTCCGACGGAGTGATCGGATCCTGGTTTGCGTTGGTTTGCGGGGTTGGTCAGGTCCTGGACTCCGGCAAGGTGAAGAGTCACCTCCGGGCCGTCCACCGGAACAACCTGACGCGCGATCTCTCGTCGCACGCGAATCCAGACCGGTCCACCTACGCGTGTGGTTCCGAAGGCGGCCTTTTATTGTGTACCTGGCCCAAGGGAGGCCGCGCCTCCCTGCCGTTCGTGTATTCCGACGAGGTGTGGACTGGCATTGAGTATCAAGTCGCCTCCCACCTAATGTTGATGGGATATGTGTCCGAGGGACTCGAAATCGTCCGGACCTGTCGCAATCGTTACGATGGGCGGGTGCGCAATCCGTTCGACGAGTATGAATGGGGACACTGGTATGCCCGGGCGATGGCTTCGTATGCCCTGTTGCAAGGGCTGAGCGGTGCACGCTACGATGCCGTCGACAAAGTGCTGTATCTGCAGCCTTCCCTCCCGGGTGATTTCCGCTGTTTTCTCTCCACCGCCACCGGCTACGGCACGGTTGGGGTTAAGGAGGGGAAACCGTTTCTTGAAACCGCCGGTGGGACGATTGAAGTCAGGGAGATCCGCCATTCTCCGCCAACGCAAGGCGCGGCCTGAAGGCACAGGGGTGCGTTGGTGGAGCGGCGGTAAGCGTGGATTTGGCGGACGTCAGTGAGCCGCCGAAGAGCACGACGCAGGCAAGCCAAGTCACGACGGACATATTTCACGACATAGGGGTAGGTGGAGTTGAAAGAAGAGCGGAAAAGGCAAACGGGCGGCGCTCAGCGGCGGGCCGCGAGACGTTTCACCAGCGCGGCGGCCTCGGCTTCGCGTCCGGTCGGAATCGGCACGCACACCGTCTCGGTTGGCCGGCGGTTGCGGCCGGGAGTCGAGTAGGTGATCGCGCTCTTTGGCGGCGCCTGCTCGAGTTTGTTCTGGCGGTGGACTTGCATCCGTACAATCGCCCAGCACAAGATCCAAATTCCCCCCAGGATGCCGCCCACGAAGAGAGTAGCGCGGCGGCTGATCAAGACCGTCGCCACCTTGGCGACAAGCATGAAGCCCGCCATGATCTTGAGCAGCATGCCCTTGTCGTTGGCCAGGCGGCGCGTCTCGCCAGGCGCGAAGACGTTCCATTCGTCCGCCGTATAGGTCCAGCGGGCGAGCAGGTCGCGCCCGGCGACGAGGACGGCACCGAGCAGGGAGAGGAACCAGGAAACGCGTTCTCCGATGCTCATAGTTAATCAGGCAAAATCTCGTGGAGAAGCAAAGAGGGGCATGAATGGACCTTAGTAAAAGGAGCCATGGACGCACGCTTTTCTGGTGCGCCGCGCCACCCGTTCTGCCCGAGAAGGTTCGTGCATCATGGCGGCTTCGACGCTAAACAGGAAAAGAGACAACGGTCTATTCCGGTTATGGCCCGGAATCCCGGCAGACAAGTTCCGATACGCACGGTGCGCAGCCACGCCAAGGAATGGAATGTCAATCCGGCGTCGGTCGGGATCATGGGGTTCTCAGCGGGCGGGGAGCTCGCGGCCCTCGCCGCCGCCGATTTCGCCAATCCGGTTAAGGGGTCGAACGACGCGATTGATATGCTCGACTGCCGGCCTGACTTCCAGGCCCTTTTCTATCCGGGCCTGGCGCGCGAGCAGCCCATCCTGACGCCGCAAACTCCCCCGGCTTTCCTTTGCGGCGCCTACGACGACTCGTTTAACCTGACGACGCCGATGGTGAAGTATTACCTAAAACTTGCGGAGTCGCGCGTGCCCACAGAGCTGCATGTCTATGCCCGCGACGGACACGGATTTGGAATCCGCGACGAAGGGAAGTCCGTGTACACTTGGATGTCGCTCTTTCGGACATGGCTGGGCGGCCTGGAATTTTCAGCGAAGCAGGCTCCGTAGTGCGATTAATCCGACCATCCAAAGAAAACGCGAATTGCAGGCGGGCTAATCGCCGGCATCTGCCTAGCCCGGATGTTTCGCACTCTGCTCGATAGCCGGCGTGCAGACTGTAGACGATCCGCGGGCCGAGCCTGCTGGCCGGCACATCCGGGCTACCGGCAAAACCGCCCCCCGGAACGTTCCGCAGGGAAACCGGCAAGCTTCTGAGGCTTTCCTGGGCTGGCTGTCTTTTCTCAGTCGGCGTGGGCGCATGGTCTCACTTCGGAGGGGCGGTTTTGCATTAACCCGCATATCCTTTGACTAGCGCCATCATAGGAACCGCTAGCCGGAGGATCATTGTAGCGATGGCAAAGCCTAGGAAATATGCGGGCTAGGCGCAGTTGTGGGCTCCATTCGTCTTGTCTCAGGCGTGCCTGCCCGGCATGGTGGTCCCAACCATAGCGGCTGTTGGTTCAGTCCGGTCAGATGCCCGTGGCGTTACCCCCAAACGCCGATCTTGTCAGATTCACAGAAACAATCCCCTGTTCATCTTGATCGTTCCCTAAGATGGCTGCCATCGAATCCCGTGCCTGGCCGGTCCGCCAAACCTGGGCGGCGTTTACCGCGCTCCACCGCGTTGGTGATGCGATCATCACAGCTGATGGCCAGGGACGAGTGGAATTGCTTAACCCCGCAGCCGAAGCGCTCACCGGCTGGAAGGACAAAGAAGCGGAGGGCCGGCCGCTCGATGAAGTTTTCCGACTGGTCGACAAGGAGACGAGGGAAAACCTCGAAAGCCCCGTCACGCGCATTGTGCGCGACGGGCCGATCGTTAAACAACCCGATCATGCCATCCTGCTTGACCGCGAAGGCACCGCGCGACCCATCGCCTACAGCGGCGCCCCCGTCCGCGACGACCATGGAGCAATCGCCGGCGTGGTCGTGGCCTTTCGCGACCAAACCGGCGAGCCGGCTGCGCAGCGAATGCCGCGCGATTCACAGAGTATGTTGGGCAGCGTTCTCGACACCATTCCTGTGCGCGTGTTCTGGAAGGACCTGGAAGGGAAATTCCTCGGATGCAACGCCTCGTTCGCCCGCGACTCAGGTTTTTCCACGCCGAGCGAACTGATCGGAAAGGACGACTTCCAGATGGGCTGGAAGCGGGAGGCTGAGCTTTACCGGGCCGATGACCGCCAAGTCACCGAAACCGGGATCCCGAAAATCGGCTTCGAAGAGCCTCAGACGACTCCAACCGGGGGTTGTCGGTGGTTGCGCACCAGCAAGATTCCGCTGCGGGACGATGAGGGCCACACGATTGGCGTTCTCGGCACCTACGAGGACATCACCCCGCGCAAGGAGGCAGAAATCGCGCTGCAGGAGAGTGAAGCGCGCTTCCGCAGCCTCTTTGAGAACAACCATACGGTCATGTTCGTGATCGACCCGGAATCGGGCGCGATCGTCGATGCGAATTCCGCCGCCGCCGCCTACTACGGCTGGTCGCGCGATGAGCTCATCACCAAGAAGATCGCCGCTATTAACACGCTTTCAGCGGAGCAAATCCAGGCGGAAATGCAGGTCGCGCGCGACGCGCACGGCGGCAATTTTAACTTCAAGCATCGCCGGGCCGATAGCTCGATCCGCGAGGTGGAGGTCTTCAGCTCGCCCGTCAGAGTGGCCGGCCGCACCCTGCTTTACTCACTCGTATTCGACGTCACGGACCGTCGGCGAGCGGACGAACGCATCCGGCGGCTCAACCGCACGCTGGCCGTGCTGAGCGATATCAATCAAGCCATCGTGCGCGAACGCGACCTGCTGGCGCTGCACCGGGAAACCTGCCGCATCGCGGTTGAAAAGGGCGGTTTTCGCATGGCATGGATCGGCCTGTTGGATTCGGTCGCGGCGCGGGTGAATCCCGTGGCCCACGCCGGGGAGGCCGGTGACTACATTGAGAAGCTCGACATCGATCTGAGCGACAGCCGGCGCGTCGCCGAGCCGACGGGCACGGCCTTGCGCCGCGGAGAGCACGCGATCTGCAACGACATCGAAAACGACTCGTTCATGAAGCCGTGGAAAGGCGCAGCCCTGCACCTCGGTTATCGCTCGTGCGGGGCATTTCCACTCAAGATTGCCGGTCGTACGATCGGTGCTGTCAGCCTCTATTCGGGCGAGCCCGGCTTCTTCGACGAGGAGGAACTCCTGCTGCTTGATGAACTGGCGATGGACCTCTCTTTCGCGATCGAGCATGCCGAAGCCGAGTCGGGACGCCGAGCGGCTGAGGAACGGGCGCGCCATCTCGCGGCGTTTCCAGAACTCAATCCCAATCCGGTGTTCGAATTCGCCGCCGATGGCATGCTCGCGTACGCCAATCCCGCGGCGCACGCCCTGGCTGCCGCCGCCGGCGTCGCTGAATTGCCGGCCCTGTTTCCCCCCGATACACGGCAGATCGTCATGGAATGCCTTGCTCAGGACCAGCCCTGCCTGCGACTGGAAACGCGAAGCGGCCTACGGACTCTTTCCTGGTCGTTCTACCCGATTGCGAGTCAGAAAACCGTCCACTGCTACGCTGGTGACATCACCGAGCGTCTCCAGCTCGAGGAAAGTTTCCGGCAGGCACAGAAGATGGAAGCCATCGGCCAGCTGGCCGGCGGTGTGGCGCACGATTTTAATAACCTGCTGACGGTCATCCTGGGCTATTGCGGGCTATTGCTGGCCAGCGCGGACGCCGAAATTACGGAATCGGCGAAAGAAATTCAGGCGGCCGCGGTCCGCGCCGCCAATCTGACGCGCCAGTTACTGACGTTCAGTCGCCGCCAGCCGATGCGCATGATGCCGCTCGATCTCGACGACGCGGTCTTGAGCGTCGGTCGCATGCTCCAGCGCTTGATCGGCGAAGACATCATGTTGCGCACCCGTTTGCTTCCCGGCGGCGCCTGGATCGAGGGCGATTCCGGCATGATCGAGCAGGTGTTGCTCAACCTCGCCGTCAACGCCCGCGACGCCATGCCCGGCGGCGGCGAACTTTGGATCGAACTCGACGATGTGACGCTCGACGAGGCCGCGGCGCGCCAGCACCCGGAAGGCCGTCCCGGCTCCTTCATCTGCTTGAGCCTGCGTGACACCGGCCGCGGCATTGCTCCCGACCATTTGCCGCACATCTTCGAGCCGTTTTTTACGACCAAAGAAGTTGGCAAAGGCACCGGCCTGGGATTGGCGACGGTGCACGGCATCGTCGAGCAGCATCACGGTTGGATTGAGGTGGAAAGCCATTCCGGCGAGGGGACGACGTTCCGGGTTCACCTGCCACGCCTGCCCCAAGGCGTCGACCGTCCAGGCGGCGCGCCCAAAGCGGCGCGGGTGCTTGGGGGAAACGAATCCATCCTCGTGGTTGAGGACGAACCCGCCGTGCGCGCGCTGGCGAGCAAGATCCTCGGTGCGCAGGGTTATCGCGTGCAGGCGGCGTCCAGCGGCGTCGCCGCTCTGGAATTATGGCGGCACCAGGCAGGCGCGTTCGACCTGCTTTTGACCGACCTCATCATGCCCGGTGGCGTTTCCGGCGCGCAGCTCGCCGCGCAACTCCGAAGCGAACAACCGGGCTTGCGGGTCATCTACATGAGCGGCTATCGCGGCGACACGGCCCCTGGCGAGGTGGGCGCCAATTTCCTGCAGAAGCCCTTCGAACCCGCGCACCTTGCAAGAGCCGTTCGCACCTGCTTGGATGACGGACCATGACGCACTGCCTGTTCGTTCAGCTTTAACCGCACCATGAAACAAGCCTGTCGAGTCTCGCTGTCAGCCCTGATCTTGTGCCCCGCGCTGAATCTGCTTCGCGCGCAAACCCCGAAGGTGCCGGACTGGGCGCAGCCGGGCTCTGCCACGCACGTCCAGGTGGCGCCACCGGTGGACTTTCACCGGCCCAGCCAGAGTTTTGATACGCCGATCGGCCTTTTTGACGGCCAGTCTGACCTTGGCAGCGCGGTCGTGCCGGGCAGCGCCGGTTACGACGCCAAGACCAAGCAGTACACGATCAACTCCGCCGGCTACAACATCTGGTACACCCGCGACGAGTTTCGCTTTCTTTGGAAGAAGCTGTCGGGCGACGTTTCACTCGCGGCCGATATCACTTACCCGAACCCGAACGGCTACGGCGATCGCAAGGCCGTTCTCGTCATTCGCCAGGACCTCGACGACGATTCCAAAGAAGCCATGACCGCCCTGCACGGTGCCGGGTTAATCCACCTCGCGCAGCGTCCCGCGAAGGGCGCCAGCATCAAGGAGGCGTATCGCATTGAAGGTCGCGGGCATCCTGGTGGCGACAGGTCTGACCGTGGCATCGGCGTCGCGGCGAAGCGCATTGGCATCGAGAAGCGCGGCGACTCTTTTGTGCTTTTTGTCAGCCTGGAAGGTGAACCCATGCACCAGGTCGGCCTCCCCATCAACCTGCACGTCGACGGGCCCTTCTACGTCGGCATCGGCTTCTGCTCGCACCTGCCGGACAAATCCGATACGGCCGTGCTCTCCAACGTTGTTCTCGAAAACTCCGCTGGCAAGGTTCGCTAGGCCGGATGTTCCACCCTCCACTTTTGGTTGCGGCCTCAGCTGCGTTGGGAACTATGCGGGCTTGAGGGGCACGCCGGCGGAACCGGCGGTCCGGTCCCGCTTTTTTCCATAATGAAGCTCATGCGCAGATATCTCCCGATCGCCCTGGTCTGGCTCTCGACGAGCCTCGCCATCGCTGCCGACGCCAACGTGGCGGTGCGGCCGTTGCTGACGAATGCCGTTGCCAGTGCCGATTCGCTCTCGTTTTCCGTCGGGGAAAACCAGGTCGTAGTCCAGATCTGCCAGCCGAATCTGGTGAAGGTGAGCGTCGTGAAAGACGGGCAGAAAGCCACCGACACGCCGAGCATTTGGAAGAAGAGCTGGTCTGAGGTGCGGGTGGCCTTCGATCTTCAATCCGATCCGCTGGTTCTCCGCACCGACAAAATGGTGATCAAGGTCAGCCAGGCTTCCGGTCGGGTCTCGGTCTACGATCCCAGCGGCAATCTTCTGATCAAAGAACACGATGAAGAGGGCGTCTACCAGAGTTGGCAGAAAGGGGTGCGCTTTACGACCCGCGCCGGGTCGCATTTCTACGGAATCAAAGGATGGGAGTATTTGGACGATTCCCGCGGGCAAATGGAGATGAGACCGAGTGCTCAGGCTTATCCCATCCGGGCGGGAGCCGAAGGGCAAACCGGGGGGCCTCTCCTGTGGAGCAATCGGGGGTATGGAGTGTTCGTGAACACCGATACTGGCTTCTGCCACGTCCGCAGCGACACGGATGTGCGCTTCTATGACCTCTCCGGTGGAAACGTCTCGTATTACGTCGTGGTCGGATCGGCTTATGCTGTGCAACAGGCCGTCGCCGAGCTAACCGGGAAACCGCCGATGTTTCCGAAGTGGGCGCTGGGCTTTTCCAATAGCGAGTTCGCCGACATGAACGAGGAGCGCTGCGCCCAGAACGTGGAGGGCTATCGGTCGAGGGGCATTCCGATCGATTTGTACACCTTCGATTTCCAATGGAAGGCGTGGGGGGAGGACCATTATGGCGAAGAGCGCTGGAATCCTGTGAACTTTCCGAACGGCCCGTCCGGGGTATTCAAAAAGCGGATGGAGGCGTTCGGCATCAAGCTCGGTGGAATCATGAAACCCCGGATCCATCTCGCCACCGAGCAGGGACGGTATGCCACCGCGCATGATTTCTGGGTGAAGGGACGGGCCCCGTACAACGACTATTTTTCGGGCAAGCTGACCAACGACCTGGATTTCTCCATTCCGGAGTGCCGGCAATTGTTCTGGGAACATGCCATCCCGGCCTTCGATTCCGGGATAGTGGGGTGGTGGAACGATGAAGCGGATGCCTGGGGATCGACCTGGGAGGGCATGCACATGGCGCAGGCGATGTATGAAGGCCAGCGATCCCACGCCAAAGACAAGGTGCGGGTTTGGACCAATAACCGGAATTTTTTCAGCGGTGCTCAACGCTACGCCTACGCAACCTGGTCCGGAGACATCGAATCCGGCTTCGGGGTCATGCAGCAACAACGGGAGCGGCTGCTCTGTTCGGTCAATGTCGGACAAGCCCGATGGGGGATGGATACGGGCGGCTTTAACAACAGTTTCCATATCCAAGGGGAGGAATTGAACGAGGCCTTCGCGCGGTGGATGGAATTCGCCGCCTTCGTTCCCATCTTCCGCACGCACGGCACGTCCTATCGCCAGCCCTGGCTCTATGGGCCGCGGGCCGAAGCGGCCGCCAAGCGCGCAGCCCGGTTGAGGTATTCCCTGATTCCGTACATGTATTCCTTCGAGCGGAAGTTGGACGAGACCGGCGTTGGACTCGTGCGGCCGCTGGTGTGGGATTATCCCGACGATCCGCATTTCACCAACTGCGTCGATGCATGGATGTTCGGCGACTACCTGCTGGTGGCCCCGGTCGTGGAGCAGGGCCAGACGGTCAAAGACATTTATCTCCCGGCTGGTGAGTGGATCGACTATTTCCGCGGCGACCGCTTGCAGGGCGGCCGGGTGATCCGGTATCCCCTTGATGCGACGAGCTGGCTGGATATCCCGCTGTTCGTGAAAAAGGGAGCGATCATTCCATCGATGGAAGTCCAGAACTACGTCGGGGAGCGTCCGGTCAATAATGTCTCGCTGGATGTTTTCCCTGATTTCTCGCCTTCCACTTTCGTGTACTACGACGACGACGGCGCCACCTATGACTACGAAAAAGGGAGCTTCTTCAAGCAGGAGATCCGGACCTGGGCCGACGCGAATGGCACCTCGTTGGTTCTCGGTTCCCGGACGGGTGAATATGCACCGGCCTTGCAGTGGTACACCTTCAAGATTCACGGCCACGCTTGCAATTCGCTGACCATTGACGCCAAACCGGCCCGGCAGCTTGGCACGCTCCAGGAGTTGGAAAACTCCGCCGACGAAGGCTGGGCGGCGTCGACTGATGCCTATGGCGTGGTTACTTGCGTAAAGGTGCGGGCGGGCGTTGTGCGCAAGATCAGGGCCTGCCAGGGCGGTTCGTAACCGACGACTGGCGACCTCTGACCATCGGTGGCAAGCGACCTTCCTCCAGGGTTCCGGCTTGGTTGGGGTCGCACGCGAGCCGAGACTCGGTATGCCCAATTCTCTCGCCAAGAATACGCTCCAACGCAACGGTGTCTCCGCGAACGAATTCAGAGACTGGTTTGCGCCAGTCATTCGGAAACTTCATGTCCCAGACGGTCCTCAATTCACGCCTCGCGCTAGCGTTGCTCTTCGCGGCAGGGCCCGTTGGCAGGGCTACGGTCCAAGGGCAGCACGGACCGCCACCGATCCGGGTGGTGATGGACAACAACTATCCGCCGTTTGCTTTCATGGACAGCGACGGCGTCCTTCGCGGCATCTCAGTCGACCAATGGCGTCTCTGGGAGCGGAAGACCGGCCGAAAAGTTGAGTTCCACGCCTTGAATTGGGATGAAGCGCAGCAGCGAATGCGGGCCGGCGAATTCGATGTTATCGATGCGATCTTTAAAACGGACGAACGCAGCAACTATCTCGTCTTTTCGAAGTCCTATCGGATGGTCAACGTGTCGATTTTTTTCGACCGGGAGATTACGGGGATTACGGATGCGAAATCGCTCCGCGGCTTTCCGGTCGGTGTGGAGGACGGCGACGCCGACATCGATTTTCTTCAGAAGAACGGTGTCGAGACTCTGCTGCGCTTCCCGAACTGTGAAGGAATCCTGCAGGCGGCCTGGGCGCGGAAACTAACGGTCTTCGTCGCGGAAGATCCGCTGGCGCTTTACTATCTGCACAAGTTCGGCCTCCAGGACCGTTTCCGGCATTCCGCGCCCCTGTTTGTTGGCGAATTTCATCGGGCCGTGGCCAAAAGAAACCCGGCGTTGCTGCAGGAAGTGGAAAACGGTTTTGCGCAGATTACTCCGCGTGAACTCCAGGCGATCGAGAATGTGTGGTATGGAACCGAGAACTTTGGCCAGATGTCCCTTCGGTGGATTCCGCCCGCTGCCATTGCGACGGGGCTGTTCATGCTGTTTCTCTTCGCCTGGAACCGATCGCTCCGCAGCCGAGTCCGCCTTCGCACGGCGGAACTGAAAGCGAGCCAGGAGCTCTTCCAATCCATCTACAACGCGGTCAATGACGCCATCTTTATTCACAACGTCGAAACCGGGGAAGTGGTCGACGTGAACGACCAGATGTGCGCCATGTACCGCTGCACGCGGGAGCAAGCGCTTGCCCCGACTGCTGAGCATTTCTCGTTGGGCGTTCCACCGTACGATGGGAAGACAGCGGTCGTTTGGTTGCGGAAGGCCGCGGCGGGCGAACCGCAGATCTTTCCCTGGCACTGCCGGCGCGCGGATCGGAGCCTGTTTTGGGGTGAGGTGAACATGCGGCGGGCGCGAATCGGATCGGTCGACCGGATTGTCGTCACCGTCCGCGACATCACGGAGCGCCTAAAAACGCAGGAGGCACTCCAGACTGGCGAGAAGCAGATCCGGCATATCCTGGCATCGGCCAACTGCCTCCTTTGGCAGGCGCGGGTTACCCAGCGGGCCGCGGGTGGGTTCGACTGGGATCTCTATATCCCCCCTTCGAGCCTCTACCGGCAACTCTTCGGAGTCGATCCTGACGATACGCCTCGTTTCGATTGGGAGGAGCTGGGCGTGCCCGAAGTGGCTGCCATGCAGGCAAAATGCTGCCGGGCGATCTTGTCAGGCGAACCCCGATACGCCCAGGAGTTTCACGCCGTAGTCGGCGGGCGCGTGACTTGGCTGCATGAACAGGTTTCAATCAGCAAGGAGACCGAGTGCGCCTGGATTCTCGTCGGCGTGCTGACCGATATCACTGAACGCAAGGCGCTGGAAGATCAGATGCTGCGCGCGCAACGGCTGGAAAGCGTCGGGCGGCTGGTCGGGGGGATCGCGCATGACCTGAACAACATCCTCGCGCCGGTGATCTTCGGCACCCAAATGTTGCGCGACGCGGTCAACTCAGCCGAAGCCACCCGAACGCTTGCCACGATGGAGTCCAGCGCCAAACGAGGCGCTGCCATCGTCAGCCAGCTCCTGAGCTTCAGCCGCGGCGGGGTGAAAGGACATGAGCCGGTGCAATTGAACCTCATTGTGCGCGACATGTGCGCAATCATGCGGGAGACGTTTCCCAAGAACATATCGGCCCGAGCAGTGCATCCCCCGGAAGTGTGGACGGTCCTCGGCAACCCGACGCAATTCCATCAGATCCTGATGAACCTGTGTGTGAATGCGTGCGACGCCATGCCGGCCGGCGGCACGCTCAGCATCGAATTGGAGAACGTCCAACTCGACGGGGCGTTTGCGGCCAAGGTGCCCGGCGTCACGCCCGGACCGCATGTCCTCCTGAGTGTGACGGACACCGGCGTCGGCATTGCGCCGGAAGTTGTCGGGAAGATCTTCGATCCTTTCTTTACCACCAAGGACGTCGGGGAAGGCACCGGCCTGGGTTTATCCACGGTGCTCGGGATTGCCACGAGCCACGGCGGGGTTGTGCAGGTCACATCGCAAATCGGCGTGGGGACGCAGTTCCGGGTGTACCTGCCCGCCGTTCCCAAGAGCGTTGCCCCGGCCGACCCCGACGCCGTGGCCGTGCCGTCCGGAGCAGGCGAAACGATCCTGTTCGTCGAGGACGAGGTGGCCGTCCGTGGGATGGCGCGAAGGATCCTCGAAAAACGCAACTACCAGGTCGTGGAAGCAGCCGACGGGCGCGAAGCACTCGCTTGTTACGCCGAGCACGACCAGACGATCGCAGTGGTGATTACCGATCTGCTGATGCCGGTCCTCGACGGACCGTCATTCATTCGCGAACTGCGCCGCATCAATCCGTCCGTGCCAGTCATTGTTACCAGCGGCAATATGGAAGGCGTTTCGTTCCCGCCGGAAGAAAAGGCCCGGGTGCAGGCGTTCTTGACCAAGCCGTACACGGCGGACGAATTGTTGATACTCCTGAACCACACTTTGCATCTAGTTTCTGCATGAAATTCGCCAACCTGCCCAGCGCACCTTTTGCGAGGTGTCTGCAGTCCAAATGAAACTCAAAGTCTGGTTGCTGGCCCCGCTCATGTTCGGCTGCGCCGTGCTCGCGGCGGCGGTCGGTCCATCGCGCGTCGAATCTGCGGCCGGCGTCACCATGGAACTGGATGCGGCGACTGGTCACTACACCTTCTGGGTGACCAAGCCTCGATGGAATTTTGTCGGCGACCTGGGAGGACCGGCCGAGGGAGTGGCGGTCAGCCGCGGATCGGACCGGCTGGGAACGTTCCAGGAGGTGGAGTTCCAGTGGATGCCGGCGCGGCTGCTCTCCGGGAGCATCCGCCTCTATGATGCGCGACCGGCGGTGCTGTTTACGGTCGTCCGCCAAAGGGCCGGGGAGCGGCTCCCGGCCCTGTTGCCACGGTTCACTTCGTTCCCACGCGGTTTGCACCGCTTCAGTTACCGGGATCAGGTGTTTTCGCCGCCGAGCTTCACCCTCGAAACGAACGGCACACCCTGGCTGTTGTTCGACGACCACGCGGACGCCGTCGTGATCTCCCCCGCGGCAAATTTCATGAGCGCCCGCATGATCGGGGACGGCGAACATGAAATCGCCTGCGGCTTGAACGATGGCGTGACGGCGCTGCCCGCGGGGTTCACGCATCGCACGCTGATGGTTTTCGGGAACGGCATCAATGCAACCTGGGAAGCCTGGGGCCGGGCCCTGACGGAACTGGCGGGGCGCGCCCGGCCGGCCAATGATGCTGACCTCGGCCTGCGCTGCCTCGGTTACTGGACCGACAACGGAGCCTGCTACTATTACAACTATGATCGTGCGCTTGGATACGCCGGCACGCTGGAAGCGGTTGTGACGCACTTTCGGAAGCAGAGCATTCCCTTGCGCTACCTGCAACTCGACAGCTGGTGGTATTACAAGACGCTGATGGATCCTGATGGCCATAAAGGCGAGGGGAAGAATCGCTTGCTGCCGGAAGGCGAGTGGAACCGCTATGGTGGCGTCCTCAACTATGTGGCGCATCCGGCGGTGCTGCCCGAAGGGATGGCGGCCTTTGAAAAGAAAGTGGGACTTCCACTCATCACGCACAACCGTTGGCTGGATCCGGCGAGCCCATATTTCCAAGGTTACCAAATATCGGGCGTCGCCGCGGTCGATCCACGTTGGTGGAATGAGACGATTGACTACCTCGCCGGTGCCGGAGTGGTTTGCTACGAACAGGACTGGCTCAACATTATTTACGAGCACTCTCCGGCCTTCGCGACGGTGCCGGGAATGGGCGAAGCCTTTACCGACAATATGGCCCGCGCCGCCCGGGAGCGCGGCCTGAGCCTGCAATACTGCATGCCTACGCCGCGCTATTTCCT
>Ga0182027_10005250_pt1 | contig 19751 bp, 16 predicted proteins | sample 712E1DmetaG_FD_121300 | JGI IMG/M metagenome (GOLD analysis project Ga0182027, IMG submission 121300) | Permafrost microbial communities from Stordalen Mire, Sweden - 712E1D metaG (Illumina Assembly) | ecosystem: Environmental > Terrestrial > Soil > Wetlands > Permafrost | place: Sweden...
ATCCTGATCTTCTTTAACGGCTCGATGTCAAACCGCTCGGCGAGCGTGCCGACCTGCTCGGGTTTGATGTCACCGACAATGTTCACGAAAACGACCTCGTTTCCCCTGCAGTCTCTGCGCGCTCTGCGATCTCCTGTAAAATGTCCGGCGGTTGATTTCGTCGCGGACAGGCTCGATCGATCCAGAAGAGAGCTCGCAGCGGCCTTGAGACCGCCGTTTCGACAGGCTTATAGCACCGAGCGGGTCGAGGGGCAGCCAAAGGCAGCGCCGGTCTGTAACCGGCGATTCCCGCCAGTCGAAGACTGGCGCCACTTGGCTGTCCGGTCCCGCCGTCGAGAATGCACAATCGTCGCAAACATGGGCGGTCGTGCGCCCTACCCCGCGCAAATCGATTCGCCTGCCGGCGAAGCCGCGGGCGCCTTCACGACGCCACCGGAAGCTGCTCAATCGCCTCGATCACAAGGATCACAGCCTCCCCCACCCGGGTTGTGGAAAATCGGATACGCTTTGGCGTCGCTCCGTCCTTTGCCCTGATATCGTGTTGCGAATAGACGCCGTAGCGCGGCTCGCCATCCGTGTAGGTTGCGAGGATGGTCCCGCGCAGGACGCAGCCGGCGCAATGCTCCGTATTTCCGCATCCGCCCGGCGCAAAGGCATTCTGGCACTCGATCACCATGCCCGCCGCAATGTTTTCCAGCTTGGCCGCCGGCTGGTTAAGCACCCGTGCCGCCATCCCATTGACACGCCGGACCGCAGCAGACCGGTCCGAAAGCACGACGGGAAAACCGAGGCGATCGACGAAATCCATGAGACTGATCTCAATCCCATCGCCGAGCACGCCGCGAAGGCACTCGGGGCAAATGCCGTGGGAAATCGCTCCCTTGTGGCTCTCATATTCTGTCAGGACCTTGTTGCACCAGGCACAGATGATCTTCATTTGGGCAATGCGACTATTGGCAATGATTTGTGAAAGCGCAACCGGCGCGCTGTTTTCGAGGCGCGACGCGACGGGACGCCACCCACCCCGGATGGTCCAACAGCCGGGATTGGACCAGAATGGATGGCCAGAGAATGCTCAGAATTTGCAGATCGAACCGCAATCAGGCCCGCGGGCATGGTGGCAGCTTCCAGATCTCCTCCGCATATTCGCGAATCGTGCGGTCGCTTGAGAACCGGCCGCATCGGGCGGTGTTGAGGATTGCCATTCTCGCCCAGCGGTCCTTGTCGCGATAGGCGGCATCGACCTTCGCCTGGCAGTCGCAATACGCGCGAAAGTCGGCCAGAACCATGAAGGGATCGCCTCCGGGCAACAGACTGCTGTGAACCGGCGCGAAGGCCGTCCCCTCGTCCGGCGTGAAATAGCTGGACCCGAGCCAGTCGACCACAGCCTGGAGCTCCTCGTCGCGATGGTAGTAGTCCCATGGATTATAGCCCCGTGTGCGCAGCTCCGAAACCTCTTCGACCGTGAGACCGAAGATGAAGATGTTCTCTTCGTGCACCTCTTCGCGAATCTCGATGTTGGCGCCGTCGAGCGTGCCGATGGTGAGCGCCCCGTTGAGCGCAAGCTTCATGTTGCCGGTGCCGGACGCCTCCTTGCCTGCCGTGGAAATCTGTTCGGAAACGTCCGCCGCCGGGATGATGCGTTCGGCAAGCGAGACCCGGTAGTTCGGCAGAAATGCGACCTTGATCCGCCCGCCGATGCGCTCATCCCGGTTGATGTGGTCGCCGATGATGTTGATCGCGCGGATGATGTTCTTGGCGGTGTCGTAGCCCGGGGCCGCCTTTGCGGCGAACAGGAAGACCCGCGGATGGATGTCCAAGGATGGATTCTGCAACAGGCGGCGGTACAGGGCCATGATGTGGAGCAGATTGAGATGCTGCCGCTTGTATTCGTGCAACCGCTTCACCTGCACATCGAAGATCGCGTCCGGGGAAACCTGGACGCCGCATTTGCTCTCGATCAACGCCGTCAGATCGATCTTGTTCGAGCGCTTCACCGCCATGAACTCGCGGCGGAAGCTGGCATCGGAGGCGAACTTTTCCAGCCCGCGAAGCTTGTCGAGGTCGCGGACCCAGGTCTCGTCGCCGAGCGCTCGTGTGATCAACTCCGCCAGACGGGGGTTGGCCTGGAGCAACCAGCGGCGCGGCGTGATGCCGTTCGTCTTGTTGGTGAATTTGCCGGGATAGAGTTCGGCGAATTCCGGGAAAAGCGTGCGCTTGAGCAGTTCGCTGTGCAGCTCGGCCACGCCATTGACCGTGTGGGCGGCAACCACCGCCAGATGCGCCATGCGCACCATCCGCCCGCCATCCTCTTCGATCAGCGAACACACCCGTTTCTTGCCGCTGTCGCCGGGCCACTTGCGCTCGCACGCGTCCATGAGATGGACATTGATCTCATAGATGAGCTGGAGATGCCGCGGAAGCACGCGTTGGAAGAGCGTAACGCTCCATCGTTCCAATGCCTCCGGCATCAGCGTGTGGTTGGTGTAGGCGAAGGTGCGCGTGACAATTGACCACGCCTGATCCCACGGAAGTTCCTCCTCGTCGACCAGGATGCGCAGCAACTCGACGATCGCGACGGCCGGATGGGTGTCGTTGAGGTGGAGGGCAACCTTGTCGGGGAAATTCTCCCAGGAATTGTCAGCATGCTTCCGATGGCGGCGTATGATGTCGCGCAGCGAACAGGAGACAAAGAAGTACTGCTGCACGAGGCGGAGTTCCTTGCCGTTGTCCGTCTTGTCATTCGGATAAAGAACCTTCGACACGGTTTCGCCCATCACCTTCTCGCTGACCGCCTCGACGTATCCACCGCGGTTGAAGATCGCGAGGTCGAACTCCTCGCTCGCCTTCGAGGCCCACAGCCGGAGGAGATTGACCGTTGGCGTGCCATATCCGGCGATCGGCGTGTCGTAGGGAACGCCGAGAATCGTCTTCGTGTTCACCCAGCGGGGTCTGGAGTTTCCACGGTCGTCGAATTCATGCACGACGTCGCCGTAGAGCTGCACGCGGATCGTGTATTCGGGTCGCACGATCTCCCATGGATCGCCGAACATGATCCAGTTGTCCGGATGCTCCATCTGATGCCCGTTGACGAACGCCTGCTTGAACAGGCCGAATTCGTAGTGGATCCCGTAGCCGATAGCCGGATAGTCGTGGGTGGCAAGCGAATCGAGGAAACACGCCGCGAGCCGGCCGAGGCCGCCGTTGCCCAACCCCATGTCCTCCTCGGCGTCGCGCAGGACCTCGAAATCAAGCCCGAGGGCCCGCACTGCGGCCACGACGTCCTCATAAAGGCCCGTGTTGTACAAGTTGCTCTCGAGCAGGCGCCCCATCAGGTATTCGAGGGACAGGTAGTAGACGCGCCTCACATTCTTCTGATTGTGGACGCCCATGGTCCCGATGAAGCTCTCGAGAATGCGGTCGCGCACGACCATCGCCGTGGAGATCCACCAGTCACGGGTCGTCGCCGTGTACGGATCGCGAGCGAGCGTGAAGGTCAGGTGGCGAAGGATCTGTTCCCTGAGGGCTTCCGGGCGCGACTGGTTCACCGCGGGCGCTGCAGGCGGTGCCGTGCGCTCGTTGCTCGGGTTCGATCCGGGTTTCCGACCAGATGATTGAGGCATGGCGATATGTGCATTCCAGTGTGTACCGCGAATGAGCCGGCACGAGTCATTTCTGGACTTTCATCGTTGAAATCCACCCCGGCACATACCTAGATGATCGCTGCGGTCTGCCAACTGGATTTCGCCGACTCCGGGTGCGCACCACGTATGCCCCGACAAGGAAGCGACAGGCCGTCATCAAAAGATACCATGAAGAAACCAACGTTTGTCGCTTGCAGGAAGCATGACCTGATCCTGGTCGCCGGGGCCGGCGGCTTCATCGGCGGGTCGCTCGTGCGCTATTTCACGGAGCGGGGTTTCACCCGGATCCGGGCGGTCGACCGGAAGCCGCTCCCGGAATGGTATCAGCGCACCGACGGTGTCGAGTGCCTGAGCATGGACCTGACGAACGAGAACAACTGCAAGCGGGCGGTTGAAGGCGCCACCGAGGTCTACAATCTTGCGGCGGACATGGGCGGGATGGGTTTCATCGAGCGCTTCCGCATCATGTGCCTGCGCAGCATCCTGATCAACACCCACCTGATCGAGGCGGCCTATCGGGCCGGCGTCGCACGGTACTTCTACTCGTCCTCGGCGTGCGCGTACAACACGAAGCTCCAGGAAGATCCGCATTGCCGGGCGTTGAAGGAGACCGACGCCTATCCGGCGTATGCCGAACGCGGATACGGATGGGAGAAACTGATGTCGGAGATGTTTTGCCAGGAGTACACCGCCGAACGCGGAATGCGGACCGCCATCGCGCGGTTCCACAACGTCTATGGGCCGTGGGGCACCTGGGAGGGCGGCCGCGAAAAGGCGCCCGCCGCGCTCTGCCGCAAGGTGATCGAGGCAAAGGACCTCGGTTTCGGCACGCTCGAAGTCTGGGGCGACGGCACGCAGGCCCGCAGCTTCATGTACATCGACGACTGCGTCCGCGGCATCGACAAGATCATGCACTGCAATCAGCTGATCGCCACGCCGATCAATCTTGGCACCAGCGAGCTGATCTCGATCAACGATCTCGCCAGCCTTGCCGAGAAGATCGGCGGCGTGAAGCTGGAGCGAAAGTACCTGCTGGACGCTCCCAAGGGCGTCGCCGGCCGCAACAGCGACAACACGATGATCAAGAGCATCCTGAACTGGGAGCCGAGCATTCCGATCAGCGAAGGCCTCGCGAAGACGTACACGTGGATCGAGGGCCAGTATCGCGACCGCAAGGCCGGCAGGAAGACCGTCAAGGACACCGCGTGATTTCCGATTGAGAAGGGCCGGAGATCACCCGGAGGCGCGACCCTCAAACGCGTCTCCGGGAACCGCGCACGACAAGGGCGTTGCGTCTCCAGGACCCAGCCGGCACCGCGGGGCAATTCCCAGTGAGAAGAATGCAGCCTCGCCCGGCGACCGGAAACCCAGAAAACCCAGCATGCCACCAATGCCGCCCGTTAGGATCACTGACGCAATCGGAGACTTTCCGTACCGGATCCAGCTCGCCGGGGGATGGATTGACCAGCCGTTCGTCTCGCGGCTCAACCCCTCCCCGCCGGGATCGATGGTGGTCGTCAGCCTCAAGCCGGCCTTTCATCTGATGGATCGCGCGGGGATGGCCACGGGCTCACGGAAGATTGCAATGAAGCTTTGGGACGGGCGCCTTCCGCAACGCGAGCCGGCCAGTCTCGTGGAAGAGCTCTACACGGTGGAGAACCGCGGAAAAGCGGAGCCATCGGGAACGCAGGACATGATCGGTTTGATCTATCCCGGCGTTTCGCGGCTCGACTACGACGCGGACTTCCGGGGCGGAGTCTTCCCCCGGCATATCGAATCGAACAACGATCCGGAGATCGCACGCTGGCTCGAGCGCGTCATTCATCTTCTTCCAGTCTTGCCGCGGCCGGAGGGCTACAATCCGCTTGGAATCAAGAACCTCGATCCTGCGTGGATCGGCCGGCTGGGGCAATCGGGCCGCGACTGCTTCGACGCGATTGTTGCAAAGGACATCGACGGGCTCGGAGCCTCATTGAATGAAACCATGGCATGCTGGGAGGCCCTGCTGCCGCAGACGGTCAGGCATCCGACCATCAAGATGGATCTTCAAGGCCTGCTTTGCCATTATCAGGCCAAGTATGCCGGAGCAATGTACTCGGGTTGCGGAGGCGGCTACCTAACCGTGATCTCACCGCGCACCGTGCCCGGTTCGCTTCGCGTCAATGTCCGGATCGCCAGCGGCAAGTCATGAACACGGTCGTCGTTTCCTCCAGCATGGAGCGGTTGAACTCCGCCGACTTCCGCCTGCTCCAGGAAGCCGCCAGGCTCGGCGAACTCCATGTCCTGCTCTGGTCCGACGATGCGGTCCGGACGCTCACCGGACGGGAGCCAAGGTACCCGCAATCGGAACGTGAATACGTGCTTCAGGCGGTCCGGTATGTGCACCGGGTGCATGTGTCCGGGCCGCGCGTGAATCCCGACGTTCTCCCCGATGGGCTGCCGTTCAAGCCGGGCACCTGGGTCATCGAACCGGGAAGCCAATGCACGGCAAAACGGGCGTTTTGCGCGGCGGCCGGGCTTCGCCTCCACGTCCTCGCCGCGGGCGACCTGGCCGGGTTTCCCGAACCGCCGGCGGATCCACCGTCAGGGAAGACGAAGGTCATCGTCACCGGCTGCTACGACTACTTCCACTCGGGACACGTCCGGTTCTTCGAGGAAGTGGCCGGGCTCGGCGACCTGTTCGTTGTCGTCGGGAACGACGCGAATGTCCGGTTGTTGAAGGGCGCCGGGCACCCGCTGCTGACGGAAGCGGAGCGGCGCTTCACGGTCGGCGCGATCCGCCATGTGAAGCAGGCATTGGTCTCCACCGGCATGGGCTGGATGGACGCCGAGCCGGAGATTGCGTGGATCAAGCCCGACCTGTACGCGGTGAATGAGGACGGAGACAAACCGGAGAAGCGCGAGTTTTGCCAGAATCATGGGATCGAGTATGTTGTGTTGAAACGCGTGCCGAAGGAGGGGCTCACCCGCCGCTCCAGCACGGATCTGCGCGGATTTTGATTCATGCGCTACGCACTGATCATCGCCGGTGGTTCCGGGACGCGCCTGTGGCCGATGAGCCGCAGTGCCCTCCCCAAGCAGCTGATTCCGTTCATCGGCGGCAAGAGCCTGCTCCGGCTCGCCTTTGATCGCCTCGACGGCCTTGTCCCTGTCGCGAGCCGCTACATTTGCGCGGGGCAGCAGCACGCGACGGCGGTCTGCGCCGCAGTGCCTGAGCTTGCGAACGACCGGTTTCTGGGCGAGCCAACCGGACGCGACACGTTGAACGCCGTGGGATTTGCCGCGGCGGTCATCGCGCGACGCGACCCGGAGGCCGTCATCGCTGTATTCACGGCAGATCATGTCATCGAGCCTCCCGCGGAATTCCGGGAGATTGTCGCCCACGGGTACCGCCTGGCGGAACAGCACGCGAACACGCTGGTGACGTTCGGCATCGCGCCGACTGCTCCCGCGACCGGCTACGGGTACCTGCAACTGGGCGGGCTCATCGACGAGTCGGCCCGCGCGGTCGAGCAATTCAAGGAGAAGCCGGATGCCACAACCGCCCGCGTCTATCTGGAAGCCGGCGCGCAACGCTATCTTTGGAACAGCGGCATGTTCGTCTGGCGGGCGGCGACGCTCCTGGACTGCATCCGCCGGTACGCGCCGGAGAACTTTGCCGGCCTGGAGAAGATCGGCGCCAGCTGGGGCTCGCCGCAGCAGGCGACGGTGCTCGCAGCGATCTTTCCAACCCTGAAGAAGATCAGCGTCGATTTCGCCGTGATGGAGCCGGCCTCGCGCGATCCCAGCGTGCGGGTGGCGGCCGTGCCAATGCCGCTGAAGTGGCTCGATATCGGATCCTGGCCCTCGTTTGGCGAGACCTGCCCTCAGGACGCGCGGGGCAACTCCCTCGGCGCCGGCCGTATTCTTTCGCTCGATACGCACGGCACGCTGATCGCATCGAGCGATCCCGGTCACCTCGTCGCCGCCGTCGGCTGCGAGGACCTGATCATCATTCACACGCCGGATGCGACCCTGGTCTGTCGCAAGGACCAGGCGGAGTCGATCAAGGAGGTTCACCGGCTGGTCGGCGAACGCTTCGGCAAGGAGTTTCTTTGAGCGACGGCAACCTCAAGGCTTCCCAATGCAGCTCTGGAAAACGCTTTCGAAACGCCTGCTCTGCACGCCGAACCGCTTCCTGAGTCTGGAACTGCATGAGGTCGAGCTGCCAGACGGACGGCGCATCGCGGACTGGCCCTGGATCATCACCCCCGACTATGCAAACGTGCTGGCCCGGACCCGCGATGGGCGTTTTCTTTTCTTCCGTCAGCCCAAGTACGCAGTTCAGGGAATCGCCCTTGCACCGGTGGGCGGCTTCATCGAGCCCGGGGAAGATCCGCTGCGGGCGGCTCAGCGCGAGCTGCGCGAAGAGACCGGCTATGAGGCTCCTGAGTGGCACTCGCTCGGCAGCGCTGTCGTCGATGCCAATCGCGGAGCCGGCATCGCGAACCTCTTCCTCGCGTTGGACGCGGAACCGGTTTGCGCGCCGCATGCCGACGATTTGGAGCAGCAACAACTTCTGCTCCTGAGCCAGGAGGAGCTGTCGGCGGCCCTCGACCGCGGAGAATTCAAGGTTCTCGCGTGGGCGGCCGCCGTTGCACTTGGATTGCGGTTTCTGGAGAAACGCAACGGGGGCGTCGCGTCTCCATGAATCATCGGGCGCGTGGCGCCGGCATCAGCCGCGGCGCCCTGACATCCGGCCTGCAAGAAAACCTCCATAACGCTTGCCCGGGCCGCGATTCGAGTACGAAGGCGAAAACCCGGACCGGCGCGGCGCGTTTCCCGGCGCAGACTGGGGCCGTGCCGCCGGCGGTGGCTGAGGGGCCGCAGACGCGTTGGCGGCAAACGGGTGATCGTGCCACACCGGAATGGTCTGCCGGATCAGGCGCTGGATGTCCCGCAACGAAGAATGCTCCGACGGATCGCAGAACGAGAATGCGAGGCCGCTCGCCCCCATGCGGGCAGTCCGTCCGATCCGGTGCACATAGGCCTCGGGCTCATCGGGAATGTCGAAGTTGATCACAAGGGCGATGCCCTTGACGTCGATGCCGCGCGCCGCGATGTCGGTGGCGACGAGCACGCGGGTCTTCCCGGACCGAAAATCCTCAAGCGCGCGCTGACGAGCGCCCTGGGATTTGTTGCCATGGATCGCTGCGGCCTGGATTCCGTCGCGCCCGAGGTTGTCGGCGAGGCGGTTCGCGCCATGTTTCGTGCGGGAGAACACGAGCACAAGCCCTTCCGGATGCGTCGTGAGCGTGTGCACGAGCAGTTGGTGCTTGTCGTGGCGCTGAACGTGGCAGATGCGCTGTTCGATCCGGTCCGCAGTGGCCGTCACCGGAGCGACGTCTCCGCGCAATGGATCGTGCAGGAGCCTGGCGGCCAGCGCGCAGATTGATTCGGGCATCGTCGCCGAGAAGAGCAGCGATTGCCGCCGGGCAGGAAGGCGCGCGACAATCCGGTTGACGTCGGGCGCAAAACCCATGTCGAGCATGCGGTCGGCCTCGTCCAGGACAAAGGTCTCCACGCGATCGAGAACCGCGCAACCCTGCTGCATCAAGTCGAGCAGGCGTCCGGGGGTGGCAACGATGATCTCAACTCCGGATGCCAGCGCACGGATCTGGGGATTCTCGCCGACGCCACCAAAGACCACGGCGTGCCGCAGCGGCAGATGCCGGCCGTATGCGGCGAAGCTGGCGTCAATCTGGACGGCGAGCTCGCGTGTTGGCGTGAGAATCAAGGCGCGCGGTCGGCGCGGACAGGGAAGCTGCGGTTTTGCGGAGAGCCGGTGCAGTATTGGCAGTGCGAATGCAGCGGTCTTGCCCGTGCCGGTCTGGGCGCAACCGATATAGTCGCGGCCTTCGAGAAGCGGGGGAATTGCCTTCGCCTGGATCGGTGAAGGATGAGTGTAGCCCTTTTCGACGAGGGCGCGCAGCAACTGCGGCGCCAGGTTCAAAGAGGCGAATGTGGTGGTCGAACTGTCTTGATGCATTTGATGTACGCCCTGATGACGGCGAAGTGCCGTCGCGCCCCGTCCCGTTTGAGGACAAAGCGTGGCGTTCTGTGAGCGGGCCTGCCCCGGAAGTGATGCGCGCAGCCGCCTGACGGAAACCGCAGGTTCTGGCGGATCGCTCGCCGAAAGGCGGGCCTGATGATATCGATGAGTAATTGAGACCTCTGAACGGTCTCTCATCGAAGAAACGCCCGAAGGGAAACGGACAAACACGCGGCAAAAATCTCGCCGCACGGACCGCATTGCAGGCGTCACCCTGCAGACAACGGCGTGGTAGGCAAGCGATTTGTCATCTGCGGCAGCCGACGGGTGCGTGACTGGAATCTGGCCCGAGCCGTATTCATTCAAATTGTAGGAAGCGAGCTTGTCCCTCGACACGCCCGTTCAACAAGCTTATAGCACCTCCATCGCCTCCGAGTGCTCAGGGTCCCGAGCGGAGTCGAGGGACTCAGAGCCTTGAGCTTGTCGAAACGGCTCGCGATTCCGAGATGATAATCGCCCGCGAGCGGGCTTCCTACGCCGGTCACCTGGAGGGAAATTGCCCACGAATGAACACCGTGATTATTGCATAGAGACGGCTCAGGCCAGATTCCAGTCACGCACCCCAGCCAACGGCTCCGACGGGAGGCGATATTCTGTCGCGCAGACCCCATGCTGGCCGGGGCGATTCCGGCCTGCCGCCGAAACACCGATCTCACCTTCTGTCGACCCGCCAGAAGAGCCACAAGCCCACCCCCACAAACACCAGATTCGGCAGCCACATCAGCAGATCGGGCCGCAAGTCCGGACGTCGCTCGAGCCATCCGATTGCAATCGTCATGAAGTAGTAGCCGAGCGCCAACGCCAGCGCGAGTCCAAGGTTGGCCGACGTTTCCCGGCGCGACACCTTGATTCCCAGAGGCACCGCAACCAACGCAAATGAGAAAACCGCGAAGGCCATGGTGAACTTGTCCTGAACAACCATCCGCAGCTTCATCCGATCCAGATTCCGCTGCGCCTGTTCTGCCGGCGGCACGGGCGCGGCCAGCCGCCGCCACTCCGCCATCAGCTCCGGAAGGGCGTACCACTGCAGTTTCGGATGAAAGGTGCTTTGCCCAAACAAGCCTGCAAGCGGGAGGCGGACGCTGGTGCGCTCGGAGGTCAGGATCGGCCGCTGCACCGCAAAGTCCTCGGGATTCTTTCCATTCCGCGTCTCCACCTGAATCTGGCTGAGATTCAGGATGAGCTCGCTGTTGCGCTCGTCGAAATCAAAGGCGCCTGAGGCCGCCCGGATGAAGTTCCGCACCCGACCCTGTGCGTCGAGCTCCCACAGCCAAAAATCCTTCACACCCTGCCCGTTCTTCTGCCCGACGTAGATCACCTTGCCGGGAAAATCCCGGATGAAGGTCCGGGGCACGATGAAGCTGAGGGGGTCCTTGCGCACCGCGTTGCTGAGCTCGACGTGATAGACGACACGAGCCCAGGGCATGACCTGAAAATTGACCGCGAGGTCCGCGAGCACGCCCAGAGCGGCCAGTATCAGAATCGGCCGCGCGACCCAATGCAGGCTCAGTCCCGCCGCGCGGATCGCCGTGATCTCATACTCGGCCGACATGCGCCCCAGCACGAGCAGCACGCCCGTCAACACGCCGAACGGAAGCGCATACGAGAGGACGAATGGCGGAATCAGCAGCATGAGCTCAAGAAAAAGCTCCGGGGCCAGCTGCCCCGCCACGAGATAGCCGAGGAGATCCCGGACCACGTTGCCCACCGTCAGGACGAAAGCGAAAAGACCGACCGCCGCCGCGCAGGAAAAGAAAACGCCCTTGAAGATGTGCCGCTGCAGAAGGTTCATCCGCCGTCTTGCTTAACAAGAACCCGGCACAGCGCACGAATGAAATTCGGGGACCCGCACCATTCGGTTGCAGGCAGTGCGTTCTTGTGCCGTATTTCACCCTTTCGTTAACATGGAACCCGCCACCGTCGAGTCCGCAGACCGCACAACGCCCGTCGAAAAGACGGTGATGGGAGTCCTGCTTGCGCTCAGCCTCTCGCACATGCTCAACGACACGCTGCAGTCGTTGCTGCCCGCGATCTATCCCCTCCTCAAGACGGCGTTTCATCTGAATTTCGCGCAGGTCGGCCTGATCACGGTTGCGTTCCAGTGCACCGCGTCGCTCCTTCAGCCCCTGGTGGGATTCTGCACCGACCGCCATCCGAGGCCGTTTTCGCTCGCGGTGGGCATGAGCATGACCCTGCTCGGGCTTGTTCTTCTCTCGCAGGCGGCAAGCTTCCACGCGATTCTCATCGCCGCCGCGATGGTCGGCACCGGTTCCTCGATCTTCCATCCCGAAGCCTCGCGCATTGCCCGGCTTGCGTCAGGCGGCCGGCACGGATTCGCGCAATCGGTCTTCCAGGTCGGCGGCAACTTCGGCGCGTCCCTCGGGCCCCTGCTCGCAGCGCTGATTGTCGTGCCGCACGGGCAGACCAGCATCATCTGGTTCTCGCTGGTTGCATTCGCCGGAATCATCGTCCTGGCGAATGTCGGCCGTTGGTACCGGAACCGGCTGCGTCAGAACCCGGTGCAACCTGGGGCCGCAGCCCTCCACCCGCATGCCGCGCTTGGCCGCCGAAAGATCCTCCTCTCGCTTGCGGTGCTGGTCGCACTCGTCTTTTCGAAACATTTCTACCTTTCGAGTCTGACGAACTACTACACGTTTTTCCTGATCGCAAAATTCGGCCTGTCCGTGCAGGCCGCGCAGGTCCGACTGTTCGTTTTCCTCTTTGCCGTGGCCGCCGGAACGATCATCGGCGGTCCGCTCGGCGACCGCTTCGGGCGGAAGCGTGTGATCTGGTTCTCAATCCTTGGAGTGGCTCCGTTCACGCTTGCGCTTCCCTACGCCGGCCCGACGTGGACCCCGGTGCTGACCGTCTTCATCGGCCTGATCCTCGCGTCCGCCTTTCCCGCCATCATCGTCTATGCCCAGGATTTGCTTCCGGGCAAAGTGGGACTCATCGCCGGCCTGTTCTTCGGGCTGGCGTTCGGCATTGCGGGCATTGCATCCGCCCTGCTCGGAAGGCTTGCCGATCACACGAGCATCTTCTTTGTCTACGACGTCTGCAGTTTCCTGCCGCTCATCGGTCTGCTGACCGCCTTCCTCCCGGAATTGGAGCGGCCGGGCCAACGTGACGGCCTGCGTGGCCCGGATGTTTCCGGGCGCGCTGAAGCCGCAGCCAAAGGCAGCTCCGGTCCGTGACCCGCATCAGAGATTCTTGATCATCTCCGCGCCGAACTCGCTGCATCGGAGCTCGGTCGCACCGGGAATCAGGCGTGCGAGATCGTAGGTGACCTTCTTTGCCGCGATCGTTGCTTCCAGACTTTTGACGATCAAGTCGGCGGCCTCGGTCCAGCCGAGGTAGCGGAGCATCATTTCTCCGGACAGGATGACCGATCCGGGGTTCACCTTGTCCTGGTTCGCGTATTTCGGCGCCGTGCCATGGGTCGCCTCGAAGACCGCGTGGCCGGTCACATAGTTGATGTTCCCTCCGGGCGCGATGCCGATGCCGCCGACCTGCGCGGCAAGCGCGTCGGAAATGTAGTCGCCGTTGAGATTCAGCGTGGCGATCACCTCGTATTCCGCAGGCCGCGTGAGGATCTGCTGGAGAAACGCATCGGCGATGACGTCCTTGATGACCAGGCCCGCTCCGGGTCGTCCCTCGGGGATGCGGCACCATGGACCGCCGTCAATCTCGACCGCACCATAGAAGTCCCTTGCGACGCGGTAGCCCCAGTCCCGGAATCCGCCCTCGGTGAACTTCATGATGTTGCCCTTGTGGACGAGCGTCACGCTCTTGCGCTTCTCGCGGATGGCATAGCCGATCGCGCTGTGAACGAGGCGCTCGGTGCCGAGGTAGCTCACCGGTTTGATGCCCAGTCCGACTTCAAGCCCCAATTCGCGATGCGGCGCACCGATGGCCTCCAGTTGTTTCTGCCAGGCCTGCACCTTCTCCGCCGAACCGAAGCGGATCTTCGCAAATCCCTTGGGAAACTCGCGCGCGAGGAAATCGAGCAGCCGGGCCGCCTCGGGAGAGCCGGCTGCGTATTCAATGCCCGCATAGATGTCTTCCGTGTTCTCGCGGAAGATCACCATGTCGACGAGGTCCGGGCGCTTCACCGGCGTCTCCATGCCCTTGAAATAGCGCACCGGGCGCAGGCAGACGAACAGATCGAGCTCCTGGCGCAACGCGACGTTGAGCGAGCGGATCCCTCCACCGACCGGCGTCGTGAGGGGCCCCTTGATTCCCACGAGGTATTCACGAAATGCGTTGAGCGTATCCTCGGGCAGCCACGCCTGGAACCGGTTGAATGCCTTTTCGCCGGCGTAGACCTCGAACCAGGAGATGCGTCGTTTGCCATGATAGGCCTTCTCGACCGCCGCATTGAAAACGCCAACGGATGCGCGCCAGATGTCAGGGCCGGTTCCGTCACCCTCAATGAACGGCAGCACGGGATTGTCAGGCACCTGGAGTTTGCCGCCGCTGACCGTTATTTTGTCGCCGGCAGGAGGAGTCACATTCTGGTAGGGCATGGGAAGATCATCAGTTCACTAGGCCGTTGTGCGTGGCAACGTTTCTCAAGAGCGGCGCGCTGTCACCGCCGAGGTCCGGCTCCCGGGCACGGACGGCGCCGGGCGCTCAACTTTGGGTTGCGGCTGACGCCGCGTTACAATGCATCCGGGTTAAAGCGAGGCGCAGAAGCGCCCGAGGCGTTCGAGCCCCTTCACGATCGTGGCGTCGCTGGTCGCGTAGCTGAGGCGAAGGTAGCCCTCCGCGCCAAAGGCACTTCCGGGCACCGCGGCAACCTTCTCCTTCTCCAGCAAGCGGCCGCAGAAATCCTGCGAACTGAGTCCGAATTTGCCCACATTGGGGAACAAGTAGAACGCGCCCTGGGCAAGCAGGCAGCTGACGCCCGGAATCTGGTTGAGCCCCGCGTGCAGCAGTCTCCGCCTGCGGTCGAATGCCGCAAGCATGTGCGCAAGCGATTCCATCGCCCGCGGCCGCTCGCGGACGGCGGCGAGGGCTCCATACTGGGCAAACGTCGTTGCGTTCGAGGACGTCTGGCTCTGAATCTCGCTGCAGGCCTTGGCGATCGCCGGCGGCGCGACGAGCGTTCCCAGGCGCCACCCTGTCATCGCATAAGGCTTGCTGAATCCGGAAACGAGAATCGTGCGCGCCTCGACCTCGGGTCCGAGTGTCGCCACGCAGCGATGCTTCACGCCATCGTAGACGAGGTATTCGTAGATCTCGTCGGACAGGATGTAGAGGTTGTTCGCGACCGCGACCGCGGCAAGGGCCTCCAACTCGGCGCCAGTGTAGACCGCTCCAGTCGGATTCGAGGGTGAATTAAGGATGACCAACCGGGTGCGCGGCGTGATTGCAGCCTCAAGCTGGGCCGGCGTGATCTTGAAACCCATCGAATCGTCGGCGAGAACGATCTTGGGTTCGGCTCCGGCCAGCTTCACCATCTCCGGATAGCTGACCCAGTACGGCGCCGGTACGATCACCTCATCTCCCGGGCTGCACGTTGCGAGGACGCCAAGATAGCACGAAAACTTTCCACCCGGGCTCACGACCACCTGGCCCGGCGCGACCTTCAGTCCGTAATCGACGCCATAACGCTCCGCAATCGCCAACCGCAGCTCGTCGATGCCCGGGGTCGGAGCGTACTTGGTCTTGCCCGCCTTCAATGCGGCGATGCATGCGTCCTTGATGAAATCCGGCGTGTCGAAATCAGGCTCGCCCGTTCCAAACGAACAAACATCTTCACCGGCGGCCTTCAATGCCTTGGCTTTGGCGTCGACGGCAAACGTCGGCGACGGCAGGATATTTCGGGCCCAGGTGGACAGTGATCGTGGAGGTGTACTCATCTCAAGTAGGAGATCACTAAAGAATCGTCATTCCCAAATGCAAGCCGCGGCGCAGATTTCGACGCAGTATCTGGGGCTTTCCAGCTGAGGCGGTCCATCCTCGCCCGCGAATCCCGAGTCCGGATTGCTGTCGGGAGGAGTCGCCCGACCCTCCCTCGCTTCCGGAGAAATCGCGGAGTTCGGCGACTCCGGCCTGCAAATCGGATGGTCGCCTCCTGACCGGCCGCCGTCCTATTTCTTCCCCGCTGCCTTCTTCGCCGGCGACACGCCGGACTTCTTGGGGGCCGATCGCGGTCCGGTTCCCGCATGCCCGTCCTTGCCGGACTGCGACGCGCCGTCGGAAAGCGCTTCCACCGCGGCGCGCAGCAATTCGCCGGCACTCACCTTCTTCTGGCGCGCGGCCTTGAACAGCGTCCGCTTCTGATCCGGCGCCAGCCGGACCGAGATCTGGCACTGCTCGCGGGCCGGAGCCTGGAAGTCGGCGAAGTTGAAACTGCTGATCGCGCGACGCACGACGTCGCTGGATGATTTCAGACCCAGACGGCCACGACAGTCGTGGATCCGGTCGACCAGTGACCCCGGGAGTTCAAACGTCAACGGAGTCGAAGCGAGGAGACGGTGGGAGGCCATGCGACGGAAAGGATAAAATTCGTGTGGGGCAATCTGACGTGCGCTTCTAGAAGAGCGCCACTGACGCAACAAGGGCAAATCAAATCTGTTGGCTAGAAATCGTCAAAATTCGCCGTTGCAGGTGCCTGCCGGGGCTTGCGGCGGGTCAATCCGGAGGCCCGGATCGTCGCATCCCGCCTCCAGAGACTGGAGAAAGCAGTGGAAAATCGACCGCGGGCGCATCTCCCGATCGTCGGTAGCGGCGCGGCGTTCCGCGCCGTCGGAGCCGAACGCCAGCCTTCGCTGAAGCTTCGGCTCGGCACGCGGCTCCGCTACGGAATCGCCAAGCTTGCTGCCCCACCGTCAATCGGCAGATGCACCCATCGACCGCAGCAGCGGGTGTTCGGGGTTGACTACGCCCGCAGATTCCGCGGACTCTCGAAAGCCTGGCGATCAACGCATGCCCGATGATCGTCTGGCCGACCGGGCCTTCGAACCGATGAAGGCTCTGCGTGTACCCGACCCATCGCCGCCATGGCCAAAGTTGTCATCGATAATCTGTTGAAGATATTTCCCGAAAAGGGAGGCCCTGGTGTCCGCGCGGTAAACGACATCAGCCTGACGATCGAGGACCGGGAGTTCATGGTGCTGGTCGGGCCCTCCGGCTGCGGCAAGTCCACCACGCTCCGCATGATCGCAGGGCTGGAGGAGATCACCGGCGGGACGATCGCGATCGATGGGCGGATCGTCAACGAGGTGCTGCCGAAGGATCGCGACATCGCGATGGTTTTCCAGAATTACGCGCTCTATCCGCACATGTCGGTTCATGACAACATGGCGTTCGGATTGAAGCTGAGGGGTCTTCCCAAGGCCGAAATCACCGCACGCGTGCGGGAGGCCGCCGCCCTGCTCGGGCTCGAACCGTTCCTCGCGCGCAAGCCCAGGGCGCTGTCCGGCGGGCAGCGCCAGCGGGTCGCCGTTGGGCGCGCGATTGTCCGCAAGCCGAAGGTGTTCCTTTTCGACGAGCCGCTGTCCAATCTCGATGCGAAAATGCGCGTCTCGACGCGCACGGAGATTTCCAAACTGCACGCGCGCCTCGGAGTCACGATGATCTACGTGACGCACGACCAGGTTGAGGCGATGACGATGGGCGACCGGATCTGCGTGATGAAGGACGGCAACATCATGCAGGTGGCCGAGCCGCTCACGCTCTACAATCACCCGGACAATCTCTTCGTCGCCGGCTTCATCGGCAGCCCGCCGATGAATTTTTTCAAGGGCACGGTCGAGCCGGCCGGCAGCCAGCTGGTGTTTGTCGAGGCAGACAATCCCGGTGTGCCGCTGCGGATTTCGCTTGGCGACGCGCTTTCGCGCAAGGCGGCCGGACGTGTCGGCCGGCCACTCGTTCTCGGAATCCGCCCGGAGGACATCGCCGATGTCCCGAACACCGCCGACGCTGAGCCCGGGCGCGCGGCCGAGGTGGGAATCGAGGTGGTCGAGCCGATGGGAGCGGAGACGTATCTCTATCTCAACACGGGCGCCAATTCCTTCGTTGCCCGCGTGCGCGCCAGCGACCGCTTCAACGCAAGCCAACGGTTGACGGTATCGTTCGGAGTCGGAAAGGCGCATCTATTCGACGCAGGCACCGAAACCGTGTTGCGATGATTCCCGCGGGCTGTGCTGGAATCTGCCGGCACTCGCACGGCGCGACCGCCCGCGGCGCCCAAAGCTCCGGCAGGCTGTTCTGGATTTGCGAGGCCGCCGCCGGAGCCTTGGCGAAGGCGGCTGGGCGCGCCGGACGCCGCAATCGGCCCGGCGATACGTCTCAAGCGTGAATTTGATCTGAGAGGCTCAATCCCTTCCCAGCCAGGACCAGTCTTTGCACAATCACGTAGGCCGCCGCCGGATGCGGTGCGACGGCCAAAGCCTGGCGCAGCAGGCGCGCCGCGATGCGCCGTCCGTGGTCAATCGCCACCATCGGCACACCGGCCGCGTGTCCCCCTTCGATATCCTGATCGGAGTCGCCGACGAACAACACCTCTGCCGGCTTCAATCGCCACAGATCGAGTATCTTCAGGAGCCCTTCCGGATCGGGTTTGTGCGATGGCAGGTCGTCCCCGCAGACGATCGGGGAAAAGCACAGCTCCCACGACAATGCGCGCAACCGCGCCTCGCTCGAATCCCGTTCGCGCCCGGTCCAGATTCCAAGGCGCACCGACGCAGCCTGAAGGTGCTTCAGCAAGGGGCGGGCGCCTCGAAACGGAAGCATGCGGCTGTCGCTCCCGCGCAGAAATTCCAGATACGTCGCGAGGGCCGCAGCGAGATGTTTGCGCCCGCCGAGCAGGCGCCGCAAGCAGGCATCGGACGGCCCTCCCAGGATGCTCATCACCTCCTCAGGCGAGGGACGCGGACGGTACGGAGAAACCGCGGTCGCCAGACCTCCGATCACAAACGGCATGCTGTCAATCAGCGTCCCGTCGAGATCGAACACAATACCGCGAAACCCGGAGGCGCCTGTGCTCATGGCGACTTGAGCACCACCAGATCGGCTGGAATCGCAGCCGCGTCCGCCAGGTGCAGCGGATCCATGAGCGCCGAAGGAAACGTCAGGTTGAGCGCCGCGGCCGTGACGACAAGCCGCGTCTTGTTCCGCGTCGCCTCATCGCGCAGATCGATCGACTTCACGATCCATTGGTCGCCGATCTTCTTGAGGTCGAGAACGCTGAGTGACTTCAAGGACTGGTTGTTCTCGCCGATCAAGTCCACCTGCACCAGCGCGGTGTACTGCGTATCGAGGTAGGCGCGGACTCCGCGGAGCGCCGGATTGCGCTGAGCAATGTCAGAGGGCGGATGGAACAGAAACTGGTGGGCCGGCCGCCCGTGCATCCGGGCAAGTCCTTCGTAGACGAAATCCGTCCAGTACAAGAATGGCATCTGCAGGTCGAAGGGAGTCAGATCGGTGCTGGCAACCGGCTCGAACAATGCGTCGGCGCCGAGTTGCGTCGCCGTTGCCCCGGGAGCTTCCGTCCATCGCCAAAGCGCCGGTTTCGGCCCACTCCGGATCAGCAGCCGCACCTCCCCGGAGCCAGCGCCGGATTGCCCAAGGAACACGCTGACCCGCGAGATGGGACCCGCGGCGTCGCGGCTGCCCCACATCCTTCCCGACACAATCCGCTCCGGCCCGCGCCGTGGCAGAACGTGCAGCTCAAATTCGAGATAATAGTTTCCGGCAATGCCCTGCTGGCGGAAACTCTCGATCACTTCGCGTCCCGTCGCCTGGTCGGGCGGACTCAGCTGGAGGAATTCCGGCGGCGGCCGGTTCCCTTTCTGAGCACGCACCAACGGCGCCAGCGCGCAGAGTGCGAGCAGCACCGGGAAGCAAGCTTGAGACCTCAGAATGCAGAACATGGAGTCGAACCACCTCCTAAGAAACAGCCACTGATTTGTGGCCGCGAGCGCCAGCGAGTGGATCCGAGATCGAATATCGGCTCGCTGGCGCTCGCCGCTACATCGCGGCCAAGGTTTCTTCCGGTCGGGGCCAAA
>Ga0182027_10005251_pt1 | contig 19750 bp, 14 predicted proteins | sample 712E1DmetaG_FD_121300 | JGI IMG/M metagenome (GOLD analysis project Ga0182027, IMG submission 121300) | Permafrost microbial communities from Stordalen Mire, Sweden - 712E1D metaG (Illumina Assembly) | ecosystem: Environmental > Terrestrial > Soil > Wetlands > Permafrost | place: Sweden...
GGGAGGAGGAACAGAAACGCGTGGCCGCCGAGCGGCAAGCCATAGCCTTGCATGACCAGGAGATCGCCGCCGCCAAGTTGAAGCAGGAACAAGAGGCAAAAACTGCTGCTGCCGAGGCCCAGGCCAAAAAACAGCAGGCCGATGCTGACGCCAAAGCCGCAAAGGAAGCCACCGAAAAAGCACGCAAGGAACAAGCCGCGCAGGCGGCTGCCCAGGCGGCCGCTCAGAAGGCTCAAGCCAGGGAGGAGGAACAGAAACGCCTGGCTGCCGAGCAGCAAGCCAAAGCTTTGTATGACCAGGAAATGGCCGCCGCCCAGTTGAAGCAGGAACTAGAGGCGAAAACTGCCGCTGCCGTGGCCCAGGCCAAAAAGCAGCAGGCCGATGCTGACGCCAAAGCCGCAAAGGAAGCCACCGAAAAAGCACGCAAGGAACAAGCCGCGCAGGCGGCTGCCCAGGCGGCCGCTCAGAAGGCTCAAGCCAAGGAGGAAGAAAGGAAACGCCTGGCTGCCGAGCAGCAAGCCAAAGCCTTGCATGACCAGGAGATCGCCGCCGCCAAGTTGAAGCAGGAACTAGAGGCAAAAACTGCCGCTGCCGAGGCCCAGGCCAAAAAACAGCAGGCCGATGCTGACGCCAAAGCCGCAAAGGAAGCCGCCGAAGTAGCGCGCCAGGAACAAGCCGCGCAGGCGGCCGTTGAGAAGGCTCAAGCCAGGGAGGAGGAGAAGAAACGCCTGGCTGCCGGGCAGCAAGCCAAAGCCTTGCATGACCAGGAAATGGCCGCCGCCAAGTTGAAGCAGGAACAAGAGGCGAAAGCAGCCGCTGCCGAGGCCAAAAAGCAGCAGGCCGGCGCTCAGGCCGCGCCGCTGAAGAAGGCCCAGGAGGATGCCACCCGCCAGGCAAGTCCGCCTTCCACCAAAGAGCAACAGTTGATGAATCTCAACCGCCGTTACATCGCCGGCGAAATCTCTCCGCTGGAGTACCAAACCGCGCGCGCAAAAATCATCGCCGAACCGTAACGGGATCTTCGTTGGGGGAATCTTGCGCAAATTTGCATTGCCTTCCATTGTCCGGCTTGTTAGTGTCGCGGGTAATGGCAAAGCGAAAGATTGGTTTCTTATCCCGGCTTTGGCCGGGAAACGCCTGGACGGCTTGGGTGACGCCGGCACTGATGGTTCTGCTTTGTTCGGGACATCTTCTCCGCGCTGCTGCTTCCGTTCCTTCCAGTCCCGCCTCCTCAAACGCGGTCCTCGTTTCGCTGGAATATCAGGAGGCCGACCGTGGCGTCATCAATTGGGGCGTTCCCGTGACGACACAAACCACCCCTTTCAAGAAGGAGCCGGCGGCGGCCTCGGGAAAGATCATCCGCGGCGTTTTGAATTTCAGCGGCGGCTCCGGCAATTCCATTCCCTTTCTCTGGCAGCCTAAAGCGGGAAAACTCTATCTGGACCTCAATCGCAACCAGGATTTGACCGGCGATCCCTTCAAGGCGCCTGTGGCGGACACGACGGGGCCGGTCTACGAGCAGACCTTCACCAACGTCCACCTGGTTTTGAACACCGCTTCCGGCATAAGCCGCGTCCTGGCGGACATCCTGTTGTATGACTACGGTTCGGAGCCAATGTGCAGCTTCGGGGTGCGCTCTTTCTGGCAGGGCAAACTGACGTTGCAAGGGCGGGACTGGCAGGCGGGCCTTGTCCAGTATATCCCGAGCGGAACCGGCTCTTTCGAGAACAGCCGCTTGCTGCTGCGTCCGTGGGAAAGACGAAACCAGCCGTTCAACACTGCCGACGGTTTGCTCGCCACGGTTCCCTTTTCGCGCAAACTCTTTGTGGATGGCCGCGCCTGGCAACTGGAGTGTCTGGCCCACTCGCAAAACGGCGAACCCAGTCCCGCCCTCCAATTCACCGAACAATCCGTCCCGCTGGGGGAATTGAAAATCACCGGCCAGTTTGTTCAGCGCCTGGTCCTGACGGGCGGCCCGTATGTGGTAATTCTCGATGAGCCGTCAGCCAGTGTGCAAGTTCCTGTCGGCAGCTACAACCAGCCCGACATCGCGCTCGAACAAAAAGGCTCCGCGGCCAACTGCGTTGCCAGCCCGTCCCAAACCGGTCGGCGGATTTCCGTGAACGACAAAACACCGGCCGTTTTGAACGCGGGCGGCCCGTTGACCAATTCCGTCACCGCCAGCCGCGAGGGGCGGGATTTGGTTCTGGATTACATGCTGGTTGGCGCGGGCGGCGAGACTTACAAGATGGCGACCAACGGCCTGCCCAAGCCGCCGGCGTTCGCGGTGTACAAGGACGAAAAGAAAATCGGGTCCGGCGATTTTGAGTATGGCTGAGGCGGCACTTGTTCGCACTCATGGCGAGTGCCTCTCACCGCCGACGGCCCGCTGGCCATCGTGGCTTCATACGACATCGGCGCGCTCGGCTCGAAGGACGGTCCGCAAGTCATCTACAATTGGGTGAAGCCCGGCGTGGCGCCGCTGTTGCTGCCCTGGCTCGCCATTCTCGGATTGCTCGCCTTGCGACCCAATCGCCGCGCGTCCGCCTGGTGGATCTGGCTGCCGCTCGGATGCCTGATTGCGATCAGCCATGCGGCGACGGCCCTTCTCGGGCCGGGAGCCGATGTTCTCGGGGATGTCATCACCGCGCTGGCCGCGGGTCTGGGCGCGGTCTGGCTCCTGTCCAACTATCTCCGGCGGCAATATCGGTTCATTACTTTCCTGTGCATTCTGCCCGCCCTGGCCGGTTTCAGCGTGCCGGCCTTTGTGTCGCAGCAAACCCTAAGTTTGTCGCCTGAAGCATTTCCAGTCGCAACCGCGCTGGCCGTGTCTGTAATGGCCACGGCGGCGGCGTTGTGGCTTTGCGGGCTGATCTGCCGCGGCCGTTACCGTCCGTTCGGACTTTATGTGTGGCTGTTCCTCCTGCTGGCGGTCAGTTGGCTGGTGCTCGGCGCGCCGATCTTTTTGATCCAAATGTTCGCTGCAAACGGGGATTTTGAGGACTTCCTCGCAATCATTGCCGCCGGTCTGGCGGTATCGGCGGTCAATTTCGCGGTGCTGCTGCCGTTCCTGATCCTGTCCTCGGCCAGTCCGTTTTTCCGCGAACGGCTCAAGGCGCTGCTGCACGTAAGACCGGAAGCGCCGCCCGTGATGCCACCGCCATTGCCGGAGGCCGCTTTGAAAGCTTGAACCCGTTACAGAAGACCCCAACATCACTCCGACTTATCCCGGCCAGGTGCTGAATGCAGATATTGGCTTGAATACGGATTGAAATACCCGTTCCAATCAGTCACAATATCCGCATGAAGCAGCCAGCCGGAAATGAATCGCGCCTGCCCCCGCCGGGCGGCGCAACGGCGTGGTGCGGAGGTGTTCGGCGGCCTGGTGGCGCTCCTGGTCTTCAAAACCAGCGTGGGGCTCAACAAAGTCCCAGGTGGGTTCGATTCCCATTCACCTCCGCCAATTTCCCAAACCCACCATGTTCAACCGAGTTCCACAGCCGCCGGTGAACCGCGCGTTGCGCGCGCGGGAAGGCCACGATTTCTGGCCCGGCATTGTCGTCCTGCTGGCCGGCGCGGCGCTGGTGTTTTGCGGCGCGCGGCATCTGACCACTGTGGGCACCGTGGACGGCAACACCGCGCGGGAAACACAGTTGGTCAAAGCCTTCTCCTCCGGCGGCCTGCAATACCCGGACCAGGCCGGGCCGCCGCCGCCGCCGAAACTCGAGGGCCTGGCCAATCCCGGCGAGGCGCTGGACCGCTGGGCAAAACAACGCGCCGCCTTCAAGCCGCCGACATGGAAACTTCGTGTTGACGCCGGCGCCACAACCCCCTGCCCCACTTGAATAAAGTAAATTCCGGCCGCATGGCGCGGCCGATCGGAAAGGCTAAAGGCTAAAGGCTGAAGGCTAAAGGGCTGAAATCGGTGCGTTTTGGTGATAACATCGTCGTTTGTGCTATGAGTGAAATGGTGCAAGATTTGAAACCGAGAACGAAGGCGTTTGCGCTTCGTATCATCCATCTGTATTCCAATTTGCCCAAGGGTGGTCCGGTTGCGCAAGTGCTCGGCAAGCAGGTGCTTCGTTCCGGGACTTCCGTCGGCGCGAATTATTGCGAGGCCTCGCGCGGACGGTCCAAAGCCGAATTCATCGCCAAGGTCGGAGATTGTCTCAAGGAAATCGAAGAAACCGAATACTGGCTTGAACTGCTGGTGGAAAGCGGTTGCGTTGCGCCATCCCGGATGGCCGGCTTGCTTGACGAAACGCGCCAGATCATTGCCATTTTCACAACCATTGACAAAAAGGCTAAAGGCTAAAGGCTGAATGCTAAAATTATTATGACTCTGACTCGATCCATTTCAGCCTTTAGCCTTTAGCGTTTAGCCTTACCAAATGCCTCCAACGTTGCCCCAATGCGCCGCGCCCGGTCGAAAGCTCTCGCGGTGGCGTCCGTGGGTGCAAACCGGTTTTCTTGGCGTGTGGCTCGCGCCGTTGGGCCGGTGGCTGCATGGCATTCCGGGCTGCGTGTTCCACTGTTACTCCTGCCCGCTGTCGGCCTTCGCCTGCCCGGTGGGTGTAATGGCCAACTACGCGGCGCTGCTGCCGGTGGTGGGGGAAGCTCCGTATCTGTTGATCGGCGTGCTGCTGCTCGTCGGCGCGACCGGCGGCTCCATCGTTTGCGGCTGGGCCTGTCCATTCGGTTTCCTCCAGGACTTGCTTGGCAAAGTCACCACGCGAAAAGTCAGCCTGCCGTCCTGGACCGGCTGCATGCGTTACGCCGTCCTGGTTGGGCTGGTGATTCTGCTGCCGGCGATTCTCGGTTACAAAGGCATTTCGTTTGACAAACAAGTGGTTTCCATCTGCCGGCTTTGTCCGGCCGGCGCGCTGGAAGCGGGCGTGCCTTACTCTGTTCAAAGCGCGCTGGCCGGCGACGGCTGGATCATGAGCGGGTTGAAGACCGGCATTTTGTTGACATTCCTTGCCGCCGCGCTCTTCATTCACCGCCCCTGGTGCCGGACGTTCTGTCCGCTCGGAGGACTGCTCGCGCTCTTCAACCGCTTCAGTTTGTTTCATCTCCGGTTCAATCCGCAACAATGCGTCGAATGCAACCTCTGCCGGAGCCGATGCTCGATGGGGGTGAAAGTGGACCAGGCCGTCAACGTCACCGGCTGCATCCGCTGCCTGGAATGCGCGACCTGCGGCGCCATCGAACCCTGCCTCGCCCTGCCGCAAAAAGACCCGGAACCGGAAAAACCGGCGAAATGACCACAAATGATTTATTGTAGTTCGTTGGCAATCATCGTCTGCCCGCCGTGAGCCAGTTGATTTTAATTTCCTTCTCAACTTCTTTGAATTCCGGGTCGCCGGTGACGAACTCGGCATTCTTGATCTTCGCCAGGGCCGCGCCAAAGCAGTCTGCGTAGGACATTTTACAGGTGGCCTTGTAAATCGCAGCCTGCCGGGCGAGGTGGAGGTCGTCAGCCACCCCTACAATCTCAATCGGCAGGGAGGCAATCTCCCGCGCTTGTTGTTCAGCCGCTTCCTGCGAGACCTCACGCATGGTGTTGTAATAAATCTCGCCCCAGTTCACCACGCTCAGAAACAACTTCTGCCGTTCCAGCGTCGCCTGATGCAAAAGATTTTCCACCGCGTCGGCGGCGGGCTCGTCTTCAAAGAGCGCAATGAGCGCCCAACTGTCCAGGACCTTGGCGGCCATGTCAGAGTTCCCTTTCCCGCTTGCGCTCTTCCATCATGGCCTTCAAAACGCCTTTGCCTTTGAGTGAACCGCGCAGACTCTTGATGAATTTCGAGGTGATCGGTTTGAGCACAATCTGGCCGTTCTCAACATACACCCGGGCCTTCGTCCCCTCCTCAATTTCAAATTCCTTGCGCAGATGGCGGGGGATGACCACCTGGCCTTTGGCGCCGAAATTAACGGTGTCGGTTCTTAATGTTGCAATCATGATATGAAGTTACACTATTCAATAAAGTGCGTCAACATCCATTTTGTATAACTTTATGCAAAAGTACTCCCCGGTTTCATCCGCTCCAGGCACTCCTGATAAAACATCTTGACAGGGGCGCCGCCGAGGGCGATGGCGCACCAGGCGGCCTCGTCCAGTTCGGCCTGCGGGATGCCCAAGTCGCGGGCCTTGCGGAAATGGGCGTCAAAGCAGGGCTGGCAGCGGCTGGCCACGACGAGGGCGAACAGGATGAGTTCCTTCGTCTTGACATCCAGCGCGCCGCCCGTTTGCACCGAGCGGATGAGCGCGGCAAATGCCTTTTGCGATTCGGCGGCGGAACCGGATGCGGTTTCGTTTTGAAACGCTTCAGCGCAGCAAGCCTCGTGTTGCGCGGGAGCACTCTTCTTCGATGTTTTCATAGAGATAATATCGTCTGATGTAATGGCAGGATTGGATGTTGGAATTTGCGACATAGTATTGACAGACTGCGAAAGGAAGATTTGACCGGGGGCGCCTTCCACGATTTTGCCGATGACAAAACAGCCGGCGCCGCGCCGGGCGAGGGATTGCTGTAGTATTGACAGGCGCTCCGCCGGGACGGCGATCAGCAAGCCGCCGGAGGTCTGCGAGTCGAATCCCAGATGGACCGACGCCTCGTCCACGCCCGGCGCAATGTGGAGCGCGGCGGCGGCATACTCGCGGTTGCGCTCAATCGCTCCGGGAATCACGCCTTGCCGCAGGGCGTCCATCGCGCCGTCGAACGCCGGCAGCGCGTCGGAAAGGATTTCCGCGCCGAGCGCGCTTGGGCGCAGCATCCGCAGCAGATGAGAAAAAAGGCCGAAGCCGGTGACGTCCGTACAGGCCGAGGCGCCCGCTTCCTTCATCGCCTCCGCCGCAGGCCGGTTCAGCGCGGCCATGGAAACTTCCGCCGCCGCCATGCCGGCCGGATAATCGCGCCCGATTTGGCGGCAAAACGCCAGCACGCCTGTGCCGAGCGGCTTGGTCAGGACCAGCACGTCACCGGCCCGCGGCTTTTCCAGCGCGGCGGCGACGGCGGGGGCGATCAAGCCCGTGATGGCAAAGCCGAGCTTGATTTCATCGTCCTTGATGCTGTGTCCGCCGACGAGAGCGACGCCGGCCTCCTTGAAAGTCTCCATTGCGCCGGCCAGCATCAGATGGATGATTTCGCCGGGCAATTCGTCGGAGGGAAACGCCAGCACGCTCAACGCCGTGCGCGGTTCGCCGCCCATCGCGTAGATGTCCGAGAGGCAATTCGCCGCGCAGATTTTGCCGAAGAGGCGCGGATCGTCCACGCAAGGCGTGAACACATCCACTGTTTGCACCAGGCAAACGCCGTCCGCGATCCGGTAAATAGCCGCGTCATCGGCGGCGGCCAGGCCGGAAATCACGGCCGGATCTTCCACGGCCGGCAAGCGGGCCAGCGCGGCGTCCAGGTCGGCGGGGGCGATCTTGGAGGCGCAGCCGGGATTGCGGGCCAGTTGCGTCAATTTCACCTGGGAAACGTCAACCGGGTCCGGCCGCTCGCCGGCGCAGGGACAGATGTTTTCCTCGCGAAGAACATCGCACGGACAAGGGCGCCGGGCGTCGCAGATGCAATGGCCCAGAAGCTGGGAGCGCTCCATCACGCGGCGGCGTTTTGCAAAATCAATTCTCATGGCTTGGCCGTAGCGGCGCTTCGGAAGAGCGCCGCATTTTTCAAGAAAGCAAAGTTTGCGGCTTTCTGCCGAAAGCCGCTACGGGCGCTTTGGAAAGGTCTGTTCATGTCTTGGGCAAGAGCAACTTCTTCGCTTCCGCGCCGGGGGTGCGGCTGTTGCCGGACCGGACAGTAAAGCGAATTTTGTCGAGGTAATCCAACAGCGGCACCGCGAACTTGCGGCTGACGCCGAGCGCGTCGCGGAATTCCATCGTGGTGAAGGCGGGCGCGCGCGCGAAAAGTTTAAGGGCGGTTTGCTTGCCGGCTTCCACGGCGTCGCGGTGCATCCAGATTTTGTCGTCCAACCGCGCCACCACGCCGCGTTCGGCCAGCAGGCGGGCCATCGCGAGGACGCGCGGCGGCGGCTCGCGTGTGGAGGCGGCCAATTCCTCCACACTGGGGGGCGTCCAGCCGGCTTGCTGCAATTTCGCGGCGATCTGGTCGCAGAGCTGCTGGTCGCGGTCTGGAATCCGCGCGCTCCAGCCGGCCCGCGCCAGCAAGCCGCCATTGCATTCGAGTTGCCTTGATGCCAACAGCGATTCCGCCGCCGCTTCCAGAAAAGCGGGATTGGCTTTGAGCGCCGCCCGCAGTTCTTCGCGGCCGATGCCGGCGCGCTGCGGGTTGGCGGCGTGAAAAGTCTGGACGGCGGCGAGAATGTCCTCCGCCGTCTTTTGCAGAACCGCGCGATGCAGCCATCCGCCGCCGGGGGCGGGAACGAGGCGGTTTTCGGCGCACAGTTGTTCGATTGCAGCAGTGATTTCCTCCGGGCGGCTCCAGCATTTTTTCTGGAGGCTGGCGACGGTGGCGGGCGACTGGATTTCGCGCGCCATAAGCTCGCACCAGCGGAGCGGATCGGCGATGGCTTCGCGGCGGGCGGCGAGAAGGGCGAGCGACCAGGGTTTGTTGCGGCGCAGGCGCGCGTTGCTCAGGCTGAGGATTTGTCCACCGCCGATAGTCGTCAGGCCGTTGGCGCCCGTGCCGGGGACATTGGCCCGGGCGACAAAGCGTTCGCCGGGCACGAGCGGCAGCGGCGCGGCGAGGCGAAGCTGGACAAATTGCCGTTGCCCGGCGGTCATGGCGGGGTTTTCCAGCATCGCCACGCGCGCCGAAACCGAGCCGGTTCCAATATGGAGCTGGACTTCAAGATAGTCCTCGATTTGGCCCGGGATGGATTTCAGGATTTGCAATTCCGCCTCGGCCATCAGCGCCGGCTCGAACAAATCGGAGCCGCAAAGCGTCATGCCGCGCCGGACGGCTTCGTGGTCCAGTTCGGGAATGTTCAACGCGACACATTCGCCGGCGCTGCCTTCCGCGGCGTCCGCGCCATAGACTTGCATGCGGCGGACATGCCCGGCCAGGCCGGCGGGCAACAGATGCAGTTTGTCGCCGGGGCGGACACGGCCATGAGTGGGAATGCCGGTGACGACCGTGCCCGTGCCGCGAATGGTGAACGCATCCTCGACCCACATGCGGAAAGGCCCGGCGCAAGAGCGGTCGCCGCACCCATCCACCGCGCGGTTCAGCGCGTCAAAAAAATCGTCAAAGCCTTCGCAGGTGATGTTGGAGACGGGACAGATGGCCGCGCCGGCCAGGAAGGTGTCGGCCAGCAGGCGGCGCAAATCCTGGATGACAAATTCCCGGCGCGCGGCGTCCACGAGATCCATTTTGGTCAGCGCGACCAATCCGTGGCGCAGGCCCATGAGTGTGAGAATGTGCAAATGCTCGTGCGTTTGGGGCATAATGCCGTCGTCGGCCGCGACGACAAAAATGACGACGTCAATGCCGTGAGCGCCGGCGACCATGTTGCGGATGAAATCCACATGGCCGGGCACATCCACGACGCCGACGATCCGTTTGTCGGCAAGTTGCAAGGGGGCGAAGCCGAGGTCAATCGTAAGGCCGCGCTGTTTTTCCTCGGCGAGCGTGTCGGTTTCGCAGCCGGTGAGGAGCCGGACCAGGGCGCTCTTGCCGTGGTCCACATGGCCGGCGGTGCCGAGCATGATGTTGCGGCGCAACGCGCTCATAAGGCGAGACGGCCAAAGGCCGCGGCGACCGCCGGCAACTGTTCGTCGTTCAGCGTGAGGACATCCAGGCAGAGCCGGTCGTTTTCGATGCGGCCAAAAACGCAGGCGCTGTCCAGGCGCAGCCCGCGCGCCAGTTCGGCGGCGCTCAATTCCGGGAGTGAAACCGAGACGACAAAACAGGGGATCACCTCCGTAGGCAACGAACCGCTGCCGAGGAATGCCTGGCTGGCGGCAATTTCAATGGCGGCTTTCGGAGCGGCGGCGGAAATCAGGCGGGCAAGCTGTTGGGCGCGCGCTGCCAACGCTTCCACGGGCGTGGCGATCATGCGGTAGGTCGGATGCTCGCGCCGCAAGCGTTCCGGGTCGCGGAACAGATGCAGCGTGCGCTCCAGAAGCATGAGGCAGGTTTTGTCCACGCGGACGGCGCGCATGAGGGGATGTTTGCGGAGTTTGTCAATGAGCGCCTTGCGTCCCACGATCACGCCGCACTGGCCCGCGCCGATGAGTTTGTCGCCGCTGAACAGGACGACATCGGCGCCGGCTTGGATGGATTCGCGGACGGTCGGCTCGTGGGGCAGGCCGAAGGGTTTCAAATCCACCAGCGCGCCCGCGCCGAGGTCATCCATCAAAATAAGATTGCGGGAGCGGGCCAGTTCGGCCAGATCGCGCAGGGGAACTTCGGTGGTGAAACCGACGATGCGGAAATTGCTGGGATGCACGCGGAGGATGGCGGCCGTGTTTTCGGTGACGGCCTTTTGGTAATCCTTGAGATGGGTGCGGTTGGTCGCGCCCACTTCGACCAGGCGCGCGCCGCTCTGGGCCATGACTTCCGGCAGGCGGAAGGAGCCGCCGATTTCAATGAGCTGTCCGCGCGAGACGATGACTTCCTTTTGGGCGGCCAGGGCGGCCAGGGCGAGCATGGTCGCGGCGGCGTTGTTGTTGACGACAGTGGCCGCTTCCGCGCCGGTCAGTTCGGTGAGGATGTATTCCACCAATTCATCGCGCTCGGCGCGTTCGCCGGATTGGCGGTCCACGGCCAGCGTGCAATAGCCCTTCAACCCGCCCATCATCGAATCCACCACGGACGCGGCCAGAACGGCGCGGCCCAGGCCGGTGTGGAGGATGATGCCGGTGGCATTGATGGCTTGGCGCAAATGCGGTTCGGTGGCGTGCCGGAGAAGTATCTCGGCCTGCGCCAGTATCGCTTCGGCGGTGGGGGGGGCGCTGTCGCGCGGATGGGAAGTATGGGAAGAATGGGAGGTATGGGATGCATGGCACGCCAGCTCGGGGGCGGAGGCGGCGTTGAGGATTTCGCGGCGGACTCCGGCCAGGGCGCGGCGGAGACATTCGGTGACGAGCGGCTGCGGATGCTGGCTGAGCCAAAGGACGGCGGTATCGCTTTTCAGCAAATCGGAGATTGCTGGAAGCGCGCGAAGCGAATCCTGTTTTTGATCCGGCATGTTATTGGCGGGAGACGGTTTTGGCCCGGCACTATTGGGCGAGCATAAAGCGAGAATCCCGGTTTAGCGAGAATTGGTTTTCCATTGGTTTGACTGGGTTTGACTGGGTTTGACCAGGCGGTGGTTCTGGGGTAACGCAACCTGACATGGGCGGCAAAAATTGCCGACATCCCCCAACCCGGAACTTCGAGAGAATGCCATTTCGAGTCATAGAAAGAATCTATTTTTAAGCTTTATTAACTTTTATTAAGCTTAATTAGGCTTAATTAACCTTAATTAACGTTAATTTGGCCTTAATTGACATTCGTTTTTGGCTGAATTGAGGCGGATCCGCCTGAATCTCGCGAGCGGCGGGTTGGGCAGAGCCTGGCGACCCGACACCACGCCTTGCGCGCATGCGCCGGCCCGGCCATACGCACGGAACCACGGATAAGAAAGACGTTTCAACGCAAAGGCGCAAAGGCGCAAAGACGCAGAGAGGGAAGAAACTCTTTGCGCCTTTGCGGCTTTGCGGCTTTGCGTTGGATCGGCAATCCGCAATCCGCAATTGGCGGGGCCGCCGGCCTTCGACGCGGCGGCATCGGAGTCTATATGACTTATCATACGCAATCCAGTATAGAGCTTAAGCCAGGAATGTCAATGGGATAAAGATGGATTAATTATTCGTTGTGTAAGTCACGTATTATTAGCCACTTGCGTATCATTGAGAATTGGTCATTGAAAACTTGTCATTGGTTATCGAGAGGGCGGCGCCGAGGGCGCCGGTGTGTTGCGGGCGGGGCGCGACTTGGACCGGACAGGCGAGAATCGCCTCCAGAGCGCGGGCCATGCCGGGCAGCAGGGCGACACCCCCCGTGAAATATACCGGCGGCGAAACCAGCCGGCCGGCCAGCGCCGCAACGCGGGTGGCAATGGCGTTTTGCACGCCGGCCACCACGTCCGGCAACGGCTGGCCGTCCGCCAGAAGGCCGATGATTTCGGTCTCGGCGAACACGGCGCAGGTATTGCTGATGAGCGCCGGCTTGGTGCTTTGGCGTCCCAGTTCCGCCAGCTTTTCCCAATTCATCTCCAGACGCGCCGCGACCATTTCCAGGAAACGCCCGGTGCCGGCCGCGCAACGGTCGTTCATCGCAAAATCGCGGACGCGCCCGCCGTCTTCGAGGCTGATGACCTTGCTGTCCTGTCCGCCGATTTCGAGAATGGTGCGGGCGTCCGGCGCGAGAAAATGCACGCCGCGGGCGTGGCAGGTGATTTCGGTGACGGTGGTGTCGGCGAACCGGATGGCATGGCGTCCGTAGCCGGTGGCCACGAGGCCGGAAATGCGCTTCCGGTCCAGGCCCGCCTCCTTGAGGATTTTATCAAGGAGATCCGCCGCCAGGCGCTCCTGGGCGACGCCCTGGGCGGCCAGGCCGGAGGCGAGAATTTCGCGCCGGGCGGTGTCGAACAACACCGCCTTGATGGCTCGCGAACCTGCGTCAATGCCGGCGCAAATCATGGGGTCCTCCTGGGGTGCGCGGTTTGCACTGGCGCCTGCAACGTGGACGCTGTGGACGCTGTGGACACAATGGACTCGGTGGACGGCGTCCTGGCGCGGATGGTTTCAAAAAGGGCTTCGACCCGCGCGGAAATTCTCGCCGAGTCCAACGGCGAATAATCGGTGGTGATTTTGAGGTGGGGAAGGTGAAGCTCTTCGCCGGCCAGTTTGCGAACGTGGTAGGATTCGATGTCGTAGGTGAGGCATGCCTGCCAGACCAACTCGATGACGCAGTGCGGATGGAATTGTGCCGCGAGGGAGCGGAGCGTGTCGAAACGGCGGGCATTGGGAGTCATCACCGAACAGGGCAGATGGTAGTATTTACGGGCGATGGCGCGAAGGGGGTCCGGGTCGTCCAAATCCACATCGTCAAGTATCGGTTTGAGGCCGGTGCAGTTCTCCATGGCGACGACGACCGCGCCGGCGTTTTCGATGAGTTCGAGAACGCGCTCCGCGCCGTGAACCATCGGCACGCCGGAGAGGAGGACGCGGACTTGCGGGAGGCCGGGCGGCGGAGAGGCGGGTTTGGCGCCGAAGATCTGGATGGCCCGCTCGTATTGCTGAAGGTCCTCCTCGATGCCGGAGATAATGCTCTTGAACTCGCTCAATTGGCGTCCGGTGAGCGGCGGCGGGTCGCGTGTCAACAAGGCCGCGAGTTGCCGGCGCAAACCGCGTTCGCGGTTCATTAGCCGGGCGGCGTCGCGGAGTTGGCCGTCCGTGATGCGGATTTGGAACCGTTGCTCCAGATGCTCCTTGAACTTGCGCACTTCGGCGGTCCAATGTTCCAGGGCGTCGGCATTGTCGGATTTTTGGGGCAGTTCGAGGACATACATGGGCTTGGTGGCGCTCATCAACTCGAACATTTTCTTCTTTCCGTCGCAGGCGGTCTCGGCGACGACCAAATCGGCCCAATTGAGAAAGGGATTGTTGCCGGTGACGTGATAACCGAAAGTGGATTTGATGAGCGGACAGAGGTTGGCCGGCAGAAATTGCTCCGCGGCAGGGATGGTCGCGCCGGAGCCGCCACAGAGGCAGACCGGGACGGCGCCGGCGGCGAGGATGATTTCGCGTGGAGTAAATTCGCACATTATGCCGACAATGGGCCGGCCTTGCGCCCTGGCGGCTTGGGCGAAATCATAGCAATGATCCATCATGCCGGCGAACCAGGCTAATGGATTGTCCGAATGGGGCATGGCAGGTTTGCCGTTCATATTCAAGGGGCCACCTCGGCATCCACCAACGGGCGCAGCCCGAAGCGGACCGGCGGCGGCAGGGCGTTGGTGGTAACGGTCACTTTGGCGGAGCCGACGAGAGCAAGCCGCTGCGGGCGAAAGAACCCAAAGCCGCCAAAGCCGCCAAAGATCGGTTGGTCACCCGGGACATCTTTATCATCTTCTTCGTCGTCCGTTGCAGCGCCCTGAACATACACTTCGGCCACCAGCGTATAGGTTCCCGGCTCCAGAAGGGCGGTCTGGAACAGCCCGTCCCTGCCCAGGCTCACAGTGTCGAAGCAGGGGTCCAATTTATTGGTCATGTAGTCTTCGCGGGAGCGGATGGCTGTTGACGAAGCAACGCAAAGGAACGATCCGGCGATGTCGGGGATTGCTTGCAGGCCGGTGACCTGTCCCTGCACCCGCTGTCCGATGGAACGGGCGAGGTGAACCTGTTGTGTCTGGCCGGATTGGAGAACGACACGCTGGTGGTCGGTCTGGACAATTTTCTGTGGCTCCCCGAAAAGAATGCGGCCGCGATTGTTGGCATCGCTCTGCCTCGAACGCGCAAAGTCGTACACGCCCGGCAACAGGTTGCTGACCACGATTTGTCCCCCGTTTGGGGCCTCCCCCCATCTCGTCGAAGTGATGTATTTCCATATCGGCGATGGCAATGCGTTGGTGTTCAAGGTCAACGTGAAATCCGCCTTCGGCACGTCACCAGGGATGTCATAATCAACGATCAAAGAGGCCGGTTCCGGCAGCGTGATTTTCAGGTCCTGCACCGGGCCGGGAACCATGACCGGCTGGATGAGATTTTCATCGGGCGAAACGGCGATGAGCCGTGTTTCGTTCGTGCCGATGCCGCGGAGAGAAAAGCGTCCCGCCGGATCGGTAACGGCATGGGAATGAGCCCAGTTCGTAATGTTTGGCCCGTTGCCGCTTGAGGACCAGCCCAGCGGACCGAGCCGCACAAAACCAAGCTCGACAGGGGCCAGATAGACGATTGCGCCCGGCACCGGCCACCCGGCGTGGTCGAGAACCATGCCGTGAAGCTCGCCGCCCCGCTTCATGCGGACTTGGAAGTTGGCCGTTTGCCTGGAGGCGATAATCTGGTTGCGAGTGACCACTTCCGGCAAGTAACCGTCGGCCTGAAAGCGCAACACGGCTCCGTCTTTCAGCCCCCACAGCAGGAAGCTGCTCTGGAAACTCCCCTGATAGCCTTGCTGCCAAGTGATTTCACCGGGTTTGTTTGAAATGACTTGGCCGCTCTCGACCCTCAAATCCGGGATTGGCCCGCCCGTCAGGTCGTCCACCCCGCTGCCGGCGATGTCAGCATAAGGGGCCTGGGCAAGCTTGATGATCACAGGCGGCGTATGATTGGAAGTGACGGTGACTTTGACAACGCCGATGTAATCGGGATTGGTGTTCCGGTAAGAAATTCCCGCGGAGCGGACTTCCGGGGGATAAACATCGGCAATGACGGTGTAATCGCCCGGCTTGAGCATCGCGGTCTGGAAATTGCCGTCTGCGCCGAACTGCGTTATTTCAAAAGTGGGATATTTATATTCATTCTGCTCATTGCGCGACCTTTGCGGCCAGGGAATCCCGGTGGCCTCGGCGGATTTGACATAAAGGTAACCACCGGAGGCCTTGGCCTGATCCAGCCCGGTGACTTGTCCGCGAAGGCGCTGGCCGTTGGTCCGAACCATGTCCGCGTACCGGGTCTGGCCCGGTTCGACGACATTAGTCTGAGTTTCGACTGTCGCGCCCTGCGTGCCGTTAGTTTTATAGCGGCTGAGGTAGTAGGTTCCTGGGGTAAGATTGGTCAGGACGACTTGGCCGCCGTTGGACAGTGTCAACGAAAAGCCAAGACTGAGGTTCGTCCAGAGCGGCATTTCCTTGTCCTGCGGCCGGAGATAGATTTGGGTCTTTGCCTCCGGCGCGTCGCCGGGGATGTCGTAGCGCACGATCAAGGTGGCCGGTTTGGGCAGCACAACCACCAATTGCTGCGCCACTTCCTGCCCCGGGCCGGGTTGAGCGGCAGGGCAAATGAGATGGCCATCGGGTGAAATAACAACCACCCTTTCCGCGCTCGCGCCCCCACCCCGCAACGTGAAGCGCCCCGCGTCATCGGTGTTTGTGGATGCGCCGGTGAATTTGCCGTACTGGAATTTGCCATCCTGCAGATACACCCGGTCGCCGGTGGCGAGAAGCACCCGCGCGCCCGACACCGGCCGCCCGGCGGCATCCAGCACCACGCCTTGAACCAACTGGCCGCGCTTCAAGCGAACGTCCAGGCCGGCCGGAGGCGCGCCCATCAACTCCACCGTTGACATGATTTGCGGGACGTAACCGGGAGCAACAAAGCGGCAGAGTGAATTCGCGTTCTGGATTGACAATCCGCTGAAAATCCCCGGCCTTTGTTCATTGCCCGAAAGATAGGTGTTCCAAAACACAGCATTAGGCTTGGCCGGATCGGCGGGCGTGCCGAACTGCACGACGAAATCCACAATCGGTTCGCCCGTTTCGTCGTCCAGCACCCGGCCGCTAGTGGTTCCCTGATTGACTATGGCCGCTTGCTGGCGTGCGACAGGCCTGGGCCTGGCGGCGTTGCGGTTGGTCGCGGTGGGAGGGCCGGACAGATTGTTCGACGTGCTGTAAGGGAGAAGCTCGATCTTCATTGGGGCTGGCGCGGCATCGGCGGTGACCGTGATTGTGGACCAAGCGAGGAAATCTGGCATTCCGGTTCGGTTTGTGACTGCGGCGCGAAGAACTTCAGGCGCGCGCGCCTCCGCCATGACAGTGTAGGTTCCGGGGGCGAGAAGCGAAGTTTGGAAATGTCCGTCCTTGCCGAAGATCGCCCCGTCCGCCCCCTTCCCGCGAGGAATGCCGCCGATGGGATAGACAGAAATGGTGCCAGGCGGCACTTCGGCCTGTTCGCGCATGGTCACCTGTCCTTGAACCTGGTGGCCGGTCAACCGGACCAAGTCCACCTCTTGTGTCCAGCCCGGCTCCAGAAGAAGGGTTTGAACATCCAAAATATTGGTGTAGCCGCGCGCGTCGTCACCAGGGAGTGGTTTCAAGCGACTGCAACCGTAAGTGCCGGGGGTTAGATTGGTCAACAAGGTTTGCTTGTGGTTGGGCACTGTGGGTAAAGAATAAGAATGGACGTTTTCCCAAAGCGGCATTTCCCGGTCCCGGGTAATGAGTGTCAGGAGGAGCGTGCTATCCGGCGGGTCGCCGAGAATATCGTAGCGCACCAGCAACGAAGCTGGCTGCGGGAGGGTGATCTTCAATTCCTGGCCGGCTTCGGGCAAATGCACGGGCCAGACCAGATGGCCATCTGAGGAAACCACAACCACCTTCATTTCGAAACCGCCCAATGGCCGGAGCGCAAAGCGCCCCGAGGCATCGGTGGTCGTGGAGTTGTTTCCAGACTTTGGAGTCGGCCTGCCCCGCCCGCCCTGCGCCCCGGCATTGGCAAGAGATACCCGCGCGCCGGGAACCGGCTGGCCCTTGTAATCCAACACCACGCCGCGAAGGTCCAGTGCGCGCTTGAGGCGAACGACCAGATTCGTCGAGTCCGCGTTAGTGCCGGCGGCCTGCGCCGGGATTGTCTGGGGCTGGTAGCCATCCGCCAGGACGCGCCAGACTTGATCCGTTCCCCCGGACTGCACCACGAAGCGGCCCAGGGAGTCTGTCACAATCGGCCCCTGATAATTCTGGCTCCAGACGAAATCGGAAGGCTTCTCAGCATTGGTCGTGCCCGATTGCAACCAAATATTGGTGACGGCCGATCCAGTTTCGTCGTCCACCGATCTGGCCCGTATGCCGGTTGCGGCGGCACCCCCGGCGTTTTCATCATAGAAGGTGGAGACGGCCTGGCCGTTGGCGCGACCAGGGATGGTGGGCAAGAGGATCTCGAAATCCAGCGGATTGCTGACCGCGCGAATGGCCTGCCCCCCTTTTTGTCGCGCCAAGGGAGCGAACCGGGCCGTGTGACCTACGGGACCGAATGGGAAGAAGACGGACGGGTTCTCCCAACGGGTGTCAAAGTTAATGGGGATGTTGTCAAGTTGTCCGCCCGGCGCCAGTTCCACCAGCGGCCCACTGAAAACATTGGTCCACGAAAACCAAATCCCATCCGCCTCCAACTGGCCGCCCAGTTGATTTTGGGCGACCAAAACGGTTTCCTTGCCCTGGTTGCGCACACTTAATTTGAGAATGGGGTTGAACGGCACCTCCGCGCTATCCGATGTGAGCCGCACCGAGAGGCCGTCCACCGGCTCGCCCCAATTGGTGGCCGCCGGGGCGGCGGGAGCCGGGGCTGCTTGCGCCTCAACCAGAAAAACCGCGGTCAAGTTCAGTGCCAGAACCGTGACGGCGGACGCCTTTAAGATTCGTTTCATTTTGGATTGGATTCCTGATCTTATAGATATATGACACGCGGAGTCACATTTTATTAGGAAAAATGTTCAAAACACGCGGCGTTCGTTGACGGGCAATGTCAAGGTTGACAGCCCTTTCCAGGTGATGTCAAACACGTTGACTCTCGCCGCGAAGCGATAGCCTCGCGGCGGCTTTCGGCGGAAAGCTGCATCATTTTTTGGGGAGCATTTTCGCGGGGTTGCCGTCTAACTACGGGTGATCTGGTCTCAAGACAACGCGGTGGGGAGCGCTCGGCGGGACGCCCGCGCTCTTAAAACGTATGCACTTCGGCGGTGCATGAGCATGTCTATAATGTACGGAGAGGTGGTCGGCGAGAGCGCCGACCACTACATGCGGGGGCGCATGTGCTCCCCGGAGTTGAGCGTTCGGCGGGACGCCGAACGGGGCGGGCGGGACGCCCGCGCTCCCAAAACGCGTGCGGTTCTGCTGTTGCGGGAATCGCGACGGGGGGCGAAACTTTGTCCCGAATTCGCTGTTTAACAATGGTAATTAACCGCACTGGATATTGAATACTGTTTATAGCGGCGGTCGTAGACCGCCGCTACATTTAAGAACTGGACTTTTATGAATACTCGGAAATTTGGCTGCTCTTGGCTTCGGATGTGTCTGTCAACATTGGCCCTCTGCGGTTTTGCCGCCAGTCTCGGCGCGCAATCGCTGCTGAATATTGAATTTGGCGCCGGCAGTCACAGTCTGAAAACGGGCTTCGCCGCCACCGGCCAAACGACTAACGATTTTTGGAACCTGTTCCGCCTCTACGATCCCAAATACGCGCCCGGCATGGCGCTGGTGTTCAACGGCCGCCTGCCCGCCCTCAAGCTGGCCGACGGAACGGCCACGGATGTTTCCATTGATGTCACCAACGCGCCCGGCGTCTGGGGCAATTCCACCGGCGATCCGATGTACGATTCCTACGTCTTCGCGCCCAACGGCAGCAATATCGTGGTCACCCTGTCGAAATTGGAGGCGGGCCGTTACAATATTTATCTTTACGGCCATGCGGACGCGGATGCGTCGGGGGAGCAAACCAGCGTTTTCAAAATCCATAGCGCCGGCACCAATTACAGCCCGCTGACCACGTTGAGCACGGGCACCTGGAAGGCGTCCATGCCGTGGCAGGAGAACGCGCAATATGTCGTGTTCCGCGACGTGCTGGTGCGGGGAGGCGCGCCGGTGGTGATTGACGTGATGCCGGGGCCAAACGGGATCGCCGTGCTCAACGGTTTGCAGATCAGTTCCAAAGGCACCAGCCCGCCCAGGTTGACCGAGCCTCTGGCGTCCAGGGCCGCCGCCGTCTTCACCAACCTGGTCATTCGCGAAATCCACTACGACGGCACCGTCAACGACCACGAAGCGCGATTCAACACGTCGCTGCAAATCGAGTCGTTCACCA
>Ga0182027_10005252_pt1 | contig 19746 bp, 14 predicted proteins | sample 712E1DmetaG_FD_121300 | JGI IMG/M metagenome (GOLD analysis project Ga0182027, IMG submission 121300) | Permafrost microbial communities from Stordalen Mire, Sweden - 712E1D metaG (Illumina Assembly) | ecosystem: Environmental > Terrestrial > Soil > Wetlands > Permafrost | place: Sweden...
CCCCGTTGCTGGTGGGCATCGTCCCCTGGACACCGCGGGTTGAGGGCATTCCTTGGCTGGCTTCTGGCTGCCTTGGCAGCGTGATCGGAGCCATGATCGCACAGAGGGTCACAGCAACCCCACAAGGGGGGACTCCGACGGCCGATGCCAGCAATCGCGGCAGAAGCTGTCGCAGGAACCTTTTGGCGGGTTTCATACTATTGGTCGCGGTCGCCCTCTTGATTTCCATCGGCGTGATTCCATCGGTTTTGGCCGACACTGCCCACGGTTCTTACGCCCACACGAACGGTGTGGTTCTTGGGGCCACCGTGGCGTTTGATCTTCTGGCCGCCTTGCTCCTTGGACTTGCCGTTTGGCGCTCGCAGGAACATGATCATTCTTCCAAAGGAACTCTCGGAATCACCGCTTTTTTAGCACTGTTGCTGGGCCTTGGCTATTGTGGCATGGGAGTCTTATTCAGTGGTTACGGACCGGCCCTGCGGATCGCATCCGTCCTGCTTTTCCTGTGCGCGGTCTTCGGTCTCATCACCACCGCACTCATGACCGTCACGTCAGTTATCGTGGACCGTGCCCGGTTGTGTGCGCGCAGCTCCCGCGCCTGAGCGTGGCCGATTGCCTGCATTACACGCTGACGCTCAATCCGGACGTGACGCTGCTGGGCCTGAGTTTTCCCAACGAACAGGACGCCGCGTTCCGGGCCTTCGAGAAATTTCGTCCGCTGGGAAAAGGAGCAGTTGAAGGAAATCGAGGCCCGGGCGGCGCAGGCGATTGAAGGCAAGGGCCGTTGCTGGTGGAATCCGGAGAAGGGCGAAGGAAAAAAAGGCGCCGGTTCGGAATCCAGATTGTGGAGTAAGACTTACACCGCTTGTTTCTCAGGAGGCATCTTGTTCGGCTTCCCGCTTTTGGTAGCATCGATAATCCATTTGGAAATCATTTTCACGAATTCGTCCTTTCGCTTTCTTTCAGGGTGTCCGACACGAAGAAACCTGAGAAGCTCCCTGTTGTCAGCAGTGAAGAATGATCGATCCCACCAAGGCATGCGCTTCTTTCCAACTTCTACCCATTCAGATCGGTTGTCCTCCCATCTGATTGCGTCTGCGGGACGGAAAGAATCAATGTAACTGTCATAGGCTGTGTGCGTGTAAAACACCGCAACTCTCGGTTTGATTGCCTCGAATTCCTTCCAGATAAAACCATTCTTCTGAATACAGTGATCTTTAACAGATTGGTTTGTTGTGTCCGGAGTGCTTTCGTTGTTGCACTTCACGATATTTGTAAAAGACGAGCATTGAAGCCCCCTTTCAAGGTCGCCAAATACCTCTATGAGTATTTCTCTTGTATATGACCAATACGGCCATGAACTTGTTTTAATGAAATCGCGCCCAAAGTTCTGAACATCTTCGAAAGATGGAGCGATTTCTTCACCTAAGTAATCACCTCGAGCGACCTTGCCGACGAAGAGAACGCTGTCAGTTCCATTCGAGGGATCGCATACGAACCACGGACCAAGTGCATGGGTCAGATGCGCTTCGATTCGCCGACATTCTTGGCAAATCGTGTTTGATCCGGTTTCGGAATCGATGAGCGTTTGTATTACTGGATGCATTCCTTTTGCTATCAGGTATTCGTCCAAACTTCAATTTGGCCCAAGCCGGGAAGCAATCCGGTTGCTTTCCTTGTCATGGGGTTAAAATAAGCCGGGCTGTGAAACAAAGGCAAGGAACCATTTTGGCCTGATTTTGTCTCCGGAGCGCGGCTGTCTCAGCCGCAGCACGTTCGATAACCCCAAAATCCGTGGCATTTCGTGCGCTCTTTTGGCAATCCGGGCTGCTGCGGGTGGGACACCCGCGCTCCGTGGTTTTGGCGCCTGGCATATCAGCGTGCATGAGGAAAAGACATAAACAAGAGCGGGCCGAGATTCAGGGCCAAACCCGCCAGGATCAGTTTCCGGGGCTTCTCTCCGCGCCGCCAGGCAATCAGCGCCAGGATGAAACCAACTACCAGGGCGAAGACGAAAACATCCAGGCCCCAATAGAGATTGCGAAATCCCATGTGACCGGAATCAGGGTCATGAGGAGCCAGTATTACAACGCACCACCCGAGGACAAAGCCGACGAATGGGGAGGAAACGGAAGCAGTTCCAAACACATGGCTGTTCCGCTGCTCGGGAGAGTCTTTGTTGCCGGTTTGGAGGTTCGTCGACAACGTCTCTGAGCCGGCGAAATCCGTGCCGCACTCCTGGCACCGAACCGCTTCGTCGCTGTTTTCAAGACCGCAGTATATGCACTCTTTCATTGCTGCTCCATGGCAAGGTGGTCAAATGGTTGACAGGTATTCGCCAAACTGCGGTTTGGCCCAAGCCGGGAAGCAATCCGGTTGCTTTCCTTGTCATGGGGTTAAAATAAGCCGGGTGACGAAAAAAAGGCAAGGAACCGTTTTGGCCTGATCCGGCAGGGCGGTTGGACACCCCCCTTCAATCAGCCAAACGTGCCGTCTCGTAGCGCCGGTTTCCAAACCTGCTGTATCGCCGGCTTCCAAGGCGGCATGGCGTTGGGAATCATACAGTTTGCGGGTTTGGAAAGCCGCGACGCAGCAGACTTGGAAGTCCACGCTACGGGGATGGGGCCCGAATGTGCCTTGGGCAGGTTTTGTCACCGGGCATATCTGGCTTCCGCGATTAACCCGCCAAGCGCTGGAGCCGCTACTGCCAGAGGCAAAACAGTTATCGCACCACCACCAAATTTGGCTGGGCCAGCGAAAGGCCGCCCTGGAGATTATCCTTAAATTGGGGCTGGACGATGACATTGTTGGTGCAGGTGGTGTCATTGACCCGGAAGGCGGCGTTGCCGCAATGGCTGGCAACCAGATTGGTAAAGGCATTGTGCGCGCATTCGGTCTGGGGAACGGGTCGCCAGCCGCCTTTGGTCGGTTGCTCGGCGTGCGCCATGAAAACACCGTAATGGCGGCTGTTGTGGATGGAGATGTTGTGAAATTGGTTGTCGCAGCTTTCGCGCATGAAAATGCCCAGGTCGTTGGCGGCCAGAACGGCATTGCTGATGACGTTATGATTGAAAGCCAAGTCGAGCGAAATGCCGGCGCCGGGATTGTCATGGAGGTAAAGTTCCGTGAACAGGCAATCTTCCGTCTGATAGCAGGCCAGACCGTCGAACTCGTTGTCAAATGCGGTTAAATCCCGCACCGTCAGCCGCCGCACGCCCAGCGTGGTAACCAGTCCCCCGGAACGGCAGCGGGCGCAGGTCACATGTTCCAGAATCGAGTCGCTCACACATTGAACCGTGATTCCGTTATTGCGGATCTCCGAGCCTTCGCCCCAAAGCCGCCAGAGTTCGCGTTGCTGTTGGCGGCGGTTCCCGTCAATAAAAAGGTCGCTGATGCGCAGATCTTTGACCGTTGCCTGCGGATGGTTGACGGGTTCCCCCAGGATGATCACCGGGCAATTGGCGCCATCCGCCAGGCGCAGGACGGTCGCATTCCCGGAACCGCGCAAGGTCTGATGATCGCGCTGCAACACGATGGGCCGGCGGACTTCAATGGTTCCGGCTGGCAGCACCACTTCCCCGCCATTCGCAGACAGCCTGTCCAGCGCCTGCTGGATTTCGTCGCTGGTCACACCCGGAGGCAGTGTCACGATCTCCGATTTCGGGGCGGGCATTTGGGGAGCAACCACACCGGCGGTTGAGAAAACCGCCAGAAACACGCACACAGTGCTTTTCGCGATCTTCAATCCCCCGGTTTGATTTGAGTTCATTTTCATAAGCGCGGGACAGCTTCGACCAATCTCTGCCCCAGTTTAATGTTCCCCACATCCTGCAGGTTGTCAGCCAATTATTTTGTTTTTTTACAATTTTAAAAATTGACCAGATCGCAAAGTGGGCGAAGTTTAGATTTGGGTGTTTGCGCAGCCCGGGTTCGCATTTAATTATTTCTCCGGCTTTGAATTTCTTTCAGGATTTCCCAGCAGTGGAAAAAAGGGTTATGCTCCACTCGAATTTTATGGCGAACCTGCAATCTACAAACCCGGCCACTCCCGCCGAACCCGGCTGCTCGATGCCGGCGGAATGGGAAACGCACGCGGCCACCTGGCTGGCCTGGCCGCACAATGAAACCGATTGGCCGGACAAAATTGACACCATCCGCTGGGTCTATGGCGAAATGGTCCGGATGATTTCATCGGGCGAACTCGTGCGGATTCTGGTCCGGAACCAGGCCGAGCAGAAACGCGCCGCCAGCGATTTGAAACGCGCCGGCGGCGATTTGAAAAGGGTCGAATTTGTCGTGCATCCGACCAATCGCGGCTGGGTGCGCGACAGCGGACCCATCTTCGTAAAACGAAGAAATCCGAAATCGGACACTGCCATTGTCCATTTCCACTTCAATGCGTGGGCGAAATATCCGGATTGGAAAAAGGACCGGAAGGTGCCGGAGACCGCGGCCAGGCTGCTGCGCAAGCCTTTGTTCAACGCGGAATATCAAGGCAAAGATTTTGTGATCGAAGGCGGCGGCATCGAAGTGAATGGACGAGGCACGCTGCTGACGACCGAGGAATGCTACCTCCACCCCAAAATCCAGGTGCGGAATCCCGGCATGACGAAGGCGCAATACGACGAAACATTCAGGAAATATCTCGGCGTTACTAACGTGTTCTGGCTGCGCAAGGGTCCGGCTGGCGACGACACGCACGGGCACATTGATGACATCTGCCGGTTTGTGAACCGGAAGACGCTCGTGCTCATCCGGGAGACCAGCCCGCACGATGTCAATTACCGCCCGCTCGCGGAAAACTGGGAACGCATCCGGGACTTGCGGCTGGAAGATGGCTCGAAGCCTGAGGTCGTACCGCTGCCCATGCCGGCGCCGCTCTGTTTTGACGGCCGCCGCCTGCCCGCGAGCTACGCGAATTTTTACATCAGCAATGCCTGCGTCATCGTACCGACGTTCAACGACCCGAACGACCGCGTTGCGCTCGGCATTTTGAGTGGGTTGTTCAAAGGCCGTCCGGTCGTCGGCATTCACGCCGTTGACCTGGTGCTGGGTTCCGGTTCGCTGCACTGCCTGACGCAGCAGCAACCGGCGTGAAATCCAATTGGGAGTTCACGCTTTAGGCCATCAATGGCAGTCATGAGCGCGTCCGCTTCCGCGCGCTGAATGGGTGCGGCTCGTCGTCGCGGGCGAAACGATGACGGAGCCGGGCTTCCACTTCTTTGGCGGATGGCGGCGCGGCTGCCACCCTGGTTTTCAGACAGGCAATGACGTGGAAGCATTGTCCTCGCCGCCCACGAAGAACACGGGATACTCCGCCAGAGCCTTGTTCGCCGAGTCCATCCAGCCGGCTTGCGCCACCTGCTTCTCATCCGATTCGGCGAAGGGCATCGAGGCGGTGAGGGAGAAGCATCGCCCGGCGGCCGGCGAATTTGCAACCATTGGAGCAAAAGATTTTGGGCCGGTTGCCGTTTTATCCCGCCCCGCGTTCATCATGTTTGCGAAATCAAACATTCAGCAATACTTATCTACATCTACATAAACACGCTTTATTCTGATATTTATAATATCTCATTTTGTGATACATGAATTATTTTTATTCTAATGACAAATAATGTTTATTGTTCGCCAAGGGATGGCGTGGCGAGATTTCCCCCCGCGCGCTACCATTGGCTTATGGTTACAGTTGGTGTATAGTTCAAGAAGCCAACGGAACACAGACATGAAGCTGTTTGTCACAGGATTGAGCTACAAAACCGCGCCGGTGGAAGTGCGTGAACGGCTGGCGGTGCGGCCTTCGTTTTTGCCGTGCCTTGGCTGCCGGCTGAAACTCAACGCCGGCCTGGAGGAAGTGGTGTTGGTTTCCACCTGCAACCGCGTTGAAGTTTATGGCGCGACGTCCTCCTGGGTCCAGGGCAAGGTGTTTCGCATCTTCCAACAGCTTTGTCCCAATCTGGACGTGACGCCTCATGTTTATGTCAAGGAAGGCGCCGCCGCGGCGCAACATCTGTTTTTGGTAATCAGCGGTCTGGACTCCATGGTGATCGGCGAAACGGAAATCACCGGGCAGGTTAAAAATGCCTATCAAGCGGCGCAACAAGCCGGCCTGACCGGCCGCGTTATGAACCGCTTGTTTCAGACCGCGCTGCAAGTCGCCAAGGAAGTCCGCACGCGCACGGGCATTGGACGCGGCGCCACCTCGGTGGGCAGCGTGGCCGTGGAGCTGGCCCGGAAGGTTTTTGCCGGAGATTTGTCGGACAAGACGGTGATGATCCTGGGCGCGGGCAAGATGGGCGAGGCCTGTGTCCGTCATCTGGCCAAGAGCGGCGCCCGGTCGGTGCTGGTGGCCAACCGTTCCCTCGAACGCGCGCAGGCGCTGGCTGCGGAATTCGGCGGACGCGCCCTGTCGTTTGACGAGCGCTTTGCGGCGCTGACCGGGGCGGACATCGTGGTAAGCTCCACGGGCAGCCCGACATCGGTTTTGCACAAGAGCGAGATTGCGGAGGTCCTGGCGGCGCGAGCCAACCGGCCGCTGGTCCTGGTGGACATCGCCGTGCCACGGGACATCGCGGCGGACGTGGAGGAACTGGACAACGTTTACCTCTACAACATTGACCATCTGGAAGCCATCGTCCGCGAGAATTCGCGGATGCGGGAACAGGAATTGTCCAAGTGCAACGAAATCATCAACCATCGCGTGACGGTGTTGATGGCAAAGCTGAACCCTCAATCCAACGACCGGCCGGTTGCCCCTGCGGAGCCGGCGGCCGGCTGGAGGTTGTGTGAGACGGCGATAAAATGAGCGAAACCAACAGATTTTTGGAAAATTTTCCGGGCCGCAGCGCTGTGGTCCCGGATGTTTTCAAAGAGCGGTGACACCCGGGGGTGACATCGGGCAGAAGCAATAAACTAACTAGTTAGAAACAACAAAATATGAAAATCAAAATCCGGTCAGTTGCGGTGGCGGCGGGAGCCTTGATGGTGTTGCCGATGATGAGTCGTGCCGCCATCATCGGTTCTCCCCATGATTTCGGAACGAATGCATGGGCCGCCAATGACGTTTGTCAAGTGTGTCACGTTCCACACGCTTCTCTTGGGAGCGACAATGCGCCCTTGTGGAACCACGTGTTACCGAATCACTCTTATACCACTTATTCAAGCCCGACCTTTAACGGCAATGGGGGGGCGGCAGCCCCACAGCCTGATGGTCCGTCGCTGGCCTGTCTGGGCTGTCATGATGGCACACTGGCCATCAACCAATTCGTTAATACGCCCTACGGTGGAACAGGGGTGACGAACATATCACAGGGCGGAGCCGTCCTGCTCAGCAGTCCCTCGGACAATGTGACGTGGAACGGCAGTGGAAATGACTTGAGCCACAATCATCCGATCTCGTTCGTTTATGACGTCAACTTGGCCAATTTGGACGGCACCTTGGAGAATCCAAACACCTACGTGATTGGCACGCCTCCGGTATATCCCAACACCTCCAGCTTCACCAATGCGGCGATCTTGGCGATTCCCGTGCCTGCGTCCTGGGCGGGCATCAGTCTGACCGGCCAGAAACTGAAAGACGCCTTGTTATGGAATGGCAGCAAAGGGACCGAGATGGAATGCACCTCCTGCCATGACCCGCACAAGATGGTGGGCAGCTCACCGAGCAGCGGCGTCATGATTCGAATCAGCGGCAAGGACGTCTATGGCCGCGGAGATTTGATCTGCCGCAACTGCCATCTCAAATAGACAGGCGAATTATTCTGTTATTTTTGAATTGGTCACAACGAGGCTCTGGATTGCCAGAGCCTCGTTTGCCATGTTGGAACTTGGAGACTGTCCCCGGATGTTTATGAAACGGGGTTGGCCAACCGCAATCCCATCGAGCGCAACCTCTCGTTAAAAATGTCTAGACCGGGGTTTGCCTCACCCTATAAAAATTGTGAATGGAAAACCAATTTGCTTGGAATGCCAGAAGCCATTTGTCAAACGGCCCGTCATTAGACCAAACTCCGGGGTCGCGGGAGAAACCAACGCCCATTGTTGGCCCCCGTTCAGGTTGGTAAAAAATTAACAACGTGATTCCATCATGAACATGCCAAATCAAAATCAAGTGATGCGGTTGGGACTGCTGGCGGTTCTGCTCGGCCTGCTGGCGGGTTGCGCCTCGCACTCGAAAAAGAAAGCCTTCATATTTTTCCCGCCGCCGCCGGACGAGCCGCGCCTCCAATATCTGACCAGTTTTTCCTCCGAGCGCACCCTGGGCGGACACCGGCGTTTTGAAGACTATGTTCTGGGCACCAGTGTGAGTGACCGGCCGATTTCCAAACCTTACGGCGTCACGGTCCATGGAGACAAAATTTACATCTGCGACAGCGGCGCGGCGTCCGTGGACATTGCCAGCTTGAGCAAATCCCGGCTGAATTATTTCAACCTGGAGGGGGAAGGCCAGATGCGGTTGCCGGTCAATGTGGCGGTGGACACGAATGGCGTGCTATACGTGACGGACGTGAACCGCGGCCAGGTCCTGATTTATTCCGCCGACGAGGATTATCTGGCCGCCATCGGCAAAAAGGATGAAATGAAACCCAGCGGTCTCGCTGTGTCGGACAGCCGGATTTATGTCGGCGACCTGAATAACCACAGCGTGCGGGTTTATGACAAAACCAATCACAGCCTGCTGTTCTCCATTCCCCGCGCCAATGGCGATGACCAGGCGAAATTGTTTTTGCCGACGAACCTGACGTTGGACCAGCAGGGCCGGCTTTACGTTTCAGACACGGGCGGTTTTTTTGTGAAAATCTTCGATGCCGATGGAAATTTTATCCGGCACATTGGCAACATGGGTGATGCCTTCGGCCAGTTTTTTCGCAACAAGGGAATTGCCGTGGACCACGAAAACCGGATTTATGTGGTGGACGCCGCGACCACAGTCGTTCAGATTTTTGACTCTGCGGGGCGGCTGTTGACGTATTTTGGCGAAGGCAAAGCCAGTGGTGAAGGCGCGTTGTATCTGCCAGCGGGCATTGCCCTGGATTACGGCAATGTCGCGCACTTCCAGAAATACGCCGCGCCAGGTTTCAAGATCGAATTCCTGATTTATGTCACCAACCAGGTGGGAACCCATAAAGTCAGCATCTATGGCTTCGGCCACAAACTATAATCGGCCATTCCCAATCGCCCGTGATTCCACCGTCTGACAGGAATTCGTCCGCAAAGCGGCCATTGGCGCTGTGGGCGGGTGCGATGCTGGTGGCGGGCGGGTTGTTGCTGGCGGGTTGCGCCTCCGAGACGAAATACAAGTGGCTGAACACCTTTTTTGACGGTGTGCCGGTTCCCGGCGCCACCAACGCGGCGCCCGTGGCGGCCACGGATGAAATGTTGGTGGCAAATCTGGCCACGAATGCGGCGCCTCAGCGGAAACCCGCCGTCAAGGCAATCAACCCTCGCACGACCCATCCGCCTTTCGCCGATGGTCAATGCACGGAGTGTCATGAGTCAAAATTCTCGCAGAGTTTGAAGGGAACCCAGAACGCCGTTTGCTTCTCCTGTCACGACGACTTTCTTGCCAAAGCCAGGGTCAAACACCAGCCGGTCGAGAACGGCGAATGCTCTTCCTGCCATGATCCCCACGAATCAGCGTACAAAAACCTTCTGCGCAAGCAAGGCAACGAGCTTTGCCTGACATGCCACGACAATCCGCTCGCGGCGGGCAAGGTCAAACATCAGGCGGTTGAATCGGGGGATTGTCTGGACTGCCACAGTCCGCACGCTTCCAACTTCAAGGGCTTGTTGAAAAAATCCGTCAAGGACACCTGTCTGGACTGCCATGATGACCTCATCGGCAAAAAGAAATTTGTGCATCAACCCGTTGACAACGGCGACTGCCTCGATTGCCACACGCCGCACGCCGGCAAATTCAAGAGCTTGCTGAAGAACTCGGTCAAGGATACCTGCGCCGGCTGCCACGACGACATTCCGGCGAAGAAGGCGAAGGTGGTTCATCAACCGGTGGGCGATGGCGATTGCCTGGCCTGTCACCAGCCGCATGCCAGCGCCAACAAGCATCTGGTGACGAAAACCGCGCCGGGACTTTGCTGGGATTGCCATGACAACTTTCTGGAAAAGTCCAAGTTCAAACATGATGTGGTGGAAGATTGCGCCAATTGTCACAATCCGCATCAATCCAACGAGGCAAAGCTGCTGGCCAAGAGCCTGCCCGCGCTGTGTCTGGATTGTCATGACGCCAAGGATCTCAAGGCCGACAAGAGCCACGCTGGTACGGAGAACCGATCCTGTCTGGAATGCCATGATCCCCACGGGGGCAATAACAGTAACCTGCTAAAGCAGGCGGCTGCCGGAAATGTTCCCGCCACGCCGCCTGCGGCGGCCGTCACCAAATGAACGGGCCATCCACCCATTGGCGCGGGCTGATCGTTTGCCTCTTGTCGGGCGCCGCTTTGCCGGCGGCGGCCCAAGGACTTTACATGCAGCAGCATCAGGAGCCGCAATGGTTAAGTTTGGATTTCATCAGCGGCAGTCTGGGGGTTTACACCGAAGGCCAGTATGAAAAATCCACGTATAATGGGGCCGGCTCGGAGAATTACAGCCACTTGTTTATCGGGCCGGAACTGGGACTGAATCTTGACGGCTCGATTTATCATCCCAACCTGGCGCGGTTCACGCTGTCCACAGAAGGCGCATTGGGACAAGGCTGGGACAACTCCAGCGGCAGCAAGACCAGTGATTTCGAGTATCTGGGCAACGCGCTCGCGTCATTTGACCTGCTGGGCAACAAACCGTATGCGACCACGGTATCGGCCAGCACGACGCATACCTATACCCAATATGATTTTTTCAGCCAGACAACCGTGGACACCTACCGTTATGGCTTCCAGACCGGCTATCGGGAGGGTTCGTCCCCCTTCAACCTGAGCTACTGGCATACGAAAGAGGATACTTCCGGCCTCAATAATAATTTCAACCTGGATCAGGATACGTTGAATTTTGATATTTCCAAACAGAGGGATTCCGGCAGTTCGCGGTTTTTCTATGGACTGAATGATTTTTCCCAAAACGGGATGGGGGTGCAATCCAGCGGCGTCAATCAAGTCTGGGGCGTAAGTGACAACGAAACCCTTGGCCGGCGCAAGAACATGAATCTGAACTCGGATGCCAGCTACAGCCTGCTCGACAGCCCGGGTGATTCGGGGGATGACATCAATGCCAACATTGATTTCAATGTTGACCATACGCCTTCGCTGTGGTCCGGATATGACGTTGGCTTCGGCCAGTCAACCTACAGCGGCAATAATTCCGATAATTACTATGGCAGCGCTTCGCTGCGGCATCAACTGTACCAGAGCTTGACCAGCTCGCTGAATTTTAACGGGCAGGACAGCAGCTCGTCCGGAACGGGCGGGTCCAGCGACTCGAGGTCATACAGCACGTCACTGGACGAGGACTACACCAAACGCCTGAGCACTTGGGGCCAGCTCATTATCAATGCCGGCGCGGGATACAGCTACACGGATATTTCCCAGAATGGGGGCGCGATTCCAATTAATGATCAACCCTATACTTTTACCGGCATAGGAATCCAGGTGCCTTTGCTGGAACCGGATGTGAATCCATCCTCGATCAAGATTTATAGCAACACCAGCCACACCTTCCTGTACCCGGCAGTCGGCAACTACACTGTGACTCAGAATGGCCAGATTACCTACATCACATTGGTTGCGGGAACCCTCATTCCGCTGAACACGGCCGTTTACATTTCCTACACCTATTCGTCATCGGGAACCGGTTCCGGTTCTTATGACACCATGAATGAGGTGTTACAGGTCCGGATGAACTTATGGGGTGGCCTGCTCGGTCTTTATGGACGGGTGAATTCCATCCAGAACAGCGGCACAGCGGGGCTGGTGTTGAATAATCTGACCAGCTATGCGGTGGGAGCGGATACCGCCTGGCATTTTCTCCGGGCCGGCGCGGAATATGATGTTTACGATTCCAGTCTGTCCTCCTACAATTCAGCACGCCTTTACCAAACCCTGTCGTTTCTTCCCAGCCCGGTGTCCCAGTTGAGTTTTGGCTTCGCCGAAAGCTGGACCACCTACTCCGGCAATAATCAATCCAGGCAGCAGATGTACTCGTTCATCAATCGTTATCACCGCACCCTGTCTCAAAACTGGGGCTTTGATATTGAAGACGGCATCTCGCAACAAAACGGCGGCGGGACGGACCAAACGCTGGCCACGGTGCGGCCGGGGCTGGAATTTGCAAAGGGCAAGTTTTCTCTTAGAATAGGCTATGATTTTGAATACTCGCAGTATCTCTCGTCCGAGACCCGCTATTATCAAACTTTTTTCCTGCGAGCCAAAAGAACCTTCTGACATGACAGCGGCTCCCAGACCATTTCAAAAGCGCTCCGGGTGGAGATTCCCGGCCGGGGCATCCCTTTTGATTGCGGGAATATGCCTGGCCGCCGCCGCCGGACTGGTCGTTTCCTGCGCCTCAACCAAGCACGAAGCCGCCGATATCCACGCTCCCAATCCGGCCTGGCCGCCGCCGCCGGATGCGCCCTATGTCGTTTATCTTCGCAGCTTCAGCCAGCCGTCAGACGTTCAGATCAAATCTTCCTCCGTTAAACGGTTCGTGAACTGGGTCACCGGCATGGGCGTGGGCGAGGGGAAACTCGTCAATCCGTTTGGCCTTGCGCTGGATGAGTCGGGGGGCCTGTGCATCACAGACACCGGAGCAAACGCGGTTTGCCTTTACGACGAGGCCGGCAAAAAATGGCATCGCTGGGATTCCGCCGGAAAAATCCATTTTGTCGCCCCTGTGGCGGTCGCCAAAAAGGGCGATACCGTGTTTGTGGCAGATTCCGGGCTGGCACAGGTGCTGGCCTTCAATCCGGCCGGCAAACTCCTGTTCCAGATCAATCATGATTGTGGGCGGCCATCCGGCCTGGCCATCTTGGGGAACCGTTTGTTTGTTACCGACGTGAACCAGCATTGCGTCGCGGTGTTTGATTTGCAGGGCAATTTCATTTTTCGCTTCGGCCGGCGCGGCGTCAATCCAGGCGAGTTCAATTTCCCCACGCACGCCTCGGCCGATGCGCACGGCCGCCTGTTTGTGACCGACTCGATGAACGGCCGGGTGCAGGCTTTTGATGCCGGGGGCCATTTTCTTTTTGCGATTGGCAGCCCCGGCGACACCTCCGGACATTTTGGGCGCCCCAAAGGTGTGGCCGTGGACCAGTTCGGCCACGTTTATGTGGTGGACGCGCTTTTTAACAACCTGCAGATCTTTGACCTGTCTGGAAAACTGCTGTTGATTGTGGGAGGGAGCGGGACTGCGCCCGGCGAATTCGCCCTGCCCAATGGAATTGCCATCGGCGCCGACAACCGGATTTATGTGGCGGATTCCCTCAACCACCGGATACAAGTGTTTCAATATATCGGGCCATCATGAACCTCAAAATCTTCATGCCGAAAACGCGGCGCAAGGTCATCGCAACCGGACTGCTCTTATGCCTTCCAGTCCTTGCGCCGGCGGATTCCGTTCTGGGATCGAAACACGACCTCTCCGCAGTAGGTCCCGGTCCCATCAGGGCGGCCACGGATTCGCGGGTCTGCATCTTTTGCCACACGCCGCATCGCTCAACCGGGGATGCGCCGCTGTGGAATCACAAAATGTCCAGCGAGACCAATTATATTCTTTTCAGCAGCCCGACTTTTCTGGCCTCAGTCGGCCAGCCGCGGCAGCCCGATGGTTCGTCCCGGCTCTGCCTGAGCTGCCACGATGGCACGGTGGCCTTGGGAATGGTCAACAGTCAGGCGGCGCCCATTCAAATGGCCAATGGCGTCTCCACCCTGAGAGCGGCGGGAAGCAGCGCCAGCCTGGGGACGGATCTGTCCGGCGACCATCCGATTTCCTTTGTTTATAACCGGGGGTTGGTGGACAAACTGGCCGGAACCGATGCAGCCCTCAATCCGCCAACGTCGCTCATCGGCAAGGTGAAACTCGACCGCCGTGACAAAGTCCAATGCACCTCCTGTCATAATCCGCATGATAATCAGTTCGGTAATTTTCTGGTGGTGGACAATGCCAGTTCAGCCTTGTGTTTGAACTGCCACGTGAACAACAACTGGGCCACTTCCGCCCATGCCCTCTCGCGCAAAATCGTGCCGCCGGCCACCGCCATGACGGGCGCGGCGTTGCCTCGGCCGGCCAGGGCGGCCAGCCAGAAAACCGTGGCCATTAACGGCTGTGAAAACTGCCACGCGACTCATTTTGCCGGAACCAGGCAAAGCCTTCTCAAGTCCGCGGTTTTGGAGGAAAATTGCCTCCCCTGCCACAACGGCAGCATGGACACCAAGAACATTGCCGCCGACTTTCAGAAAATCAGCATGCATCCCATCACGGTCAGAGCCCAGTCCCACACTCCGCAGGAAAACCCCGTCAATCCTCCCCATCGCCACGTCACTTGCATGGATTGCCACGATCCCCATGATGTCACCACCAAACCCGGCACCCATTCCAGTGTCCCGGGCGCTTTGGCCGGCGTCACGGGCGTCAATCAAAACGGGGCCGTCATCCGGAACATCAGCCATGAATATCAACTTTGTTTCCGGTGCCACGCCGACAGCATCGTGCGCGGACCGGCCCGCGTGAATCGGCAGTATTCGGAAACCAACAAACGCGTTCAATTCAACCTCATCAACCAATCGTTTCATCCGCTTGAAACCGTGGGGAAAAACCGGATCGTGCCCAGTCTGATCGCGCCTTGGACCGTATCCAGCACCCTCGATTGCATTGATTGTCATAACAGCGACACCGCCCCGGCCGCCGGCGGGTTGGGAGCCAACGGCCCGCATGGTTCGATTTATACGCCCCTGCTGGAGCGGCAACTGGTCTTGAGCGATTACAATCAGGAAAGCCAGGACAATTACGCGCTGTGTTACAAATGTCACAGCCGGGACAGCATCCTGGCCAATCAAAGCTTCCCCTTCCACAGTAGTCATATTGTGAAAGACCAGACCGCCTGCACCACCTGCCACGATTCGCACGGCGTGGCCAACGCCCCCCATCTCATTAATTTCAACATCAGCTACGTCACCCCTTCGTCCAAAGGCCAGCTTCAATATCTCAGCACGGGCACTTTCCACGGCAACTGTTCGCTCACCTGCCACGACAAGGACCACCAAAAGGCTCCCTACTGAAATTCCGGCGCGGGCCAGCCACGAATCTGCCAGAATTAACTTGAACTTTTATCAATTCATCATCTAATTTATTACATTGTGCAAAGTTATCCGTTTAAAAACGCGGCCGCTTCTGAGTGTCCGCTCCCTCAATCCGTGAAACGGTTTTCCGTCTTGGTGCCGTTGTTGTTTCTCGTCGCCGGCTGCCAGCGCGAACAAATCAAAGTCTATCGCGTCGCCAAGGAACAAAACCCGCCGCCGTCACAAACTGCGCCCACCCTGCCCACCGATTCGCCCAACTCAACCCTGCCAGCCGGACATCCGGACATCTCGTCCGCACTCGTGCCCTCAATGCCGGCCGCATCCGGGTCTGCCCAGCCGCCATTGACTTGGCAAACGCCTGCGGGCTGGACGGAAGTTCCGCCCTCCGAAATGCGCCTCGCCTCGTTCAAAGTGTCGGGCCAGGATGGCAAACAAGCTGACGTGAGCGTAGTTCCGCTGCCCGGCATGCCCGGCAGCGATGATGCCAATGTTAATCGCTGGCGGGGTCAGGTCGGCCTGCCACCCGTGTCGCCGGACGAACTGAAAAAATCCGAGGAAAACACCGAGGTCGCCGGCCAGCCGGCGCAACTCTACGACCTTGCCGGCCAAAACCCGGGCAACGGCGAAGCCGCGCGGATCCTGGGGGTCATTCAACATCGCGACGACGCGGTGTGGTTTTTCAAAATGACCGGTGATGCCAGTCTGGTTGAACAACAAAAACCGGCATTCGTTGCCTTTCTAAAATCCCTTAAATTCACCGCCGCCCCGGCACAACCGGAATTGCCGACGGCGCATCCGCCCATCGGTGACATGGGCATGTCCGCAACCACCGCTCCCGGCCCGATTTCGCATGAGGGTCAGCCGAACTGGCAGGTGCCGACCGGCTGGCAGAAGGTTTCCGGCGGACAATTTCTCGTCGCCAAATTCATGCTCGCCGGTGCCGGTGACGCCACCGCAGCCGTCAATGTCAGCAATTCCAACGGCGAAGGCGGCGGCCTGGCCGGCAATGTCAACCGCTGGCGCGGCCAGCTCGGTCTGGCCCCGTTGTCCGAAGCCGACATCAACAAGTTGGTAAAGGCGATTGATGTGCCAGGCGGCCAGGCGTCGTTCGTGGATCTGAGCGGGACGGATGCGCGCACCGGCCAGCCCACCCGGCTAATTGGTGCCATCGTGCCACAATCCGGCCAGACCTGGTTTTACAAACTGATGGGCGATGCGAAGGTCGTGGAAAGCCAGAAGGATGCGTTCACAAAATTTGTCCAAGGCGTGAAATACTGAAACCATGAGATGGAATGACTAAATCCTAAATCCGAATGACCAAAGAAATCCCAATGACGAATTGCGAATTATCCAAGTGCCCGGCCATTATTTTGGTATTCGGATTCCGTCATTCTTTCGTCATTAGCCCTTCGTCATTCGTCATTCTGCTTTCGCAGCAAGCATCCCCTCTGTAATGCTCAAGCCCCTGTACAAGTTTTTCTCCTCCGTCAAGCTGACCGTCACCTGCTTGGTGCTCGGATGCGTCATTGTCTTCTGGGGCACCGTCGCCCAGGTGCATCTCGGTCTCTACAAGGCCCAGAACGAATTTTTTCGCAGCCTCTTCGTCTATTGGACACCGGCTGGCTCCGGCTTCCATGTTCCCATCTTCCCCGGCGGCTATTTCATCGGCACCGTGCTGCTGGTCAATCTGTTCCTGGCGCACTTCCGGTATTACCAGCCCGGCAAACGAAAAATCGGCATCGTACTGATCCACTTCGGCATTGTGCTGCTGCTGCTCGGACAGATGCTCACGGATTTCCTCGCCGTGGAAAGCAACCTGCACCTGCGCATCGGCGAAACCAAAAATTACACCGAGGCCGACCGTGCCTTTGAACTGGCGGTCAAGGACACCGCCGCCCCGGACTCGGACAAGGTCGTCGCCATCCCGTGCAGCGTCCTCGTCCGACGCGGCGAAGTTAGTGACTCGGATATGCCGTTCACCGTGCGCGTGAAGACCTTTTACGCCAATTCAATGCTTTCCCAGCAATCCCAAACCGGCTTTGCCCAGGTCAAAACCACCGCTGGCCTTGGTTCCGGCATCTGGTGGTGCGAGGCACCCCGCGAAACCGGGATGAACCGGATTGACATGCCCTCGGCCATCGTCGAAGTCGCGACGAACGGGGGTTCGCTCGGCACGTTCCTCGTGTCCGGCTGGGTGGACCAGCCGCAGACGTTCACCTTTAATCATCGCACCTACGAAATGTTGCTGCGGCAGGAACGGTATTATCTGCCCTTCAGCCTGCACCTGATCGAGTTCCGGCACGACAAATATCCCGGCACCGATATTCCCAAAAATTTCTCCAGCCGCGTCCGGCTGCAAAACCTGGCCAATGGCGAGGACCGCGAGGTGCGGATTTTCATGAACAACCCGCTGCGCTACGCCGGCGAAACGTTTTACCAGGCGAGTTTCGACGCCGACGACCATGGCAGCGTGTTGCAGGTCGTGCATAATCCCAGCTGGCTCACGCCGTATCTGGGGTGTGTGCTCGTGGCCACCGGCCTGGTTATCCAGTTTCTCAGCCACTTGATTCCTTTTTTGAAACGGAGGCTTCAATGAATTTACGATTTACGATTTACGATTTGCAATTGAATTGGAGCGCCGGCCTCCGGCACGGCTCGAATCAAAAGACCTGCTTGAAACACGCCGTATCAGAGGCCGGCGCTCCATCCTGATTATGAAAAAATGGATTCCCCTCATTCTGGTCGTGGTCATGGCGAGCTGGTTTCTGTCCGGTTTGCGCCAGCCGCCGGAAACCGGTTTTCACACGCGCGAATTTGGCAAACTGCCCGTCCTCATGAACGGCCGGTTCCAGCCGTTTGATTCCGTCGCCCGCAATTCCCTGCTTAGCATCAGCACCAAATCCACGGTCAGCCTCAAGGAACCGCGAAAACTGACCGGCATCAAAAGAATTGTGGCAACACTCGTTGGAACGCCAACAGCCTCAAACAACGAGTGGTGGGTCACCACTAACCTGCTTTCGGCAGACGAATGGCTGCTCGAAGTGATGATGAAACCCGAGTCGGCCGACGACCTGAAAGTCTTCCGCATTGATAACAACGAAGTCACCGAATTGCTCAAACTGCCTGACAACCAGAAATATTATTCCTTCAACAACCTCCGTCCCCAGGCGGACGAAATCGAAAAGCAGGCCGACCGCATCGAGAAAATCGAGTCCGCCAACCGCACGGTCTTCGAGTCGCAGTTGATGAAGCTCACCGACGCCATGAACCTTTACGAGCGGCTGGAAGTGAGCCTCAAACCGCCGGTCACGGATGATTTCGCGGCGGAGCTCGAGGCGTTCCAAAAAAGCATTCCGCCGGGCATCGCCGCCGTGAATGCCCGCGAAGCCGGGCAGAAATACGACCAGGCCGCCTTCAACACCCTCCTCGGTTTCATGGGTGGTTACAACAATGTCGCCAACTTCGCCCTGCCTCTGACCATTCCGCCCACAGACATCCATTTGCCCCGCGATGACTGGCAAAACATCGGCACCAACCTCATGCAAACCGCGCGCACCGGCGAACTCAATCCGGCCGCCATGTTTTATGCGCAAATGGTCACCGCCTGCCGCGCCGATCAGCCGGCGGATTTCAACCAGGCCGTCGCCGGATACCGCGTCTGGCTGGCCGACCGGTTCACGCCACAGTTGCGCAAGGCGGACCAGGAATTTTTCTTCAGCACGATGGAGCCGTTCTACAAGGCCATGGTCATTTACGTGCTCGCGCTCGTGCTGGCTTTGCTGTCGTGGTTCACCCTGGCCGACTGGCTGCGGCGCTCGGCGTTTTACCTCGTCATTCTGGCGTGGGTCATTCACACCTTCGGCCTCGTGTTCCGCATGTATCTCGAAGGCCGGCCGCCGGTGACCAATCTTTATTCGTCCGCCATCTTCATCGGCTGGGGCGCGGTCATTCTCGGAATGGTTCTTGAGAAAATCTATCGCGACGGCATCGGTTCGGTCGTTGCCGCATTCATCGGTTTTGTCACGCTGATCATTGCGCACAACCTGGCGCTCGGCGGCGACACCATGGAAATGATGCGCGCCGTGCTCGACACGAATTTCTGGCTCGCCACCCACGTCGTTACCGTCACCCTCGGCTATGCCTCGACGTTTGTGGCGGGTTTCCTGGCCATCATTTACATCCTGCGCGGCGTGTTCACCACCACGCTGCCGGCGGAAACCGCCAAATCGCTGGCGCGGATGGTTTATGGCATCGTCTGTTTCGCCACGCTGTTCAGCTTTGTGGGCACCGTGCTCGGCGGTATCTGGGCCGACCAATCGTGGGGCCGGTTTTGGGGCTGGGACCCCAAGGAAAACGGCGCGCTGCTCATCGTGCTTTGGAACGCGACCATCCTGCACGCGCGCTGGGGCGGCCTCGTGCGTGAACGCGGCCTGATGAACCTCGCCGTCATCGGCAACATCGTCACCAGCTTCTCGTGGTTCGGTGTGAACATGCTCGGCATCGG
>Ga0182027_10005253_pt1 | contig 19741 bp, 15 predicted proteins | sample 712E1DmetaG_FD_121300 | JGI IMG/M metagenome (GOLD analysis project Ga0182027, IMG submission 121300) | Permafrost microbial communities from Stordalen Mire, Sweden - 712E1D metaG (Illumina Assembly) | ecosystem: Environmental > Terrestrial > Soil > Wetlands > Permafrost | place: Sweden...
GCGTCGTTGACATCCTCATAGCCCGCGATGCGGCTGTAGACCGACTGGCGCAACAGGTCCGCCAGCGGGAGTTGCGTGTTCTTCCCGCGCCGCGAATCCGTCAGGTGTTGGGTGATCAGTTCGCCGAAGCCCAATCGTTCGTCCAACTCGCGCACCAGGATGAGGCCCCCATCCGATGTGACGCGCGATCCCTGGAAATCGATCTTCAGCGAAGCGTTGAACGAGAGCTGGAATGGTTGATTTTCTCTCTCACCCATTGGGTGTTGACCTCCGGAGGGTCTTCATCACGGTGAAACCCGCATGAATAAAGGCGTCGGAGGCCATCAAAAGGTTATCAGTAACTACTCAAAACGGAAATGCAGGATAACTGACGCTGACCCGGACATCGCTGCCAAGGCACCAAGGGCGTTAAGGGTCAATATCGGTAGTCACATGGACCTTACCTCGGGGTGGAAAACGCTTCAAGCGAAAGACGGGAGTTGGGTGTCAAACTTGAGAGCCAGTAGCTTCTGGCTGCCCTAGCCTTGCTGTTTCCGAGCGCCCCAGGGCCTCGGCTCTCAGGCCACGCAAGTACTCGAGCGCCAGGCGGGTCTGGTTGTGAACATAGTCGATGCCTGCCGGCTGACCGTTTTCAAGCGCCGGGTGGCAGTACTCCCAATCAATATAGCCGTCGTAGCCCGATGCGACGAGCGCGTCGATGTAAGCGGGGTAAGCCACCTGGCGTCCCCAGAATCCGCGGTCGAAATAGCCGCCGGCGACGAGTTCCACGACCCCATCGGGGCGTCTGGCAAACTCGCCGTTGCAATGGGAATGGACCTGCAGCGGCCCGGTTGCCTGGACCATGGCGCGGGCGTGCCCGGCCGAGTCCGCCTGCGGCTCGATGTTGATGTCCATGCACGCCTTGAAGGCGGGTGAGCCCACTTCTTCGATCAGCGCAAGCACGTCCTGATAACGCTGGACGACATCGGGGCCATGATTCTGCATGGCGAGTACGATGCCGTGGTCCTCTGCCACTTTGGCGAGTTCGCGGAGGGAGTCGACCACGAAGGCTCGGCGGTCACCCTTCCAATAGCCGTATTGGTCATATCCATAGGTCTCGTCGTAGGTGGCGCGGCCGCCGTGGAGCGTGATGCCGCGCCACGCCGCGAAGATTTTGCAAATGGGCGCGCCAAGATCTCGCGCGAGCTTGATGCACTCGCGTGTGTACAGGATCATCGCTTCCCTTTGGACGGGCACGGGGCTCGAAAGATCGCAGTTCGGTGAGACTGCGCAGAGAGGCATGGCGAGCTCGCCCGCGAGGTCGCGAAGCCGCTCGCGATCATCGGAGGAGAGGTCCATCGGAGCCGCGTGAGGGCGCTCCGCGTCCAGCTCCAGCCCCTCCCAGCCTTGCTCCTTGGCCAGGCGCACAAGGCTGAAAAGATCCACGGCGGAGCCCCGGTACCAGACCCCACGGTAGGTGATGCTGTAAAGCCCGATCTTCATGCTGCAACTCCCTCATCAGACAGTGGTCAAATCAGTGCTTCCCGCGAGCTCCTGCGCCGAGGCTCGCGCTGCTCATTCGATCACCCGCTCCGTACGGCTATCGAAGCGGAACATGCGGTTCTCCCGGTAAGACCGCACGGAGAGGGCGATATTGGTCATGGTGGTGTAGCCGATATCCACGTTGCCGTTCGGCTGGCGGCGCGACCGCACGCAGTCGAAAAAGTTGTCCACGTGCGCCAGGTCGCCCTGATTGCCCAGGTTTGGAATGATCATCTCGGCGGTCTTGTACTTATCGAAGAACTCGTCCCGATAGGGGCCCTCGGGGACGACTTGCGCATGGTCGAACTGCCGGGTTTTCGGGCCTTCCCATTCGTCGCCGAGGAACATTGTCGCCTTGGTGCCGCGCAGCATGGTCACCGGTCCCACCTCATTCAACTGCGAGGACTGAATGGTGAGCGACCACTCGCTGGGATAATCAGCGGCGTTGAGAAACGTGTCGGGCACTTCGCGCTCGTCGGTGTACACCCATTTGCCACCCATGCCAACCACCCTCTCGGGATGCTCGTTGGCGACGGCTAAGTGGAACGGCGCCACGATGTGGTAGTGCAGGTCGGTGGCGATGCCGCCCGAGTAATCCCAATACTTGCGGAAGCGGAAGAAGCGGTCGGCGTCGAACGGGTGCGCCGGCGCCGCTCCCAGCCACTGCTTCCAGTCGATGTAGTTATCGTCCTTTCCATCGGGGCCGGCGCCGGCGTCGATGGGCCAGTTCCAGTCTCCCTTGGGGTCATTGCGGCTATAGGTGCCCTGGCAACACACGATCTGGCCCAGCATGCCGGACTCGACCAGATCCCGCACGCGATGCCAGCGGTCCCAGGACAGCGCCTGCACGCCCACCTGGAAGATCCGATTGGTCCGTTTCGCGCGTTGGTGAACCTGCGTGGCCTCCTCCAGCGTGTGGGTCATGGGCTTCTCGCAGTAGATGTCGAGGCCCTTGTCCATGGCTAGAAGCGTGATGGGCGCGTGCCAGTGGTCGGGCGTCGCCACGAAGACCGCATCGATGTCCTTCCGTTCGAGCAGTTCTTCGTGGTGCAGGTACGTCGGTACGCCGCCCGCCTGGCGCGCCGCTGCGTTCAGGCGTTTGCGGTAAACGTCACACACCGCCATGCACTGGACGTCGCCCTTCGCCTGCTGCCGCTTCAGCGCGAGGCCGAGGAGATACGATCCCCGGCCCCCGGCTCCAATCAGCGCGAACTGGACGCGATCGTTCGCGCCGAGGATGCGCGCGCCGGCATTGCTTGCAAGAATCGACGCGCCAGCCGCTCCAAGAAACATGCGTCGCGAAAAGGTGGTTTCAGGCATCGGATAGCTCCCTTTGCACCGCTCCAGTGCGGTTGCTACACCTACTCGTTTTACCAGTCCACGACGCTGCCCTCTGCGGCGTCGCAGCTCCGTGGCGCACGCCAGCCGTGGCCGATTCTATCAACAAGCTGGGTTCAGCAAGCGCGTTCTCGTCCAACTTCGCGCCGAGTCCCTACGTGATCGGTGGATTCAGGAACCGAATCGCGCAGTGGGTGCGCCGCGCACCATTCCGCCACCTGCGAAGGTCGCGGCTCTATTAACTCGACGCTATTCGGCTTTGCATCATTAAGTGGATGCAGGGCTGGCGCAGCGATATCTGGTGCTATCGGAAGCTACTTCGCCAACGCGATATGCGGCCGTCACGGTCGCAGAAGCAACACCGGCTTGTATCGCAGCAGGTGCATCTTCTTTCCTTGAATCTCAGCGCCTACCTCGCGATCCGTTTCCACCGCCGCCACTCTCCCATTGCGAAGCTGGAGTAGAAATCCGCACCTATGGCTGAACGTCGCGTCGGCCTTCCCGCCGCCCGCCAGGTCAACGCGGTCACCCACACCTCCGGCCGCTGTCCGGCCGACGTAGATCGAACCCGAAACACGGCCCAGCACCGACCGAAATCCATCTTTCGTAATCATAAAACTCCGCCGCACGGAATCGGCTGCGGGATCGGTCAAACCGGCCGGATAAACAAATGTGTGGATTGCCTTGCCCGAAACTGTCACGCGAATTGGCCGCAAGTCGCCGTACGTTCCGCGAAGCGGCATTTCCGGCGTGAATTGCGTGCCCGTATCCAGCGCTATAAAGTTCTCACGGTCCCCCGAGCCAGGATAGCCAACAGCTTCCACACCCGCCGTGTGGAACCGCAGCAGCGCTGCTCCATCGTTCTCCAGCAGCGGCCATGTTACGCCCCATGCCTGCTCCTCCGGTGACGTCTTCACCGTCGTGGAAAGCACTCCATCCGGCGTCAGCACGAACTCATCCCGGAAAGAAGGACCGCTCTGCCCCTGTTGCGGGTGATATGCAATCGCACACCGCACCAGAAGCGGATGCACGAACTGCACGCTCCACTGGCCCGCGTACCGCGTGGACAGGCTGGCGAGCCGGAGCCACTCGCCATTTTCCGAAAACGCCGGCGCAAACGTGACGCCGCCCGCCGCGGTCAATGCCCCATCGGAAGGGCCGAGCCGCGTCTCCCACCCCGTGCGTGCGAACCGGACGACTCCGAGCGGCGTCCAGAAATTCCCGCTGGATTTGGCTGTTTGGCCGCGGAGGTTGGCTTGCATCTGGAATCCGCCGGCATTCGCCATTACACTCGAGTATTCCGATTCCAGTTCCAATGCGTATCCGCCGATCTCTGACGGCGCCGGCTGTTCCTCAATCGCCGCGGTCCTCGCGCGATAGGCCTCTGCAAGATGAAACATCAGCGAACCGTTGTAATTGCTGTACTGGCTGGCATCCTGGTACCCCACCCGCAGAGCCGGATCAAAGTGGTTCTTCGTCACGTAGTAAGAGCCCGCCCACGCGCCATCCGTGCGACGCCAGCGTCCAATGCTCTGGAACGCCAGCAGAGATGTGCGCCGGTACTGGCCCGCCAGCCACAAATCGTGCTGTTCCAGCATCCGCTCGGCCATCATCTCAAAAGCGAGTTGGTATCCTACATCCACCCAGACGTGATCGTCCGTGCGGCCATTGGCCGGAACCTGGCCGGAGGGATCCTGCAGCAGCAGTGAGAACCGGGTACCCTCCTCGGCCAGCCTGCGGATCTCCTCGCCACTCGGTCCGTCATAGCCCAGGTTGGCAAGCGCCAGCAGATTTCCGCGGCCCACCGCCTCTACGCTGAGCGTATCGGGATCGCTCGTGCGATCGTGATACAAAAACCAGGGCGCCGGCGCAATCCGCGGGCGCTGCCGTGTCTGCCAGTCTTCTTCGATGGCGGAGATCGCGTCCGCGCGGTTTGCAAGCCCAGCCCGCGCGCGAGCCCATTCGCCCTTCATCGCGTAGGTCTCCCAGTTGTTGGCGTCGCTGGTTATCACATCGCGAAGCGGCTTCTTCAGGCGTTCCCGCCAACTGTTCCACTGCTCCTCCGGAACATGCCCCTTGTACACCTCCAGAGCCTCCGTTAGAACCGCGATGAAGAAGTTGCCGTGCCTGTCCGGAATGGAATCGAGTCCGCCGGCAAAGCACGCTGTTGCATGTTCCATGGCTTTCACGCCGCTCGGCAACAGATCCTTCGCGCGGCCGCCGTCCACCAACGTTCCGACCGCATCTGCGAAATAGGGCGTGGCGTACTGGTGTTCGCGCCGCAGAAACGGATCGATCACAGCCCCGCTCGTGTCCTGGTGCCTTGCAGTGAAGCGGCAAACGCCCTCGATTACGTCCAGATACCGCTCGCGTGGCGTTCCGAGCGGTTTCCACGGCCGCGCGGTGAGGTGGTAGCCGGTGGTCACCACCGCATTCGCAGTGTCAACCGCCGACAGTGACATCAGCAGACCAGAGACCGCTGCGCAGCACACGGCCCACTTCGCGAGTGCGGTCGACATCGGAACGCCAGCTCCCGGCTGTCGATTATTGTCTGCCAAAGCCGCCGTCTGGATGGTTCCGGAGCTGGCATCCATCGCTTGAGCATTCTCTAAAGCGTCGAGCGGAAGTCTTCGCATCTACGTTCACTTGTGCTGTCAGTGGTTGATGTCAGGCCAGTGTTTATGTCGAATCGGCGCCCGCCTCAAGGCACTGTTATGACCGTACTATACTCAGCAGTTCGGTCGGTACCAGGCTGAGCACGTCTCGGAATCAGATCGGCGTGCACTCGGGGAAGAAATTGATCACGGGCGGTCGCCAATGCAGAGTAACCCGGCCGGAGCAAACCGTGAATTCGTGTTGTCGCTTGCGCCGCCCAGGCAGCAAGTGGTGCTTTCGCGGCTATGCGCCTTCGCGGCTTGGACGCGGGCTTGCGACGGTGGCGCTTGGCCGGGTTTGTCACTTCCTTCAAAGTGAACCTAACCTCAACTTCAGTTTTCTCTCGGCTCGATGCGCGGACAGCCGTCATTCCCAATCTGATCGAGACGCTTTCACGCGCCGCTTGCTTGCGGAACCAATATGACTTTGCCGGCGGCTGGGAAGTTATCATTCAGCGCGCGAGAGTTGGATCCAAGGCGGCGCAGTGACCGAATGCTCCGGCCGCTCCAGGATCCAGCGCATTGAGTTTTCCGGATCGCGCACGAATCCGGAGCGCGCCAGGAAATCGGCACAGGGTGTGTTCTTCGCAGTGGGAAGGTAGCGGCAGGCCACGCGATTGACCGCGCTCTCCTCGATCAGCGAGCGCAGCATCGCCGTCTCGATTCCTCTGCTCATTGCCCGGCAACTGAGCAGGAAGGTATCGATTCTCAACTCTCCGGTGGTCTTGCGCGCCATGGTCAGCCCTACATAGCCGTAATCCCCGAACCGGTCCGAGGCCCGGCAGATCCGCACCAACCACTCCGGATCGGAGCAGCGGTCCAGGATTTCCGCTGGCGTGTAGCGCCGCGCCGTCAAATTAAACTGGTTGGTTCTCTGCGTCAACTGCGCGGCCCGAAGGGACGCCGGCGGGCCGACCCTTTCGGTTTGTACCCTGAGGTCCAGGGAATGCAGGTAATCGCTCAGTGACCCGATCCGCACCGACCAATCCCTCCGGTTTTGTTCGTCGCGGTAGAACCGGGGGCGAGCCTCGTCCTCGGCGGACATTTCCAGACGGTGGAGCGTCGGAGCCTCTTCCAGCGCCTGCCGATAGAGACCCGGCGAGGCGGGCAGGTCGATCACGCCGATGGCCGGAAGGGCCTGGCGAACCTGTTCTCTTTCGTGCGGCGAATCGTCAACCAGCGTGAGCGAATCGACGCCGACGTTCAGCTCAGCCGCAATCGCCAGAAGATTGGTGACCTTGTCCGCCCAATTGACGCGAATCGCGGCGAAGTCGGAGCGGTTCAGAATCATGCCCGGGCGCCCGTCCAAAAGGGGCGCCACATCCTCCCAGTTGTTTTTGGAACAAATGGCCAGCAGGAAGCCCTGGCGCCGAAGCTTTTTGAGCTTGTGCTGGAAATCCGTGTTGGGGCGCAAGATCGCGGGCTCTTCCTCGCCCGCCACGCCCTGCCACAGGGTGTTGTCCAGATCCGTCACGACCACCTTGCTTTGCCGTCCGCTCAGAGGCATCAGGAACCTCAACCACTCCCGTGCCAGTTCGATGTGCAGCGAGGACCGGACGGGCGGCCCGCCCTGCTCCCATCTGGCCGGATCGATCCACTGGCGGCGGCCATGGCGGGCCACGAGGCGGCCGTAAGGGAAGACATGGAATCCGGGCATCGCGTCTCTGAGTTGCTCGACGCGCAGGTTTAGTTTTGAAAGCCATGCGGCCCGTCCGTCCCCGGCCTGAGTATCCAGAGCGCCGGCCAGGGGGTAGGCCGGGTGGTCAAAGTCGTGCATCAGGAGCGGCGCAGGGTTCCGGCTGCGAAACGCCAGGAACGAGTCGCGCCAAGTTCCGACAAAGCGATCCTGCATGTCAGTCCCGGGCAGGCTGTTTTCGAAAGCCGTCGGGGCCGCGATCCACACAAGCACCAGCTCGGGTTGGAATGCGTTCAGGGCGCTGGAATCGTCCCTGAGCTCGGAATGACAGGTATCGAATCCGCCGATCCAGACTTCCAGGTCGAGGCCCCAAATCAGCGCTTCAGTACGGAGCAGCGGCACTAAGGGCTCGACGGTGAAACTGCGCAAGATCGCCAGCCGCTTGCGCTCGAAGATGGGGAAATGAGAGGCCAGCCGCAGGCAGCGGCTGCGAACGAAGTTCGCTATCCCCAGGGACGGCCGTTCCCTCCACAGAGAGCGCAACTGGCTGGCTGCCAGAGCCGGTTGATTGGCCTCGATCAGTGCGTCGATGCTGGCGCGATCACACATGAGTCTGGAGTAGTTCCACCAAATGACGATTGGGAAGGTACAGCCAGGCCACCGGGCGCCCCTCGAACGCCGCGGCGGGAAATGGCCCGCCGATCAGCAGGCATCCCCGATCCTTCAGCCAGGACACGGCCTCCGCGAGGTCCGGCACTTCATAACAGATGTGGTAACTGGATGAGTCCGCTTTCAGGTAGCGAGTGATCGGGGAGTCCTCGCCCAGGGGCGTTATCAATTCCAAACCCGCACCCGAGTCGCCAGCGGTCAACAAAGCCACCTGAACCTTTTGCGCCGGGTCGTCGACGGGTCCCGTACTCAGCCGCATACCAAAGGCATTCTGGTACCACTCCAGGGACCGCCGCATGTCCGCGACGGCCACGCCCACGTGATGGTGCTGGAATCGGAGTTCTTTAAACACGCTCAGCCAGTTTGCGCTCAATCAGCGACGCCACGCTGCGCACCGAGCTCATCGTCTCAAAGTCGCCGGGCGCGATCTCGATTTGAAACTGTTGCTCCAGGGCTGCGGCCAGGTTTAGTTGTTGCAGAGAATCCCACTCCGGAATCTGGCTCCGGTCCGTTTCGGCGCCGAATCGGTCCGGCCCGATGTTCATGACATCGCCGACAATCTGGCGAATCTCTCCTTCCTGGGCCAGGGGCGACGCAGCGCTCACAGGACGAGGGCTCCAACGCCGGCGGGAGCCGCTTTGGATGACGCGGGCGGGATTGCCGAATACCGTGCCACCGGCCGGGACAGACTGGAGCACCACGGAACCAATGCCGATCAGCGATTCGCGGCCGATTGCGACGCCCGGAGCGGAGGTTGAGCCGGCTCCCATATAGACGCTTTCGCCGATACGTGCGAGTCCGCACACCGTGACGCCAGGCGCGAAGACGGTGAATCGCTCCACCTCGGTGTCGTGACCAATACAGCAGCTTTGCGTGACCAGCACGTTCGAGTGCAGCCGGACCCCCCGACTGACGACCACATTTTGCATCAGCACGCAACCTGGACCCAACAGAGCTGCCGGCGAAACCTCGGCGGAGGAGTGCACTACCGTATAGTAGCGGTCCGGCGCGAGGTTGAGGCGTTCGCTCAATTGTCTTCGCAATCCCGGATTGCCATAGTTGGTTACGCCCAGGACGAAAGACGCTTCGTGAAAACGGTGGGCCTGCTCAGTAGGACCCAATACGCGGCATCCTAGTTCTGGAAGACCTTGAGCCTGGGGGTCGTCATCCAGGAAACCCAGGACTTCGATCGCCGCGCCTTGTCGCGCTTGTTCGACCAGAATCTCCGCGATTTGCTGAGAAGTGGAACCGGCGCCCAGAATCAAGATGTGTTTCATGCATTCCTGCCCGCCGGCGGGGATCTCGGCTACTATGGTACCGTCCCGTGAAGACGCCCGTGCCGGGCGGTTTGCAGCATGACAATCGCCGTTGCTGGAGGCCGCTTAACGACGATGATTGCTATTGCGGAGGATAGGTGGTCAATCGATGCGCGCAACCTTCGCCGTGGGTGTCTGGAAGGTCCCCCAAGTTCCTTCGCTCGCGTGAACGGCGGACTCCGTAATGCCGGCTTCCACGATCCAGGCGCGTTCTATTGTTCGGTCTGACCGCCTGGCGGCCGGTGTTATCCCGTTCGTAAAATGGAGCCGGCGGAAACGCCCCGAACCTCAATGAAGACCCTGGTCACCGGCGCCGCCGGCTTTATAGGATCCGAACTCGTGCGCCAACTGATCCAAGCGGGCCAGTCAGTGGTAGCTTTCGATAACCTCGCCACCGGCTCCTGGGACAATCTGGCCGGCCTGGAACCGGTGGAGTGCATCACCGGCGACATCCGCGACGCTGAGGCCGTGGGGCGCGCCTTGCGGGATGTTGCGAGCGTCTACCATCTCGCCTGCCTCAACCTGCGACAGTCTCTGCTCTCGCCGGGAGAGAGCCACGACGTCAATGCCACCGGGACGTTAACCGTCCTCGAAGCCGCGCGCGGCGCGGCAGTCGAACGGTTCGTCTACGTTTCGACTTCAGAAGTCTATGGCACGGCGCGGACGGTTCCGATGAGCGAAGAGCACCCCACTTTCCCCGCTACCGTGTACGGCGCGTCCAAACTGGCCGGCGAGGCTTACGCGCGGGCGTTCCACGCTACCTATGGGCTTCCAGTGGCGCTTGTCCGGCCGTTCAATTCTTACGGGCCGCGCTGCCACCACGAGGGGTCGAGCGGCGAGGTGATTCCGAAGTTCCTGTTGCGCGCCCGCTCCGGCCTGCCGCTGGTGATCTTCGGCGATGGCCGGCAGACGCGCGATTTCACTTTCGTCACTGACACGGCACGCGGCATCCTGCTTGCCGGAACCGTACCGAACGCTGTCGGGCGCACTTTCAATCTCGGCTCCGGCATTGAAATCAGCATGACCGCGCTGGCCGGGCGGATCGCGCCCGGCGTCGCGGTAATCCATGAGCCGGAGCGCCCCGGGGATGTCCGGCGCTTGCTGGCCGATTCGACCGCCGCCCGTGAGACTCTGGGCTTTGAGCCGCGCGTCTCATTCGACGAAGGCCTGGCGATCCTGGCAACATGGTATGAACTCCAGAGCATACCGCTCCCGGTGCTGCTGCAGCAGGAAGTAGTGCACAATTGGCGATCGGGTTGAAGCGCATTCCGCTGAGCGTCCCTGAGGCCGGCGAACCCGAGGCGGCCGCCGCCCGCAGGGCGATTCTCTCGGGTTGGACCACCATGGGCCCCGAAGTGGCTGCGTTCGAAATGGAATTCGCGGCCGCCGTGGGAGCGCGCCATGCGAGCGCGGTATCGAGCGGTACTGCGGCGTTGCACCTCGGCCTGCGCGCGGCGGGCGTTGGCCCCGGCGGCGAAGTCGTCACCGCCAGCCACTCCTTTATCGCAACCGCCAGCGCCATCCGCTACTGCGGCGCATTGCCGGTCTTCGTGGACATCGATCCGCTAACCTTCAATATGGATCCGGAGCGTGCGGAAGCGGCGGTCACGCCGAAAACGCGCGCCATCCTGTGCGTCCATCAAATGGGCCTGCCCTGTGACCTGGCCGCTTTTGCCGGGCTCGCGCAACGGCGCGGCGTTCCCCTCATCGAGGACGCGGCCTGCGCCGCTGGCAGCGAGATCCTGTGGGCCGGCCGATGGCAGCGCATCGGCTCGCCGCACGGCGCTCTGGCCTGCTTCTCGTTCCATCCGCGCAAAGTACTGTCGACCGGCGACGGCGGCATGATTACCACCGCCAATGAAGACTGGGACCGGCAGATCCGCCGCTGGCGCCGCCACGGCATGAGCGTGCCTGCGCATGCGCGCCACGTCTCAGACCGGGTCGTCTGGGAAAGCTACGATGAGCTCGGCTACAACTACCGTATGACGGACATCCAAGGGGCCGTCGGCCGCGAGCAGATCCGCCGGTTGGATGGGATCGTGGCGCGGCGTCGCGAACTGGCCGCGCGATATACGAAACTGCTCGCCTCCGTGCCGGCCGTGACGCCGCCTTTCGAGCCGCAGTGGGCGCGCAGCAACTGGCAGAGTTACGCAGTCCGTTTGGACGCGCGGCTCGACCAGCGTACGGTGATGCAGAGCCTGCTCGATGAGGGCGTTTCCACGCGCCGCGGCGTCATGTGTGCGCACCGCGAGCCGGCGTACCCGGAGGGAACCTGGCGCAGCGGTCCGGGCGGCTTGCGCCACAGCGAGGAAGCTCAGGATCGGTGCCTGATCCTGCCGCTTTACCCGCGAATGCCGGAACAAGACCAGGACTACGTGGTGACCGCGTTAAAGAAGGCGTGCCAAAGATGACACGGGGCGGCTTGCTGTCGGTGGTCACGCCGGCCTACAACGAGGCTGCGAACCTCCCGCTGCTCCATCGACGGCTGGCCTCGGTTCTGGCCGGACTCCAATGGGAGTGGATCGTCATCGACGACCATTCCTCGGACGACACGTTCCGCGTCATCACTGGGATGGCCGGGCAGGACCCGCGAGTGCGCGGCTTCCGGCTGGCACGCAACTCCGGATCGCATGCCGCCGTCGCCTGCGGGCTCGATCGTGCCCATGGCGACGCGGCCGTGGTGCTGGCCGCCGACCTGCAAGACCCGCCCGAGGCGCTGCCCGAACTGCTCACCGGCTGGCGCGGCGGGGCTCAAGTGGTATGGGCCGTGAGGCAGTCCGCTCCGGTATTGTCACGGGTCTATTACCTGGCGCTGAGGCGAATGGCGGGATTGGCCGGCGTACCGCCGATGGGCGCGGACTTCTTTCTAATGGATCGCACCGTGATCGAGGCGTTCCGCCGCTTCAGCGAGCAGCACACCAGCATCTACGCGCTCATCATGTGGATGGGATTCCGCCAATCGACGGTCGTCTGTGCAAAGCAACCGCGGCAACAGGGGCGGTCCGGCTGGACCCTGCGCAAGAAAGTGGCGATGCTGATCGACTCCGTAACGGCGTTCACAGCGGCGCCGATCCGGCTCATGACCTATGTAGGGTTCGCCACCGCGCTGGTTGGCTTTCTCTACGCCGTCTTCGTGTTCCTCCACGCCTTGCAAGGGAATCCCGTGCCAGGCTGGGCGTCGCTTATGGTTGTGGTGCTGGTAGTGGGGGGAATCCAGATGCTCATGCTGGGTGTGCTCGGCGAGTACGTCTGGCGTGCATTGGACGAGACGCGCCGCCGCCCCCGGTACCTGATCGAGGCAAGCACCCAGCCGGAATCGCAAGCGGCGCCGGAGCGCCAATGAGCGTCGCCCTCTACACGCTTTTACAAGCGTTACTGGCTCCGGGCGGGTCGCGCTATATCGCGAGCCTGATCGAGAGCCGGCCGGGGCGCGCTCTGGACGTCGGCTGCGGTCCGGATGCGCGTCTATGGCCCGCTGACATGAAGCCCATCGGCGTCGACATCGCGCTCGACCGGGCGCGCGCGTTCGGACCGGCCGTGGTCGCTACGGCGGCCGCCCTGCCGTTCGCCGACAGCGTCTTCGATAGCGTATACAGCATTGGCTTGCTGCACCACTTGCCGGACGATCAGGCCCGCACCGCGATCCGCGAGATGCGCCGCGTCACCGTTGCCGGCGGCGTCACCGCGATCCTCGACGGCGTCCTCCCGCGGCGCCCTTTGCGCCGTCCACTCGCGTGGCTGCTGCGCCGTTTGGACCGTGGAAGGTGGATGCGCCGCCAGGATGAGATCCAAGCCCTGTTCGATTCTCCCGCCTCGTGGCGCTTCGGGCGTTTCACTTATACCCGCAGCGGTCTGGAAGGAGTGATCTGTAAGTATGCCGGTGGCTAACGATGTCCGTCTCGGCAAGGATGTGGCGATCCTCTTCCCTGAGCTTGTCAACCTGTACGGCTGCGAACTGGGCGCCGGTTCGCGCGTCGGCCCTTTTGTCGAGATTCAGAAAGGCGTCCGCATTGGAAGCCGCTGCAAGATCTCCTCGCATAGTTTTCTGTGCACGGGCGTGACTCTCGAGGACGATGTCTTCATCGGACACGGCGTGATGTTCGTCAACGACCGCCATCCCCGGGCCGGCGCTTCGGATTTTGAGCTGGAGACCACGCGCATCGGGCGGGGTGCGTCCATCGGTTCGGGCGCGGTGATTCTCTGCGGAATCGCGATCGGAGCTGGCGCGCTGGTCGGCGCTGGGGCGGTGGTGACGCGTAACGTGGGACCGGGCGAAACCGTCGCGGGCGTACCCGCGCGGCTCCTCGCGCGCAGCGCTTCGCCTTCCAAGGAGGACGGCCGATGAGGAGACGGGCGGTGTCCGGCGGCCGGCCCCAAACCGTGGTGGAGCACGCATGGCGTTGAGCCGGAAGACTGTCATCCTGTGCGCCCTGTTCCTGCTCGCGGCCGCCGCTGTCCGCCTCGCCCAGCCGATCCTGGACGGCGACCTGTTCTGGCACATGGCCTACGCCCGGCAAATGCTGGAGCGCCATAGCCTGATCCTCGACCACACGGCCTTTTCCTGGACCCCCACCAGCAACCGCTTGATCTATTGCGCCTGGGCGGCCGAGCTGTTCTTCTACGGACTCTGGAATCTCGCCGGGTTCGTCGGCTTGTTCGCGTTCCGCTATCTGTGCGTCGCCGCGGTGCTGGCGCTGGCCTGGAGCTACGCGCGCCGGCTCGGACTGGCGGGCGCTGCGCTGAGCTGGCTGCTGCTCCTCATTCTCCTGGTGGGCACGTTGGGCGGAACCATCATCAAGCCGGAGATCTTTTCCCTGCTCTTTTTCAACCTGCTGGTCTGGCTGTTTTTTCAATTCCGGCTGGACGGGCGCGTCCGCTGGCTCTACCTCGTCCCGCTATGCGTGCTGGTTTGGGTGAACACTCACGGCGCCTTCATCATCGCGGCCCCGTTTTTCGTGGCCGTGGCAATCGGCGAGGCACTCGAGCGCCGGCTCTCCCGCCACATGCTCGTCGCGTGGACCCTTTGCGGCGTCGCCGTGTTCGCCAATCCGTATGGATGGCGGTACCCCTGTCAGTTGGTCGCGGATCACGTTTTTGGGAGAACCCCGCGGCCGGATGTTGCCTGGAACGACGCCCATATTTCGATCTTCTCGCCCAGCGCCGGCGGCCACTTCGTCGAGCTTCTCGCCTGGATGACGGCGATTCTCGTCCTGCTAGCCGTGCAAAAACGCAGGCTCGATTGGACCATCGCGCTCGCGAACCTGGTCTACGTGCCGCTCTTCATGGTCTTTCAGCGCACCACCTTCTTCTGGCCGGTGGTGTTCTGCTACAGCTCACTCTACCTCGCGCATTTGCCGTCCCGAACGGCCCTCCCCTGGCAGCGTTATGCGCAGCCGGCGGCGCTCGCGCTGTTCCTGTTTCTCGGAGGACGCTCCATGCTCGATGCCTGGCGCAATCCCGGCTATGGCAGTTGGCTGGGGTTCGGCATCAGTTATATCAACCCTGTGCCGGAAGCGGAATTCCTGGCCTCGGCCCCCCTCGGGGGCCGCTTATACAACCTCTTCGATGGCGGCGGATACTTGCTATGGAGGCTCTACCCGCAATACCGTGTCATGACCGATTCGCGATCGTTCCCGTATCTCGCCTGGTTCGACGATCAGTACAAGTTTTCGATGGGCGATTCCTTCGACGATTTTCTGCGCCGCTACCCCGCCGGCGTGGCCGCCATTCCGCTGCTGAATGTCATTACCTGCCGGAGTTTTCTGAAATCGCCGGACTGGCGGCTGGTCTTCTATGGGCCCACCGCGGCGGTGTTCGTCAGGCGCAGCTTGCAATTCGAGGGGCAGCGGAAGTCCGCCGGCGCGGGGATCCGAAACGCCGACACCGCCATCCGATTCTTTTACTTCGCCGCGGAGGTCGGCGATTTCAACGTCGCCTGGTCCACCCTGCACCACATCGAGACCCAGCTCGCCGAACAGGCCAGCGCCGGCGATCTTGCCGCCATCCGCGCCTACCGCGAGGGCCAACGCGCATTGCGGTCCGACGATTGGGCCTACGCCCAGAGGATGTTCGACCGGGCCTTCGCGCGCAGAAGCCCCGGGGAGCGCGATCGATTGATCCGGGTTTTCCTCTACGATATCCAGTTGTTGCGCGCCCGCGGCAAGGCCGGAGAAACCGGAACCTTCGAGGCGGCGCTGCACAAACTGGCCGCGCCGGAATAGCTGAATCGCGCCGCCCCCGGATCCCGGCGCGAAGCGCGCGCATCATGCCGGGCCCGGTTTCGCCGGAGTGCCCCGTCTGCTTTAGCGGAGCCCGCGCAGCTCAGCTCTCGCGCCCGGGACTGTCGCGTCCCTGCAGGACGCCCCGGCGCAGCCGCCTGCGGGCCGCATACAGACCGGCCGCTGCAATCCCCGTGAGCGCCAGCAGCAGCGCTGGCGGAGCCGGCGTGGCCGGCGGCGGCGGAGTCACGGACGCGACGCCGTCGATTTCGTAAACCTGCGTCGTCAGCGTCGTGTTCGTTCTCGTCACGGTCTGGGTTTGGTACACGTCCGAAGTGACCAACGTGTCGTAGTCTTGCTGGCCCGGAGCAATCGCAAGAGACTGGCTCTGGTTATCGCCGATCATGATGGTCTTGGGTCCGATGTACAGGGTTGTTGAGAACGACACATTCGTTCCGGTCACGACGTACGGGCCGGTGCTCGTGGCACTGCTCGTCGACTGCGTGCTGCTCAACCGCGTGGGGCCGGTAAACGACACCGCCCCAGCGGTCGTAAGCAGAGACTCCGCTTGCGTAATCGCGGTCTGCACGGTTGGATCGGCAAAAGCGACGTTATAGGTCTGATCGGACAGATAGGCGCCGCCTTGCATGCGCGCCTTCAGCTCAACCAGAAAAGTGCTTACCTGCCGGGTGACGTTGACTGTGGTGTCGTGGTCGATCGTGCGCGTGGAGCTCGTGTAGATGGTCGTGTTCGTCGGTCCGGTTGCTGCGGGCGTGGAAGAGCTCTGCGCCCAGGCCGCGGGAGCGAGCAGCAGGCAGCCGCAAAGAAGGGTCCCGGCGGCCACTCGCATAGGACGATGGTTATGGGTAAGCATCAAGAGCCTCTTAGAGCTTCGCACGCAACTTCTTCCAACCCGCCACCCGCAAACAGACCGCCGCTCCCGGCGCGGGCATGGATGGCGCCCGGGATTCCCGTTTGGCTGAAGACGGCCAGCACAGCGGCACGGACAGCAGCAGCCGACATCTGCATGCGAAGGTACGAATATCATGGGGATTCTAACATAAGCGCAGTGACGCCCGGATGAAAAATGACATGAAAAATGACTCGCGCCGGCAGGAGATCGGCAAGGGGCCTGTTGCCGATAGCGCCACGGCGGAAAGCGAGGAGCGGTCTTCCGGCCAGCTTCACTTTTGAAGCTCGATCGCGCACAGCGCTGTGGCGCCGTCCAGCGAGCGGTGGGGTGCGAATCGGCGCCCCCAGCGAGATGAAGGTCCCGCCGCTTTATCAAAGCCCCGGCAACTGCTTTCGGAGAAGGGGATAGACGTCGCGAGCCAACTGAATCGCCGCCGCCGTCGCCGCCTCGTCCTTCCCTGGCGCCGGCCAGGTCACAATGCGGACGAGCGACGTGTCCGTCCGCCGGTCCCGAAGCGCGTCGGCCACCACCCAGAATTTGGACTCCCACTCGCCGGCCGTGACGCGGCGCGGCGCCTGATACCAATACAGAACCACGGCGCGGTTGCTTTTTTGCGAGACGACATAGCGATTCACCGTGATCGCGCCCGCGGCGGTCTCGATTCGAATCTCGCCCGTGGACTCGGGAATCCAACCGGCGCCGGGCAGGCAGACTTTCGGTGAATGCGGCTGCCGCAAGCCTGCGCGTTGCGACCGGAACCACGCGACAAACACACTGCCTTCCACCTGCGGCGAGCCTCCCGCAAACGTGCGGCTGAGAATCCGGTCGGCGCCCAATTCGGCCCGCTCGGTCGCGCTCGTTGGATCCTCCCGCAACTGGGCCCACTGCCCGAAGGAGCGCGGAAATTGAGTCAAATCCGGCGCCGCGGGCGGACGTTCGGCGCCCGTGACCCAATGCACCGCCAGCGCCTGCACTACCAGGAGCGCCGGCGCCAGGATCCAGAGTCTATGCACTGCGGGCATGAAGATAGCTGAAGAACCGCCGCGCCAGGAACAGACTGGCCAGACATAAAGTGAAGATCACCCATCCCGATATCATGTGCGGGGTTGCCTCGATCAACGCCGGGATCCACCCCACCGCCGCCACGCGGATCGCGTTCGCGACAATCGCCACTGGCACGGCGGTGAGCAGCAGCGCCACCCGCATCCACCGTTTGGGATCGGCCACATACGCAATCACGACCCCCATGAAACCGAGCGGCAACAGGTAGCGGATCCCGCTGCACGCCTCCGCCACCAGGATCCGCCGTCCGCCGACGTCGAGAATGTTGCCTTCCCGAACTACGGCCGCGCCGGTGGCAGCCAGCAGAACCGCCGCCATGCGGCTGGCCAATAGTTGCAGCGGCAGCGTCACCTGGTTATAGACCACCGCCAGTTTCGGCAGCATGAACAGACACAATGCCAACGGAAATGCCCACGCCCGCAAGAGCGCCCAGCCGCCCAAACAGACCGTCAGCCCGGCGAGCGACACCAGGAACGCCAGCGAGCCGGCAAAGAGTCCCGCGCCCAGAGCGGACGCCACGTGCATCGCCGCGCCGAGCCCGAGCAGCGCCAGTCCCCAGCGGCTGGGCTGCGGCGGCAACGGCTGCCAGCGCTGGCGTTCCCTCCACAAGATCCACACGACGACTGCTGGAACCACAAACCCGTGCCCCATGTCCTCATCCGTCCACCACTGCCGCGCCATGCCCATCAGGATCGAAGCGTAGCAAACGGCGGCGGCAATGGCGGCAGCGATAGCGGGAAATCGTACGCTGCTCATTTGGAGACAGTATAGTGGATCGCAATTGCGGGCCCCGCAACCCGGCGCTAATGTCACCTTGACAAGCGAGCGGCCTGATTGGCGTAGCACGGGAGACGTCTACTCGGATTGAGTTGACGGCTACTTGGAAACTGGCCTCCAACGGCGTTCTGGGAAGCGCGAGCCGGATTGACGCGCCATCCGGAAGTTGGGCAGGCAAGGCGACTGGTAACGTGCTCATCGTAGAGTGACTCCCTGGCACTCAGCGAGACATCACTGATGCGGCGCTTATTGCGTCACCTTGCTCGTCGATTTCATTTCGTGGCCTTTGGAAGAGCAAAAGGCGCCGTTGGCTGCGGCGGCCTTCTCACTCGTTTCCTGAGTTTGAGAGGCTTAGCTTACTTGCGGCCTGGGTTGGATCCTAAGCCAATTACTGGAAATGTTTTACTGGCGCAAAACTGGCGCAGAATGACGTTCTCGGTGCGGAACTGGTGCAAGATCGGTGCAACTTCTCAACGCATAACTCTTTTGTTGTCAGTGCAGACGTCCGTAAGCGATTAACCGGAACTACCTTGACACGGTACAGGTCGCAGATTCGAGGTCTGCCGGGCCCACCACTTAACCCGCCGCATTTCAAACATTTGCGCAAATTGAACTCGTTTGATCCATTCAAGGTAGAGGTCTGAAATTTGGACCTCAAGAGTGCTACCTCGATTTTCTACGGTCACACAGTTGCTCTTACGCGCACGATTGCAGTCGTCTTCCAAGATCCTGAGTAGCTTGCTTGCTAGACAGAAATTCTGAAATCCCCTATAACGGCTACCAGAGTTCGCGACAGCGGGTCGGTTTCCGGAAGCGCCGTTTGCGTGTGAACTCCGAGTTGAACTGGGTTAAGTTGTAAGTTGCCGTGATTCGACAACTCATTCGCGACCAGTCGCTGCGATTCCCAGAAGCTCCCGCAATTCTTGCACCCGGCCAGGCGGTCATCGACTATCGCGGCCTCGACTCGGCAGTGACGCGAATCGGGGCTGCGCTGGCCCGGCACGAAGCTTCCGAAGGCTCCCGCTTCGCTCTGGTGTGCTCGAACGGTCCCCGGATGGCGGTGTGCTTCCTGGGAATCACGGCGCATGCCGCGTGCGCGCCGATAAACCCCGCCTGTCGCCAAAGTGAGTTCGAACTTTATCTGGAGGATCTTCGTCCGCAGGCGGTGATCGTCGAAGCCGGCCTCGACTCCGCCGTACGTGCGGCCGCCGCCGCCCTGAAGATTCCTTTGTTGGAGCTGACGGAAAGCCTCGATCTGGAGGGCACCCCTCGGATCGGACCGGAGCGGGCGCTCTCGCCGGGGCCGGCGGATGTCGCGCTGCTGCTCCACACCTCAGGAACCACGGCGCGCCCCAAGCTGGTACCGCTGACGCAGGCGAATCTCGCCGCCTCGGCGCGCCATATCGCGGCTTCTCTCGCGCTGACCGCGGCCGACCGCTGCCTCAATGTCATGCCGCTGTTCCACATACACGGATTGGAGGCAGCCCTGCTCGCTTCGATCGTCTCGGGCGGCAGCGTCGTCTGCGCGCCTGGTTTCTCGGCGGCGAAGTTCTGCGGCTGGATCGACGAGTTCCGTCCCAGCTGGTACACGGCCGTTCCCACAATCCACCAAGCGGTGCTGGCGCGCGTGAAATCGA
>Ga0182027_10005254_pt1 | contig 19739 bp, 9 predicted proteins | sample 712E1DmetaG_FD_121300 | JGI IMG/M metagenome (GOLD analysis project Ga0182027, IMG submission 121300) | Permafrost microbial communities from Stordalen Mire, Sweden - 712E1D metaG (Illumina Assembly) | ecosystem: Environmental > Terrestrial > Soil > Wetlands > Permafrost | place: Sweden...
AGCGGGCCGTGGTCGTGACGACAAGGCTCATCTCCCTTCCGGTCCTGGTCGCCCGAGTGCGCGCGCCACCCACTATCGCGACTCTGGGTGGCGCGCGCATGAAATCAAGCTCCAGGTGTCAATGGAGCGTCGGATTGATCAGTAACGCTTCGACCTTTTCCGCCGCTGCGTCCTGCATGTGCGGAAGAACATGAGAATAAACATCGATTGTGAACGCTACGCTGGCATGTCCCAGTTGCTCGCTGATGATCTTTGGCGAGGCCCCAGCAATCAGTGAAATCGTCGCTGCCGTGTGACGCAAGTCGTATAGCCGAATCGGCGGTAATTCTGCCGACCTGAGTAACATCGATCTATTTGTTTATACAAATTAAAAGGCAACAGGAGCTGAAACTCGATATCATGCGGTTTGGAACGTCGCGGAAGTGCTCGACCAGCGGAGCGCCGACGGATCGTAACACGTCGCTATTAAGAAAGGTCCTTCGGTCAAAAGCCGATCAAGGGGAGGATTGATGGAGAATCCGATTCTGAAGGCCCTGGAAGAAGGGGCGACGGCAGTGACCGGAAGCCATCGGCTCGCCCGCGTCCTCCGGCGGGAGTACAACGCGATCCGGCAGGAACAGGGCGATGTCGCTTGGGAGGCGCCAGTAGTGCTTCCGTGGCAGGGGTGGATGTCAGCCCTGTGGGAGAACTTCCAATTCAAGGTCGAGAACCCGCCGGCTTTACTTGAGCCTTGGCAGGAACGCGTGCTGTGGCAGCGGGCGATCCTGGAGTCCGAGGAATCCTCATCATTGTTACAGGTGGGTGGGGCAGCGGCGACCGCACAGGAAGCCTGGGCACTCGCGGTGGAGTGGCGGCTGAACATTTCGCTGGTGGAAAGCGACGGCAATGAGGACTCGCGCGTGTTCGGAATCTGGGCGCGACGTTTTCAGAACTGGTGTGACGATGATCGGCTGATCGAGGGAGTGCGGCTGCCGGATTACCTGCGCGGCGCGATGGCCCGCCTGCCGCTTCCGACGCGCGTGATTCTGGTCGGCTTCGACGAGCTCACGCCGCAACAACGTGATTTCGTCGAGGCATGCCGCGCCGCTGGTTGCGCCATTGAAACTGTTGCTCGACGGGCCGGCAACCAAGCCGAAAGCACGGTGCGAGCGTGCTTCGCCGATCCCAGTCGGGAAATCGAGGCGGCGGCTCGGTGGGCGCGCGCACTTCTTTCGCGCAAATCGGATGTGCGGATTGGAGTGGTGGTTCCGGACTTGTCAGGGCGTGGTCGCGAGGTGGCGCGGGCGTTTCGAAATGTTCTGGAGCCTGCCACTCAACTGCCCGGCCACCGTGAACTGCCCCGACTGTTCCATGTTTCTGCAGGTGAGCCGCTTTCGATGCGGCCGCTCGTGACGAGTGCCCTTTCACTCTTAGGCCTCTCCCCCCAGCGGAACGAATGGGATAAGGTCAGCGGGCTGGTACTCAATCCCTACGTGGCGGGAGCCGTGACGGAACGCGCCGGTCGTGGGTTGCTGGACGCCCGCATGCGCAGAGCGGGCGAGATGCGGGTCTCTATGGCAGCGCTGAGGCGACTCTGCCGCGAGGATGGTTCCGCTTGTCCTGGGCTAGACAGCATCCTCGGGAGGTGGTTGCACCTGCGGGACAAGGCGCCAACGACCCAATCGGCGGCGGCGTGGAGCCGTACGTTTTCCGCGCTGCTGGAATCTCTCGGCTGGCCTGGGGAACAGCCCCTGACCAGTGTCGAGTATCAGATCGGCGAAGCCTGGAACCGGGTTCTTTCGCAGTTCGCCGCTACGGATGCCTTCGCCGGCGCATTGTCTATGGAGGAAGCAGCTTCGCTGCTGGGGTGCATTGCGGCCGAAACCGTGTTCCAGCCCGAAGGCGAAGAAGCTCCTGTCGAAGTGCTCGGAACGCTAGAAGCGTCAGGCCTCCGTTTCGACCACCTGTGGGTCGCGGGCCTCCACGACGAGGTCTGGCCGGGCCCACCGAAGCCGAACCCGTTTCTTCCAGTCCGCATGCAGCGCGAACAAAGGCTGCCGCACTGCTCTCCAGAACGGGAGCTAGAGTACGCCGCGTTGATCACGCGGCGCCTTCTGGCCAGCGCGCCGGACGTGGTGGTGAGCTATCCCGCACTGGTGGAGGACCGCGAAGTGGCGCCCAGTCCGCTGATTCTGCCGGTTCGCAAAATTGGCCCAGAGGAACTTACGCTCGATGACTGCATTGGTTACGCGGAATCGGTACGCGGTTCGCGCCTCATGGAGCAGATGGTAGACGAGCAAGCTCCGCCGCTGGGCGATGAAGCGTGGCAGCGGGGTGGGACTAAGGTATTCCAGTATCAGTCTACGTGCCCGTTTCGCGCGTTCGTGGAACTTCGCCTGGGTGCGGAAGAGCTCGATACGCCTGTCCCGGGCCTGGACATGAGGCGGCGCGGCATCCTGGTGCATGCGGCGCTGGAGGAGTTCTGGAAAGAGGTGCGGACCCACGATGCCCTTTGCGAGCGCACCGACATCTCCGAGGTAATCCGAAAATCAGTGGGGATGGCGATCACCAGGCTGGAAGAAGACACCGGAAGCGCAATCCCGGAACGCTTCGCGGCATTGGAGAAGCGCCGCCTGGAACGGATTGTCTCCGAGTGGCTCGAGGTCGAGAAGAGGCGCGATTGGTTCGAGGTGACGCAGCCCGAGGGGGAGCATTACGCCGAACTGGGCGGCATCCGCGCCCGGGTCAGAACCGACCGCATCGACCGTCTGCGGGATGGCCGCGAGATCATCATCGACTACAAGACCGGTAGGACGACGGTGGGCGCATGGGAGACGGAACGGCCCGACGAACCGCAGTTGCCGCTCTACAGCGCGATCCACGAGCGACCCCTGGCCGGCGTGCTGTTCGGGCAGGTGAAGGCGGGCGAGCTCAGGTTTCGCGGCTGGACCGCCGAAGCCGGGCTGGTCCCCGGTGCGGACTCCACCGACCTGGCGGCCATGGTTCGCGACTGGCGCGCCGTGGTCGAACGCCTGGCCAGCGAGTTTCGCGCAGGGCGCGCCGAGGCTGACCCGAAGGATCCCACCAAGAGCTGCCGGCGCTGCTCGCTCGCCGCGCTGTGCCGCATCGCGGAATGCTGCGCCCTGGGCGATGAAGAGGAGGCGGAACCATGACGGCGCCGGATGCGGCGCAGAGGAGACGCGCACTGGACCCCAGCAGGTCGTTCCTCGTGCAGGCACCCGCGGGCTCGGGGAAAACGGAACTGCTGAACCAGCGGCTCCTGACGCTGCTGGCGCGGGTGGACGAGCCCGAGGCCGTTCTGGCCATCACCTTTACCAAGAAGGCCGCCGGCGAAATGCGCTTGCGAATTGTGAAGGCGCTACGCGACTCGGTTGGGCCGCGGCCGGAGGAAGAGCACAAGGCGCTGACCTGGGAACTGGCGGCGGCGGTGCGCGAACGCAGCGAAACGCTGGGCTGGAACCTCTTCAGCAATCCGGCCCGGCTGCGCATCCGCACCATCGATTCGCTGTGCGCCGCGCTCACGCGTCAGATGCCCTGGGTGTCGCGCATGGGCGCGCCTCCGGATGTCGTCGATGCTCCCGGCGAACTGTACGCGGATGCCGCCCGGCGCACTATCGAACTGCTGGAAACCGAGGTGTGGAACGAAGACGTAGCAGCGTTGCTGGAACATCTGGACAACGACTTCCAGACCTTGCAAGGGCTGCTGGCCGGCATGCTGGCGCGGCGCGACCAGTGGCTGCGCCACATCGCCGGTTCCCGCGACCCGGATCAGGCGCGGCCCGCGATGGAAGAGGCATTCGGGAACGTGATCCATGATGGCCTCGAGAGAGCCCTGACGCTCGTTCCTCCGGATCTCGCCGGCGAACTGACCGCGGTGTGCGCCGCTGCTGCGGCCAACCTGGAAGCGGAGGGCCGCGAGGGCCGCGCGCTGGCGTGCGCCGGGATGGCCAGCCTGCCGCAGTCGGAAGAACTCGACGCCTGGCTGGGGATCGTCGACACCCTGCTAACCGGTAAAAGCGAATGGCGGAAGAGGCTGACGGTTGCCGAGGGCTTCCCAGCGTCCGCGAAGTCGCTGAAGCAGCGGTGCACAAGTCTGATCGCGGCGCTCTCCAGGAACGAACCCGTGCGGGAGGCGTTGGCCGAGATCCGCCAGCTTCCCGATCCCCGCTTTTCCGACGCCCAGTGGCAGGCGCTCAAGGCGTTAATTCGGTTGCTGCCGGTGGCCGCGGCTGAACTGCAGGTGAGCTTTCGCCAGACCGGCAAGGCCGACTACCCAGAGGTCGCCATGGCGGCGCACCGTGCGCTTGGCGAGCCGGAAGCGCCCACCGATCTCGCGCTCGCCATGGATTGCCGGATCCAGCACCTTCTGATCGACGAATTCCAGGACACCTCCGTCAGCCAATACTCGCTCATCGAGAAGCTCACCGCGGGCTGGCAGCAGGACGATGGCCGAACGTTGTTCGCGGTGGGCGACCCGATGCAGTCCATCTATCGGTTTCGCGAGGCCCAGGTCGGACTGTTTCTGAAGGCGGCAGGCGAAGGCATCGGCGGCCTGCGACTTGAGCTTTTGCGGCTGACCGCCAACTTCCGCTCCGATCGCGGCATCGTGGACTGGCTGAACGGGACCTTTCCCGCCATCCTGGCCGATGAGGAAGACGTCACCACCGGCGCAATCCGCTATTCGCCGTCGGACTGGGTCCATCCCCGCGGGCTCGACCCCGCGGTGACGCTGCACCCGTTCATCGGACGCGACGATCCGGCCGAAGCGGCGGGGGTGGTCGAACTTGTCCGCGCCGCCCGCGAGCGAAACGCCGGCAAAATCGCGATCCTGGTTCGCGCACGCAGCCATCTGGCGTCGATCCTTCCAGCACTGCGCGACGCCGGGCTGCGGTTTCGTGCGGTGGAGATCGATTCCTTGGCGAATGTACCGCTCATCCAGGACCTCACCTCGTTGACGCGGGCCCTGCTGCACCCGGCGGACCGCATCGCGTGGCTCGCGGTGCTGCGGGCCCCGTGGTGCGGGATGAGCCTCGAAGAGCTGAGCACGCTCGCTGGCGACAATCGCGGCACTGTATGGGAGTCGATGAACGACGGGCAGCGGAAGACCAACTTGGGCGTGGCGGCCCAGGAGCGGCTGGAACGCCTGCGCGGAGTTCTGGAGACTGCCTTCGGGAGACGGCCGAGTGCGCTGCGGGAGTGGGTGGAGGGAGCGTGGATGGCGCTGGGCGGCCCGGCCTGCGCGGCAACCCAAACCGGGCTGGAAAATGCCACCGCGTTCTTCGACCTGCTCGAAGAGATGGACGAGGGCGGCGTGCTCGACGTGGCCGCGTTCGAAGAGCGCATCCAGAATCTCTATGGCCATCCCGATTCACTGGCCGACGATTCGCTTCAGGTCATGTCCATCCATAAGGCCAAGGGGCTGGAGTTTGACGTGGTCATCGTGCCGGGCCTTGGCCGCCGGACCAGGAGCGACGAATCGCGCCTGATGCTGTGGCTGGAACGGCCCCGGCTGCGCGGCGCGCCCGACCTTCTGCTGGCCCCAATCCACGCCACCGGCGCGGGCGAGGACCAGACCTACGAATACCTGAAGCTGATCGAGAAGCGGAAATCGGAACTCGAGGCGGGCCGGCTGCTCTACGTGGCGGCGACGCGGGCCAAGTCGGAACTGCACTTGTTGGGACACAGCGACTCCGACATGAAGGATGGGGTGGTCGTGCTGAAGGCGCCGGCATCCACATCTTTACTGCGGCGAATGTGGGTCTCCGCGGAGCCGGTGTTTCAGCATGCGCTGACGCTTATCGACGCCGCGCACGACGAAGCGGCAGCCGAGCCACGGGCTCCGCAGGTAATTCAGCGGCTGGTTTCCGAATGGCGGCTTCCCGCTCCTCCCACGAGCCCGATTACGTCACCCGATCCCGAAGAGCGCACGCCTACGGTCGTGAGTTTCCGCTGGGTGGGAGACACGCTGCGGCATATCGGTACCGTGGTTCACCAGTTGCTGCGGCAGATGGCAGAAGACTGTGTCAGCGGGTGGGACCCGGCGCGTATTGCAGGGTGTGCGCCGGCGTGCCGGTCCGCGCTCGCCTCCCTGGGCGTGCCAGCAGCCGAGATCGCACAGGCCGTCGATCAAGTCGGGAAGGCCTTGACCCGTGTCCTCGGAGATGAGCGCGGCCGGTGGATCCTGGCGAATCACCCAGAATCCGCTTGTGAATACTCGCTGTGCGGAATGGTGGATAGCGAAATTGTAACTGTCAGGGTCGACCGCACCTTCGTCGATGAGGACGGTATCCGCTGGATCGTCGATTACAAAATCAGCTCGCATGAAGGCGCCGATCTGGAAGCGTTCCTGGACAACGAACGGGAGCGGTACCGGGGGCAATTGGACCTGTACCGCCGCATCTTTTCGGTGCTGGATGAACGGCCGGTGCGCGCGGCACTCTATTTTCCGCTGCTGAACGGGTGGCGGGAAGTGGAACCGGAGCACGCCCAGGCAAGCAAGGCGATATAGAGGAGGACTTGTGGCGTTTCGATTTATTCACGCAGCGGACATTCACCTGGACAGCCCGTTGCTGTCGCTCGAAGAGTATCCCGGGGCGCCGCTGGAGGAGATCCGCCTGGCGACCCGCAAGGCGCTCGCGAGGCTGGTGGACCTGGCGATCGAGAGCGAAGCCACATTCGTCGTGATTGCGGGCGACCTGTTCGACGGCGAATGGCACAACTGCAACACTGGCCTGTATTTCGTGTCGCAGATGAAGCGACTGCGCGCGGCTGACATCCCTGTCTATATTTCCCTCGGCAATCACGATGCCGCGAACAAGGGGATGACGCAGGCGCTACCGTGGGGCGACAATGTTCGTTTTTTCGACTACCGCAAGCCGGAACGTATCGAGGCAGCCGGGGGCGAGGCGACGCTCTACAGCCAGAGTTTTCGTAGCCGCCATATCACGGAAGATCTTACGGGCGCTTTTCCCAAAGGGAGCGCCGGCACATTCAACATCGGCGTGCTTCATACTTCGGTGACCGGGTCGGCCCAGCATCCCTTATATGCGCCGTGCTCCATCGAAGGACTCCTCTCCCACCAATACCAGTATTGGGCGCTGGGGCACATACACACGCGGTCTGAGCTCGCGCGCGATCCGTGGGTAGTCTTTTCGGGCAATATCCAGGGCCGCAACGTGCGCGAATGCGGTCCGCGCGGTTGCTACCTGGTGGACGTGGACGACTGCGGCAGCGCAAGTCTGGCTTTCGAGCCTCTGGACACGGTGCGCTGGGAAGTACTGCGCCTCTCTGCGAGCGGGGAAACCAGCGAGGATGACCTGGCGGAAATGGCGCAGCGCGCGATCGCCCGGACCGCTGCCGAAGCCGGTGATCGGACCTTGGCACTGCGGTTCGAACTCGTAGGTCACGGCCCGGCGTGGAACCACGTGGCGGCCGATATCAGCGGTTGGCGTGCCCGCCTGCGAGCTCTCGCGGGCGATGCGTCCGTGCCTGTCCATGTGGAAAAGCTGGAATTGACTCCGCAGCAAGCTGCGCCAGCCGTCCCCGCCATCGAGGCAGGACCCGCCAGTGAGTTGCGCGCGCTGGTGAACCGGTTTCTGGAAGATCCCGCGCTGCTGGAAGAGCTGAGGGAGACGTTCGGGGAGTTGAAAACCCGCCTGGAAAGTGCCGTGCGCGTCGGCGAAGAGTGTGTGGACCCGCAGGACCCGGAGCTACTGCGCAAATCGCTTTACTCCATCGAGCCCTTGCTCATGAAAGGAGAGGAGAAATGAGGCTGGAAGCCCTGGATCTAATTGCCTACGGTCCATTCACCCGGCAGCATTTCGCGTTTCCAGGCGCGTTCACGATTGTCTACGGGCTGAACGAAGCAGGCAAGACTTCCGCGCTGCGCGCCATTGCCGACGGCCTCTACGGCATCCCGTTGCAGACCTCCGACGACTTCATTCATCCGTATCGCGACTTGCGGATCGGCCTGGCGCTTGCCGATAGCGCGCATCGAATCGAGTTCATACGGCGCAAGGCCAACATCCAATCGCTGCGCGGCGTGGACGATACGACTAGCATCGATGAGAGCGAGCTGGAACACTTCCTGCAAGGTCTGTCGCGCGCGGATTTCGAAACCATGTTCGGCATCAGCCACGCGAGGCTGGTGGAGGGCGGACGCGAAATCGCCGCCGGGAAAGGCGAAATAGGGGAGATCCTGTTCGCTGCGGCCGCCGGGTTGATCGGTCTGCAAACCACGCTCGACCGTCTGGAACAGCAGGCCGGAGACCTTTATGCTCCGCAAGCCCGCACCAAATCGATTCATATCAAGCTGCGGCAGGTGAAAGAAGCGGCAGCCGAGCTCCGGCGGAAGCAGGTCGGCTTTGCGGCCTTCGAGAAGAACCAGGGAGCGCTGGCAGAGGTGGCCGGACAGATCACCGCCTGCGATGCCGGTCTGGACGAAACTCGCCGGGAGTCTGAGCGTTTGAAGCGGATTCAAAAAGCACTCCCCACCATCGCCGGCCGCAGACAGGCGCTGGCCGAGTGGCGGGAACTGGCGGGCGTGCCCGCCCTGGACGCCGAGTACGGCGCCCGCCTGGAGCGCGCCGAACGGGCCCTGGATGCGGCCACTCTGGCGGTTCGAGAAGCGGAAATCGAGATCGCGCGAAGCGTGGAAGCTGCCGGCGCGCTCGCGATTCCGGGCAACTTGCTCGCGGAAGACGACCGCATCCGGCGGCTGTACGAGCAGAAGAGCGCAATCGAAAAATCCAAGCAGGACTGCGTGAGGCGAGAGGCGGATTTGGCGCAAGCGCATCGAACTATTGGAAAGCAGGTCGAGATGCTGAAGCCGGGGCTGTCACTGGAGCAGGCGGCCAGTCTCGAGCCCGGCGTCGTCGCGCGGAAACACGTTCAGGAACTCGCCGCTGTGGCGCCGCAACTGGAAGCACAGCAAAAATCGTTGCAGAGCGCACTGGCGAGCGCCCGCTCAAAGGTGGCCGATTACGACCGCGCTTTGACGGATACTCCCGCTCCGGCCGATGCGGCGCCGCTGAGCCGGCTGATCAATCGCGCCCGACGCGAGCTGGATTTCGCCAAAGCCCACCAGCTTCGCACGGAGAGAGATGTGCACGAGGGAAAGCTCCGCGCGGCCCTGGCGGCTCTGCCGCTATGGTCCGGGTCGGGCGAGGACCTCGAAGCCTTGCAGGTGCCGGGGCCTGAAGCCATCGAGGAGATGCGTGCGACCTTCCAGGCAAGCGAGAACTCCGAGCGTGCGGCGAGCGAGGCTCTGGCCCAGGCCGAAAAGAGCCTGAGCGACGCCAGGACGGAACGCGACGCCGTCATCGCTGCCCACAGCGTCCCAACCCTCGACGACCTGCGCCGTGCGCGATCGCTACGCGAGCTCGGCTGGGCCGCAGTACAGAAGGTCTGGCGCGACGCTGTGACCGACGCGCCGGAGGGACGCGAGTTCCTGGAGCGCATTGGCGCCGGCGATCTGACCTCTGGCTATGACGATGCCGTGGAACAGGCGGATGGGCTGGCGGACCGCATGCGCGAGGCGGCGGAAAAGGTGGAACGCGTCGCGATGTTGGACGTGCAGATCGCGGCGTGGGAAGAACGCCGCAAGGACGCGTCGTTCAGATTGGATGAGGTTCGGGCCGACAGCGAAGCAGTGCGCGCGCGCTGGATCGAATCGTGGTCCGGCGCCCGGCTGACTCCGGGCTCGCCGGCCGCCATGCTCAACTGGCTGCGCAAGCGGGAAGCCGCAATCCAGTTGGTCGCGAAACTTCGGGAATTGCGGGCGCAGCTCGCCGAATGGGAAGCGCAGGAAGCGAGAATCGCGTCGGAGTTGCGCGAGCTTCTGGCCGCATTTGGCAGCTCAGAAAATGCCGCCGATTCCGCTGGCATCCTCGACCGGGCAGAACAAGCGCTCGGCCAAGCGGAGGCGGTCGCGAACCGGCGTCGCGCGCTGGAGTCCGACCGGCAAGCTCAGGCCCGCGAGATCGACCGCATTGCGCACGGGCTGTCGGAGCTCGAGAAGAACCGGGCGGAATGGAAAGCCAACTGGGATGATGCGTTGCGGCACACGGGGATCGATGAAGGCACCTCGCCGATGGCGGCCGAGGCGTACCTTTTCGCGGTTCTCGAGATTCAGACCGGGTTGCAGGCTGCGAGGGATCTGGACACGCGCATTCACAAGATGCAAGCGGATGCCGCGGCGTTCGAAGGCGAAGTAGTGAGGCTTGTGGAAAGCCTCGATCCGGAATTGAAGCGGTTCGTCCCAGAGCAGGCCATCGTGCAACTTCACCAGGCGTTGACGTCCGCGAAGGCGAACCTGAAGCTGCTGCAACGGGAAGAGGCCACTAAGAAGGATTGGGAAAAGAAGCGGACGAAGGCAGCCGCAGGCGCGGAACGGGCTGGCATGGACCTTGTCCGGCTTTGCCGCGAAGCCGACGCCGGAGATCCACCGTCGGCGCGGGCCGTCTCGGATCGCGCGACCCGCCGCCATGAGTTGGAGAGACGCCTCGCCGGATATCAGGAAAGTCTCTCGATGGTCTGCGGCGCCAAAACGATTGAGGAGTTTATCACCGAGGCGGAGGTCGTAGACCCCGATTCCGTCCCTGGCCTGTTGGACGCCATCGAGCGGCGTTCCAGCGAACTGCGCGCCGAGCGCGAGGGCCTCGACGTCCGCAGGCGCGGCCTGGAGGCCGAGGCGCTCTCCTTCGAGAATGCGGATGGAGCAGCCACGGCGCAGCATATCAGCGGCCTTGCCGGAGCACTTTCGGCGGATGTCGAAGAGTACGTCCGGCTGAAGACCGCGTCCGTCGTCCTGCGGAAGGCCATCGAACAATATCGCGTCCGAAATCAGGGACCGGTGCTTGAACATGCCGGCCGATTATTCTCTGCCCTGACCCGTGGCAGCTTTGCGGGCCTGCGGGTGGAGAGCGTAGAGGGGAAGAGTCTCCTGGTCGGAACCCGTCCCGATGGGCGGACAGTCGAGGTCCCAGGGATGAGCGATGGGACGTGCGATCAGCTATACCTGGCGCTGCGGATAGCCAGCCTGGAGCATTACTTCGGGTCCCATGGGCCGGTCCCTTTCATCGTGGATGACGTACTACTGAGTTTCGACGATGAACGCGCAGGCGCAGCGCTGTCAGTCCTGAACGATCTGTCGGCAAAGACGCAGATCGTCTTCTTCACTCACCACGGGCACCTCGTGGAGTTGGCCAAGAGGGCCACGGGGGCAACCGTGATGGAGATCTGAAGGAAGTCAAGCCCGCTCCATGGAGTCGTGAGGGTCGCATGTGCCGTGTCTTGCATGCGGCGCCGACGCTGGCAGTCGGCAACGGAAGGGAAGCTCGCGCCGGGCGGTGCACGGCGGTATAGTGGAGGCACCTCGTGTTCGATTCCTCAGGTTACGGGGCAGCCGAGGGCGCTGGCGCCCAGACTATGTCTGCCGCCGAGGTTGTCATCGCCCCGGAGGGAAACAGCTTTCGATATGCTGCTCCCACCCAGCGAGCAGGCGCTGTCTCACCAAAACAGAGCGTCATCGGTCTTGGCGCCCGGGGTTTCGGCACAACCTTCTGCGGCGTTCGGTTTGAATACCGGCGGATGCTCGTGACGTTATGGGAGTCTGTGTGCTGATACGGCACGTGCGCTACGCGATCATTGCACTGGCTTTCACCGCGGTCATGTACGCTGATGACATCACTATTCCTCTCGATAACGGCAGCATCGTCGTAGAAAATCCTCGATTCATTCGGGGCAACGGTTTTGGCCGGAACGTTCCTGAACTGACATTCACTCTTGCGAATCATACGTCCAACGCTTGGATGAGCATAGAGCTCCTGTTCAACATCAAATACATCTGTAATGGAGAGGCCCGTCAGCGATCACAGGTAGTCAAAACGGGGTTGGGATGGGCCGAGGATGCACCTATAAAAAGGGACCTCGCGATCCTTCTTACAGGTGAAGTCGATGCGTGCGAGACGGAGAGTATCAAGGCCATGTTGATGTCTGCGACAAGCCTGAATAACGTCCGCATCGAAGGAACCGCGGGGTGGCAAGGAGGTCGCACGGAGCCAGAGAATGCGGCAGGCGGGACACACCTGACCGATCAACAGGAAAGCGCAGTGGAAGGAGAGGAGCACACAGGACTGGCTGCGGCAGACGCTACACAGGACCGCCATGCCGCAGAGGATCGGGCCAAGAACGCTGCGAAGGCTGCACGCCGGAAACGAATGGCAGCAGAGCAGCAACGAAAACAGGCGGAAGCTGATGCACAGCTCGCCAAGATGAAGGCCGAGGAGGATAAGCGTGCCGCCGAAGCGCGTAGCGAAGACAACAACGACGGGCTAGTTTTTGGGGCTATCCTCCTGCTCATCGTTGGCCTTGTGGCCTGGGCGGCCGTGAAAGCCGCCAGTGGCCGCACATCCGACCGAACAGCGCCGAATCCATCGCTTTCAGCAGGGGCCTTAGGTTCGTCCGCGACGCCAGCCCCAAATGCGCGGCCTTCAAGACCAGTCTCTGCTCCGGTTGTTGAGACCCCGCGTTCGGAGCGGGCGGGCTCCGCCGAATGGGTCGGCCGCGACAGCGTCACGGTCGCGGGATTCCGAATCCCTGGGTTCGTTTATGTCGGACGCAATCTGCGCGCGATCAAGGGCTATGATACGGAACCTGCGCTGATCGATCCATCGATGCCGGTTGCGCCCTCGACAGCAGAGTTTGATCCCGCCTCCATTCCTTACTGGCCCAGCTACAGTGGGATCGCTCCGGCCGCCCGACATGCATACCTCAAGTGGCATGCGTCCGGCCGCTCCACAGCCGAGGCGCCCATCAGCTTCATATTTCTCTACTTCTACGGCCTTGAACGTAGGATTCTGCAAGACTACGGTTCGAGGTTGGAACGGGGCGAGGAATATCCGGTGATTCTCGCGGAAGTTCGGCGTCTGCTTGAGGTTTATGGTGAGAATCACTCGTTCCGCAGATACGCCTCCGCGTTTCTTGAAATGGCGCAGGCTATTAATCGCACTGTCAACACCGACGATCAACCTCCCGACTATCCGGTGTTGGGGTATGAAGTCCCCTCACGCCTGAAGATCGCACTGGGCGTGATGGCCCGTGATGGTAAGCCGATTCCACCAGCGTGGGCCGCCGCCTGGATCTGCGCCGACCCGCTGTTCCCACGTCGAACTCCGTTCTCGCGCTGCAATGCCTACTTCAAAGAGCTCTTTGCACTCCGTTATCGGGAAAAGTGGGGTGCCGGAATTGTGGTCAAGCCTAACAAGACCACGATTCACCTTGAATATCAGCCGGCAAGCGCATCGTTTGGCGGCCAGGTGACCGCTTCCACTACGCTACCCGATATCACGGTCCTGAAAGAACCGATCTGTAAGTTAAGAGAACTCGGCGCGGAGTGCATGGACGCCCTCGATGCCTACAGTCGCTACCTGGGACGAAATCCAGGCGCCGAGGCATATCCGGCCGCGATGGCATTACTGCCGCCAGTTCTGCTTGCAGAGAGCCAGACCGGTGAGGCCAAGCTGGTTCGTGACAGTCTGGCGGCACAGATCAATTCCGGAGCGCTCCTGTCCCTCGATGAATTGGCGCGGATTGTAAAACTCCCCCTGGCTGCCGGTTTCGCTAAGCGTGATGCGGTCGCTGTGGCGCAGTACTTGGCCTCGATGGGTTTCGGGATGGAACCGGACGTCCGGTTCGGAGGGCCTGTGGCCCGGGCTGGCACGAAGGTATACGTTTTCCCCGCCAAACCAGGAGCCGCCAGCGCGCCCACTCCGGCATATAGTGCCGAGACGCTAATCATCCGCCTGGCTGCCTTGGTTTCGGCCGCGGACGGCACTATCAGCCGCGAGGTGGTGGAGTTCTTGGAAAGCCACATCACATCTGCGCTGCATCTCTCCGAAGACGAACGCAGCCGGCTGAGAGCGCATCTTTGTTGGGTCTTGGAGGAGCGGCCTAGTCTCTTAGGCGTCACGAAACGAGTCGGATCGCTTGCGGTCTCGCAGCGGCAAGCCATCGGCAGGTTGCTGGTGGGAGTCGCCAACGCGAATGGTTACGTCTCGCCGGAGGAGGTCGAAACGCTCGGGAAACTATACCGACTTCTCGGCCTCGACCCCGCAGATGTGTACAGTGACGTCCACCAGGCCGCGACGGACCCGGTGACGGTGCAGTCTGCGGCATCTGCTGCAAGCGGGTTCGCCTTGCCGAGGCTGCAACAGAAGGCCAGGCCGGCCGGAATTCAACTGGATCCCGCCATGGTCGAGGCGAAGCTGCGAGAGACCGCAGCCGTATCCGCGCTGCTCGCGTCTGTCTTCGTGGAGGAGTCCTCACCTCCACCCGCGGCCGTGCAACGTGCCGTAGATATGCGGGAATCGATCGGCGGCCTCGACTTGGCTACGTCGGTTTTCCTACGCTATCTTTCGAAGAAGCCTGCGTGGTCGCGGGAAGAACTCGAGATCGCCGCCGCGGAGCGCTCACTCCTGTTGGACGGGTGCATTGAGGCGATTAATGAAGCAGCGTTCGATGCCTGCGAGCAGCCCGCGCTCGAAGGCGACAATCCAGTCGAAATCAACGTTGCCGTGTTATCGGCGCTGCTGGAAAGGACCCGGATTCAATGACCGCCATTCGGCCGAAAGATCGCGACGCCGTTCTCCAATCGCTGCGTGCCGGCGTGGTTCCGCGCACTGCCCTGCATCTGATCCAGGTGGGCCGCGCAAAAGAGGTGGAAGGTCTGCTGCGAGACATCGAGCGAATTGCCGATGGGGGCTCCGCTATCCGGTTTGTGATTGGCGAGTACGGATCGGGAAAGACGTTCTTTCTCAACCTAATCCGCTCCGTCGCTCTTGAAAAGAAGCTAGTGACCGTGCATGCCGACCTTACGCCGGACCGCAGGCTGCAAGCATCTGGTGGACAAGCCCGTTCGTTGTACGCCGAACTGATGCGTAACATTTCGACGCGTTCAAAACCGGATGGCGGCGCGATGTCCAGCGTCGTCGAGCGTTTTGTGGCCGAAGCCTTGCGCCAGTCCCGAGAGAAGGGCACGAGCCCCCAGGATGTGATCCATGAGCGGCTTCAGGATCTCTCAGAGATGACCGGTGGGTATGATTTCGCCGCCGTGATCGCGGCATACTGGAGCGGCCATGATTCAGGAAATGAACAACTCAAGTCCGATGCCGTCCGCTGGCTCCGCGGCGAATTCAGCACCCGCACCGACGCGCGGAATGCCCTTGGAGTCCGCACCATTGTCGATGACGCCTCAATCTACGACCACCTGAAGCTGATGGCTCGCTTCGTCCGTCACGCAGGGTTCAACGGCATGATGGTTCTGCTCGACGAACTGGTCAACGTCTATAAGCTGGCGAACGCTCAGGCCAGGAACGGCAATTACGAGCAGATCCTTCGCATCTTGAACGACAGTTTTCAAGGGATCTCCGTGGGGCTCGGTTTTCTGCTCGGCGGCACACCGGAGTTCCTCTTGGACACGCGGCGCGGCCTATATAGCTACCCGGCCCTGCAATCCCGGCTGGCCGAGAATACTTTCGCAACGCAGGGATTGGTGGACTATACCAGCCCCGTGGTCCGCCTGGGTAGCCTATCCCAGGAGGACTTCTACGTGCTGCTGACGAAGCTGAGGGACGTATTCGCGAGTGGGGACGCCACGAAATATCTTGTGCCTGACGAGGCGTTGACCGCATTTATGGAACACTGCGCTAAGCGAATTGGCGAGGCATATTTCCGTACGCCAAGGACCACGATTACGTCTTTTGTGAATCTGCTTTCGGTGCTGGAGCAGAACCCGCAGTCCTCGTGGCGTGAATTGCTCGGCCGCGTGGAAGTGGTCAAAGACGAGGGAACTGAAGCGGAGGAGCCGCCGGAGCCCGCCGAGACGCCGGCGGCCAGCGACGACCTCGCCAGCTTCCGCCTCTGAGCTTGCAATGGCCGCGACATCCGACACATTCCATCTGCTTCATCCCGCCGTGCAGCGATGGATCTATGAACAGGGCTGGACTGAGCTTCGGGATGCACAGGAGAAGGCCGCGGCGCCCATCCTCGAAGGCTCTCTGGATGTGATCATTGCTGCGGCGACGGCATCCGGCAAAACCGAAGCTGCCTTCCTGCCCATCTGCTCGCGACTGCTCTCGCCAGAAAACTCGGGAGCGTGCGTCCTCTACGTCAGCCCTTTGAAGGCACTGATCAACGACCAGGGTGACCGGATGGAACGGCTGTGTGAAGCCATGGAAATCGCTGTCCACCCCTGGCACGGCGATATCTCACAAGGCCGTAAGCGCGAATTCTTGAAAGAGCCGAAGGGGATTCTGCTCATCACACCGGAGTCGCTGGAGGCGGTCTTCGTGAACCGTGGCCCGTCCGTTGGCGCCCTCTTCTCGAAGCTGCTCTACGTTATCGTCGACGAACTCCACAGCTTCATCGGCACGGAAAGGGGGCAGCAGTTGCAGTCGCTGCTTTGGCGGGTCGAGCACGCGATCGGACGGCGAGTACCCCGAATTGCACTCAGCGCCACCCTGGGCGACATGACCATTGCAGCTGGTTTCCTGCGGCCCCACGATGGCGACAAGGTTCAAATCGTTGTGTCGTGCGGAAGCGGCCAGGAGCTGAAGCTGCTCGTTCGAGGCTACCGCATTACGGCTCCTGTCGATCACCCGGCCGGAGAGAAGGCTCCCGAAGAAGGATCCGCCGAGGAATCGGTGAACGATGGCAGCGTCTACGCAGTTGCTGCGGACCTCATGACGACGCTCCGCGGATCCAAGAACCTGGTGTTCGCCAACAGCCGCAGCAACGTCGAGAAGTACGCCGATCTGCTGGGCCGAATGTGCGAAGCCGAACGTTTGCCTAATGAGTTTTGGGTGCACCACGGCAATCTCGCGAAGGAGATCCGTGAAGACGCCGAAGCCGCTCTCAAGGACAGCGCGCGTCCTGCCACTGCTGTCTGTACCTCCACGCTCGAACTGGGAATCGATATTGGCATGGTCAAGAGCATCGCGCAAATCGGAACGCCGAATTCGGTCGCAAGCCTACGGCAGCGGCTGGGGCGTTCGGGCCGGCGCGGAGAACCTGCGGTCCTGCGAACCTATATCCGCGAGTCCGATATCGACTCGAACTCCTCCATAGGCGACCTACTCAGGGTCGAGTTGGTGCAGACCATCGCAATGGTGAACTTACTCCTGGCCCGATGGTGCGAACCTTCGGGAACGGGCCGCCTTCATCTGTCAACGCTCGTCCAGCAATTGCTCTCCCTAATCGCCCAGTTCGGCGGCGTAACGGCCGGGCGCGCGTGGTCCATCCTGTCGAAAGCCTTCGCAGTCGAGCAATCGATGTTCGTTCACGTGCTCCGCAGCCTCGGCTCCCGGCAGATCATACGACAGGAGCCCGACGGCACGCTCTTGCTCGACGAAGCCGGGGAGCGAATCGTCAATCATTACTCGTTCTATGCGGCATTCGCAACGGCGGAGGAGTACCGGATAGTTGCTGCCGGCAAGACGTTGGGCACTCTGCCTATCGATCGACCTCTCGAAGAAAACAGTGCGCTCATTTTCGCGGGCCGCCGATGGCGTGTGGTGGCCGTGGACGAGCAACGGAAGGTGATTGAAGTCCGTCCCGCTCCCCGAGGGCGCATTCCGTCATTCAGCGGAGAGCGCGGCGATGTTCACGACAGAATTCGCCAGGAGATGCGCGCGGTATATCTAGGAACCGCGATGCCCCCATATCTGGATGCCACGGCGCGCGATCTGCTTACGGAGGCGAGGGCGCATTTTTCTCAGCACGGTCTGGAATGCAGGAACATCGTACCGGCCGGCGCGGAGACTGTGGTCTTCACTTGGATGGGCGATCGCACGAATGACACGCTCGCGATCTGGCTCAAATACCTCGGCCATATCGCGCAAAACGAGGGCGCCAGTGTGCGTGTTTTTGCGGCGGAGCCGGACACGATGGCAGCACTCAGGCAGATAGCTTCAGATCTTATCCCTGACCCGGTCGCACTCGCAGCGCCCGTCAAGAACAAGCTTTCCGAGAAGTACGATTGGCTGCTTGACGAACCACTGATGAACGCCGAATACGCGTCGCGGAAGCTGGATGTGAATGGGACGCGCGCACTAGTCCAAACCCTCTTGAATCTGAAAGGGCAATGAACGACTGATACCGGGCTCAAGAGATCCGTCGCTATCGAGCAACCTAGGACGGTTGTCTCAAAATGGCGGTGCAGGCTAGCGCAGGGTCAATTCTTGGTACACCTTGATGAAATCCACACGGGGCTGCGCCTGCAATGCCCAGTCGCTCCGCCGCACGTTTGACACGCCATCTGTATGTCCAGAAAAGCGAGCGCGCGAAAGCGCGCGAGCGAAAGGCAGGTGTATTCAGTGGGAGAATCGAAACCCACCAGGGCAAGAGTCAGACGCCCTGTAGCTTGGATGGCCAGGGGGAAGGAAACTGAACCTTGGGAGTCCATCGACAAAGTCATCGATAGGATGGTGAGCGAGTCGTCGGGCCGTAACGCAAGTGAAGGCAAGGTGGCCTCGAAATGTCTAGCTCCAGGGGCCGAGCCCTCGGGTTGCGGGCGAAGGCAGCATGGCGCGGCGCAAACTGACCGCAGCGACGCGGCACTCTGGCGGGGTGGTAGCCACAGCACGACGACAAGGATGCACCGGGCAACTGGAGAAGCCCTCCTCGTCCCATTCGGAAACGGATGGAGCAGAAAGCCGTATAACCGGCGACACCGGGAAATCGGCGGAAGACGAGAGGGTGGCGGAAGGGCTGGTAGTAGCGGTGAAGCGGAGTAATGTCCGTGGAGCGAAGCGGCCCAACTGTTGGTAACGACTCTGACGAAGGGAAGCAAGGGCGAATGACAAACGCGCCAGTTAGTTTGCGGGACCTGAGGAGGAGGATATACATCAAGGCGAAGGCAGAACCGGAATGGCGGTTCTGGGGGTTGTACGTGCATGTGTGCAAGCTGGAGACCTTACAGGAAGCCTACCGGATGGCGAGAGAAAACGACGGAGCCCCAGGCAGTGACGGGGTGACGTTCGCGGCCATCGAGGAAAGCGGAGTGGACGGGTTTCTGGACGAGATCCGGAACGAGTTAGTGGAGTTCCGGTATCGGCCGTTGGCGGTGCGGAAGAAGGAGATCCCGAAGGACGGGGGCAAGAAGGTCCGCGTGCTTTCGATTCCGGCGATCCGCGACCGCGTGGTCCAGGGGGCGTTGAAGCTCATCCTGGAGGCGATCTTCGAAGCCGATTTTCAACCGGGTTCGTACGGCTATCGTCCGAAGCGGACGGCGCAGGAAGCGGTGCTCCGGGTGGAGGCAGCGATCAGTCAGGGAAAGACGAGCGTCATCGATCTGGATCTTCGCACCTACTTTGATACGGTCCGGCACGATATTCTGCTGGCGAAAGTGGCGCAACGGGTGCAGGACGGCGACGTATTGCGACTGCTCAAACTGATTTTGAAATCCACCGGGAAGCAAGGGGTTCCGCAAGGCGGGGTGATTTCGCCGGTACTCAGCAACGTCTATCTCAACGAAGTGGACCGGATGCTGGAGAAAGCGATTGCCACCACGCGGCGCGGGCCGGTCGCGCAGGTCGAGTACGCGAGGTTTGCGGACGATCGTGTGCCACGAGCGCAAAGGGCCGAGGAGAGCCCAATGTGTGTAACTGTTTGATCGATGAGGGTCGGCCCCTCGGAACCGGCTGGCAGGAGCAGGTTCCAAACCACCTTCGGCGGCTGTGGTC
>Ga0182027_10005256_pt1 | contig 19737 bp, 2 predicted proteins | sample 712E1DmetaG_FD_121300 | JGI IMG/M metagenome (GOLD analysis project Ga0182027, IMG submission 121300) | Permafrost microbial communities from Stordalen Mire, Sweden - 712E1D metaG (Illumina Assembly) | ecosystem: Environmental > Terrestrial > Soil > Wetlands > Permafrost | place: Sweden...
CCATCTCCAGTTGGGTTTCCACATCGCATCTGCAAACTTACTTCGATTCCCAGTTCACGGTCGGCGCCGTGGATACTTCGGGCACCTTTCACACTTTGGTCGCGCAATATACTTGGGACGGGACGAATGCGGACGGCACGGCTTCGGGAGCGGACAGCTCCGGAAACGGCTACGACATGAACTTCGGCGGTGGTTTCGGCGCACAGGGCGGCGTAAATTGGACGACGGATGCAGAGGCCGGCCCGGGCGCGATCCAGTTCCACAACGGCGACAACAACAGCGCCGGTTTTGTGGGCTGGAATCCGACGCCGGCAGGTTTGCTCACGGCGCTGTCCGGCGGCTTCTCAATTTCTTGCTGGATCAAGACCACGCAGAGCGGCTACTCGTGGGATACCGGCCCGGCTTATTACGGCGCAGGAATTGTTTCAGCGGACAACAACGGCCTGGCCAATGACGTGATTCCCCTCGCATTGACGGGAAACAAAATCGGCTTCAACACCGGCGGAGATGTGGAGGATGTCACGCTGAATTCCTCTGCCTCCGTCAACGACGGAAATTATCACCACATCGTCGTCACCCGAAACCAGGGCACGGGGCAAAAAATTATTTACATTGATGGCGTGCTGGACAGCTTCAGTTCCGGCACGACGAATCTGCTGACTGATCCTAAATTGTTGACCATCGGCGCGCTTTCGGATGCGGGAATTTCCGACGCAGCCTCCACCAGTTATTACAACGGCTACGATGGGGTGCTGGATGATTTGCAGATTTACACCGGCGTGCTCTCGGCAGGCGATGTGGCAAATCTTTATGCCAATCCCGGTTCGACCGCCGCCAACGGAGGTGGTGCCAGCGGTGGCCACACAAACGTCGTTTACTATTCTTTCGAGGACGACAATCTTTTTGCTCACGATTTTTCCGGGCACGGCAACGACATCGGCGGCTATGGATGGTTTTCGGTTGCTCCTTACATGACCAATGATGCCGCCGCCGGGTCTTATGCGGTGGGCTACACCGGCTCAGGCTGGCAAAGTCCGCCCACCAATCTGGTGGCCGCGCTCGCGGGGAGCTTTTCGGTTTCGCTTTGGGCCAGCACCTCAGCCGATCCGGGCAATGATTCCGACACAGCCGATTCCGGCGCCGGCATGCTGTCTGCGAATTCCGACCAGGTCATTCCCATGGCACAGACCGGAAGCAAACTGGCATTTCTGACTGGCGGAGGCACAGTCGATACTTTGCACTCGGCGACTTCCATCAACACCGGAAGCTATGTTCACTTGGTGGTGACCCGCGATCAGAATTCGGGGGTGAAGAAGATTTACGTCAATGGCACTTTGGACGCTTCCGATGTGGGCGTCGCCGGACAACTGGGTACAGCCTCGGATCCCACGCTTTGGCTCGGCTTTAACTCGACGTTTTCCGCGGGATTTATCGGAGACATGGATGAAGTCCAGATTTATTCCGGCGTGCTCTCCGACGCGGAGGTGGCTTATTTGTATAATCATCCGGGAACAACCGTCGCGGACACCACCGGTCAGAATACTGGTCCGGATTTTAACGCCTCCCTCAACACTTCCAATCTGCCCTGGGCCACGAGCGGCGATACCAGCTGGTTTGTGGAAACCACCAACACTTACGATGGCGTGTCGGCGGCACAAAGCGGCAGCGTGATCAATAATCAATCTTCGACCATCTCGGTCACCGTCACCGGTCCGGGAACGCTGACGTTTTACTGGTCGAGCATCGCCAACGACCCGAACGGCGGCTTCAATTATGAATTTGATCTGGATGGCGGCTACATGGATAACATCGTCGGTGACACGTCGTGGTATCAAGATGGTCCTTTCAACATTCCAGCCGGCCAGCACACCTTGACCTGGACGGTGACCGCCAACGTCGATACGGATCCCACTCAAGCTGGATTTTTGGACCAGATTAGTTATGTTCCTGATTCTGCCCCGGTCATCACATTGAATCCAGTAAGCCAGACCAATTATCCCGGTTACCCGGTCGGTCTGCTGGCGAACGCTTCGGGTGTGCCCCCACCTACATGGCAGTGGTTCGAGGTGGGCAATGCGAACCCCATCCCGAATGCCACGAGCGCGCTCTTCATTCCCTCGAACTCGGGGACTCCAGCCGTGGCCGGAGATTATTACGCGGTGGCCAGCAATTTCGCCGGCAGCGCGACGACACTGACCGCTACCGTGACCTTCGTCAGCACATTGCCACCTCCCGATTGGACGAGTGTGATGAAATCTCCCTTCACGGTGGATGATTTCTATTACGGCTGCGTTTCGGACTCGGCTGGCAACATTTATGTCGCCGCAGAATTTTCCGGTACCAACACGATCGGCACGAATACCGTGATCGCCGGCAGCGGTGAATACGCGGCGGCCATCGTGAAACAATCACCGGCGGGTGACACGCTTTGGTTTGGGGCGATCACGAATGGCGGGAACGGTCACGCCCGCGCCCAAACGGTGGCTTCCGCCCCGGGGGATGGCGTGTATGTTGCCGGGAGCTTCGTCGGCACCAACTGGCTTGGAACCAACGCGCTGATTGATGCAGGTTCCGGCAGCATATTTCTCGCGCGTTTTGATGCCAGCGGCTCCAACGTCTGGCTGAAAGGCATTGGCGGGACCTCCGGCCTCTTTACCGTGCTAAACTGCCTGGCGTCCGACCCCGCCGGCAACGCGACCCTTTCCGGCGTTTTCTCGGGCACGGTCAATTTTGGCGGAACCAACATCGTCACCGCCGCCGGCCAGCAGACTTTCCTAGTGCAATATGATGCCACCGGTTCGCTCAACTGGTTGGTGATTCCTTCCGGTTGGTTCGAGTATCTGGCCTACAGTGGGGGGTGCATTTACGGAGCCATGATGAACACGTCGCCCAATGTATCCATTGGCACTCTCTCCCTGGTCACGGATCGTCGTTGGACCCTCGCGGCCTTGAACAGCACAAATGGCCAGGCGCTTTGGTTGGACGGCGTCGGCGCGGCATCCGGCCAGGGAGGTCCCTCAGTGATTGATGACGTGCCTGGGGTGGCTGTCTCCGGCAGCAATATTTTTCTGGTGGGCACCGCCTATGGCTCAAGCGCCACCTTCGGGTCGTTCACAGTTACCAATACGGCAACCTCAGGACAGTACTTTGCCCGTTATGACACAAATGGCACGCCCCAGCTCGCGGTGGGTTTTGGCAGTCAGACTACCCGGCCGTGGGCGGTGACCGCGAATGCGTCAGGTAATGTTTATGCCAGTGGGGACTTTGACACGCTTTCCGTATTCGGCAGTCAAATCATCGCTGCGACTCCCCAGAATTCGATTGGAAGCGGTTACTTCAGCCAGGCGTTCGTGGCGAAGTTTGACCGCAATGGCAACCCCATCTGGGCGCGCCCGGCGACTTCAAGCGCCCCGGGCTACACTAGTTCAACCAACCTGGTCAACTTCCGCGGTATCGCTCTGGCGTCCGATGGCGTTTGGGTCAGTGGGTTTGGCAAGGGCGTCATTACCTTTGGTGCAATAACACGCTACAGCAACGCAGAGTACATATTCTTTGGCTCTGGCGGTTTTGGCTCCGTTTACGTTATATGGCATGACAGCGGTTTTCTGGCGAAGGTCACAGACGTGGGCACTCCAGCCGTCATCACGCAGCAACTCCCCACCAATCCAACCAATCAATGCGGGTCATACTTTGCTCTTAGTGTGACGGCAACGAACCCCGCCCCGTTGTATTATCAATGGTATTTATCTGGGACCAACCTTATCGCCGGAGCCACGAACGCAACTTTGACATTTTATCCCGGCGCCGTGTCCAGTTCCGGAGACTATTCGGTGACAGTGGTGGACGCCTTCGGGAGTGTGACCAGTTCGGTGGCGGTCTTGAGTGTGGTTGACTCCACCCCGCCGGAGGTATTCCTTAATGGTGCTGCATTGATTGTCACGGCATGTCCTGGTGACTTTGTGGACTCCGGCGCGACGGCTTATGACACTTGTGAAGGCAATCTTCCGGTGACTGTCCATGGCACTTTGAGCCTCATCCCCGGCACCAACCTCCTGACCTACGTTGCGACTGATTCCAGCGGCAACTCAGGGACCAACACTCGCACGGTTGTGGTGGTGCCGGTCACCAATCCGCCAGCCATCTCAATCATCGGCGCCAACCCCATGCAGGTGGTGGTGAACAGTTCCTTTGTTGATCCGGGCCAGACAGCGGTGGATTTTTGCGGCAACCCTCTGTCGGTCACTGTTGCCGGCTCTGTAAACCCAAATGCCGACGGTGCTTATACCCTCACATATACTGCCACCGATGCTCATGGCCTCTCAACCACCAATACACGCACCGTATTGGTGGAAGACTCCATCGAGTGCGTTTCCGCGCTCCCGGGTCTGATCAGCTGGTGGACCGCTGATGGGAATGCCCAGGATGTGCTGGGCGCACACAATGGAACCTTGAAAAATGGTGCGACCATCGTCCCCGGCTTCAAAGGGCAGGCCTTCAGTTTCGATGGCGTCAGCAGTTACGTTGACATTGGCGCCTGGTCACCGGGCAGCACCTGGACGATTGAGGCCTGGGTAAATCCTTCATCGCTCCCGGCGGGTCAGCATATCATAGCCGGCGGCCTGGCCGCTTGTTTGGATTGGGCCATCGTGCTTACCGATGGTCATCTGGGGGTCGTAACCCGTCCTTCCTCATTCATCTGCTTGCAAACGACTGAATCGGCTTCGCCTATTTCCACCAACACCTGGTACCACGTCGTTGGAACTTGTGATGGCACCACGGCCAGAATTTACGTCAACGGCGTGTTCCAGAATTCCGCCCCGGTCTTGTTGAACTATAGCGGCTATCCGGCACAGGCGGGAATCGGCGGCGGCCTCTTTTGGTCCGGCAACAGCTTCCCCGGATTGATTGATGAGGTGGCTATTTATAACCGTGCGTTGTCCGCGACTGAAATTGGCAATATTTATAATGCCGGCATCTCTGGAAGATGCACTTTGGACCCCGCGATTTTCAGCTTTGCTCCGGCCAGCGGAATGGTTGGAAATGTTGTGACCATTGAGGGCACGAATTTCTACACCGTGTCCAGTGTTTCGTTCAATGGAACGCCGGCATCCTTCACGGTTGGTTCAATTGGCGAAATAGCCGCCTATGTGCCAACCAATGTGACCACGGGGCCGATCACGGTGGTGACTGGCATCGGTACGGCGGTAACAACCAACAGCTTTACGGTCGAGACGACCACCACGCCTGCCTGCTCGCCGGCACCGTCGGGCTTGGTGGGTTGGTGGCCGGCTGAAGGCAACGCGCTGGATGAGGCCGCCCGTGACGATGGGACGCTCCAAGGCGGAGCCACCTATGCGCCCGGCATGATTGGTCAGGCATTCTCTCTCAATGGGAGCAACAGTTATGTAATGTTCCCGGCCAGTTCCAATTTGAATGTCGGCTTGGGCGCGGGATTGACGATAGAAGGATGGATTGATCCTTCCTCCGTTAGCCCTGCGCAGGCGCTGGTTGAGTGGCATAGCCTCGGCTATTTTGGCGCGCAGTTCTGGATTTCAATTCCGACGCCCAACGGGACGGGGCCTGGTTGCCTGTATGCCAATCTGATCGACACGGTCGGCCTTTCCCACCAGTTCGCGTCAGCTCCGGGATTGGTTGTGTCCAACGCTTTCCAGCATGTTGGGCTTACCTACGACAAAAGCTCTGGTCTGGCCTCGCTTTATCTCAATGGAGCTTTGGTTGCCCAGCAAAACCTCGGTGTCTTCACGCCCCAAACCAGCTACAACCTCAATTTCGGAGTGTACTTCCAAGTGGAAAATTTTTTGGCCGGCTTGATGGATGACTTCAGCCTCTACAACCGCAGCCTTTCGCCCGAGGAAATTGGAGCCATATACAACGCCGGTTCCACAGGCAAATGTCCTACCCCGCCCGGAATTATTTACCAACCCGCCAATGTGGCGCTCAACGAAGGTCTCAATGCCGTATTCAGCGTGACGGCCAGCGGCACGCCGCCTCTCGTCTATCAGTGGTACAAGGGAAACCTGCCTTTGAGTGATGACGTTCACGTGTCCGGCGCGACCAATCAAACCCTGACCCTGGCCCGGATTACCAGCACCGATGCTGCCGAGTATTGGGTGGCGATTACCAACGCCTTCGGTGGCACCAACAGCCTTCCGGCCTTGCTCACCGTCACCAATGATTTCGACCTGCAATTGCTGGGCGTGACCGGTCCGCCGCAAGCGGTCTCGGGGCTTCCGATGGAAATCACCTGGTCCGTTACCAACCAGGGTGGGGCCGATTACAACGGCACCTTCCATGATCAGGTGTACCTGTCGCCGAATGCCGCCGGGTCCAACAGCACGTACTATGCGACCTTCAACTTCTCCGGCATTATCCAGGCAGGTCATGCCATCACCTTGTCGGGTTTCATCACGCCCAACCTCAATCTTTCCGGCAACCAATGGATCGTGATTGACACGGATGCCAACGCCCAGGCTCCCGGCGGCAATGGCGAGACCAATAACACCGGAATTTCCGCCAATCCGGTGAACATCCTCCTCCAGCCGTTGCCGGCCCTGCAGGTGGCACATGTCAATGTGCCACCCTCCGCCTTTGCCGGCCAGCCGATAACCATCACCTGGGGGGTGACCAATGCCGGCACTGGCGGCACGAGCACCACTCGCTGGATCGATGGAGTGTGGCTCTCGACCGATGGATTAATCGACAATACTGCCACTTTCCTTGGCTATGTGCCCAACGCCAGTTCCCTCAATGCTGGAGAGAGTTATGCCAGCAGCCTGACGGTGACCCTCCCGCCGCAATTGGAAGGCAACTATTATTTCATCGTGAAGGCGGACTTGGGCTTGGTCGTAACCGAACGCCAGCGCACGAATGACACACTTGCAGGCGGTCCCACCCTGGTCCAGATTCCGCCGCTGCCATCGCTCGTGGCAAGCATCACCGCACCGCCGGTGGCGTTCTCCGGGCAGAACGCTTTGGTCTCATGGAGTGTCATCAATGGAGGTGTCGGCGCAACGATTCAGGGAGTTTGGGATGATACCATTTACATTTCCCCAACCAACGTGTTCGACACCAACGCCGTGCTGTTGACTTATGCGCAACATATCGGCGCGCTGGCCAGTGGCGGCAGTTACTCGGTCACAAATTTTCCGGTCACACTGCCCATGGGCATCAGTGGCAATTACTATTTCCTGGTGGTGGCGGATAGCGGCCGGCAGGTTTACCAACTATCGCGCGAACAAAATATGGCCGCCTCCAGCCCTGCCACCCAGGTATTGCTGACGCCACCGCCCGATCTTGCCGCTGGGCAGATCACCACCCCGGGCACGATTTATTCCGCCCACTCTTTCTTCGCCACCAATGTGGTGGCAAATGTGGGTGCCAGCGCGACTCCGAATACTTCCTGGTACGACAATTACTATTTGTCACCCACGACCAACCTCGATTTCAACACCGCCATCTACCTGAATTCCTTTGGGCGCTATCCGGGCCTGCAGGCTGGACAGTCCTACACAAACATTGTTGGCCTTACCGTTCCCGATGGCTTGTCCGGGACCTTCTACCTGTTCGTTTTCGCCGACGCAGGCAACCAGGTTTTCGAGTTGAACAAGACCAATAATATTGCTTTCGATCCGGTGCCCATCGTGGTTCAGAATATTTTGCCGGATTTGGTCGTGATGAATGTGCAGGCCCCGGCAACGGCGGCGCCCGGGTCTGGAGTGTTGGTTTCCTGGACGGTACGAAACCAGGGTGCCATTGACACCGCAGCTGGCAGCTGGATTGACACCGTGCTGTTGTCCACGAACGCCAGCGGCGCCAACAGCATTACCTTGGGCAACTTTGCTCATTACGGGTTGCTCAACCCGGGTGACAGTTACACTGTTACCAATCAATCCGTGACCATTCCCTATGGATTGACCTATGGCGCCTACTACCTGTTCGTGGTCGCTGATACTTATAATAACGTCTACCTTGGTTCCAACAGCGTTGACCGGACCAGCGCTCCGCAGGCAATCACATTATTTACGCAGACTGCTGACCTGAGCGCTGGCGCAGTCAGCGCTCCAACAAACGTGGTTGGCGGCGCCTGGTTCAATGTCTCCTGGGCAGTGACCAATCTGGGGCCGGGCCAGACCTATGCTTCCTATTGGGATGATTCGGTCTATTTATCAACCAATTCCAGTGACTATCTTTCAACGAATTCGCTGCCACTGGCGCAGGACCTCCTGCTGGGCAGCATTCAGCATTTAGACGACCTTTCCCCCGGGGCGTCCTATACCAACTCCCTTAATGTCGAGGCTCCCGTCACCATGTCCGGAGATTTCACCCTTTATGTGCTGACTGATTCAGGTCGGCGGGTGGTCGAGGACACCATCCGGTCCAATAATGTTGCCTTTGCGACGGACCTGCTTGATGTCCAGATGGCTCCGTCGGTTTTATCGCCGGATTTGGCGGTCACCCAGGTTTCGGTTCCGACGCAGGCCTTCAGCAGCCAGATCTTCCCGGTCACCTATACGGTGACGAATAATGGACCCGGTGCGGCAAATGGGTCGTGGTATGATGCCGTTTATCTCTCGCCTGATCCGTTTCTTGACGCCAGCTCCGCGTTTTACCTGGGTTCTGCGAATCAATCTGGCAACCTGGGCGGCGGCCAGCAATATACCAACACCGCCGCCTTTTCAATTCCAGCTGGTCTTTCCGGATACTTTTACGTCTTTGTGGTCGCCGATGCGGGAAACAACCTTTCTGAAAGCGACAACGATAACAACGCGGCGGACGCGCTCGGTGCCATGCTGGTCTCCATCCCGGCTCCCGCCGATCTGGTGGTCACTTCGGTTCAGACCCCCGCCAATTCCGTGGTCGGCCAGCCGACAACCATTTCCTACACCATATCCAATCAGGGAGCAAATGCTGCCCAGGGCAATTGGACGGATGCCGTTTATCTGTCCACCAACGGGCAATGGAGCGCCAATGATGTGCTGATCGGTTACGTTCAGCAGAGTGGCCCCCTCGGGGCAGGCTCAAACTACATCGGCCAACTGCTGGCCAATCTGCCAGGTGTCACCGCTGGAAATTATTATATCATCGTGCGGCCCGATGTTCTGGACAATCTGAACGAAAACCTTGCCGGCAGCCACAATGGTGGCACCTCGAACACTTTCTCCATTGATGTGCCGCAATTGACGCTCGGTGTGCCGCAGACCAATTACCTGACTCAAAGCCAGGAACGCTTTTTCAAGGTTTACGTGCCCGCCGGCCAGAGTCTTTCGGTCGCCCTCAACAGCGATTCTCCCCCAAGCGCCAACCAGCTCTATATCCGGTACGGTACGATTCCTAATGAGGTAAACTATGATTTTCTGGGAAATAATCCCAGTTCCCCGAACCAGCAGATCACCATCCCGGCCACGCAAGCTGGTTGGTATTACATAATGGAGCTCGGCGACTCCGTCTTCGGCGCTTCAGAAAATGTCTCCATCAAGGCCGGCTTGCTTCAATTCAGTCTCAACTCCGTCACGCCCGCCCGTGGTGGCAATGCCGGAAATGTTACCGTTCAATTGCAAGGTGGTCAGTTTAATGCGCAGACGACGGCCAAACTCATTGGCCCAGGCGACACGGTGATAATCGGAACGCCTTGGAGTGTCCAGAGTTCTGTTCAAATGTATGTCACCTTCAACCTTCAGGGAGCTCCGGCCGGGTTGTATGATGTGCAGGTGTCCAGGCCTGGCAGCTCCCCGGCCGTCCTTGGCGGCGCCTTTACCGTCACCAAAGGGCTGGGAGCGAAAGTGTCGGCGAATATCAAGATTCCCGGAGCAGTGCGCCCGGGATACTTCTACATTGCTTCGTTGAATTATGAAAACACCGGCGATGAAGACATGCCGGCACCATATTTTGTGGTTACCAATTCACTGGCTGCACCCATGGCGCTGGCGCCCAATGCAACTTACTCGACGAATACGGTTCAACTGCTTGGCATTGCACAGGATGGCCCAGCCGGTATTTTAAGGCCCGGTTCGCAATTCACCATACCCATTTACTTCCAGGTGCCGGCAACCGCCGGCGGGCATACCCTGTTCAACTTCAACGTTGAACATCTCGTTCCGACCCAGACGCCGGTGGATTGGAGCTTGTTCCTGCCGCCTCAGGCAGGAAATATGCCGGCTGATGCCTGGGCGGCCATCAGCACAAACATCATGCTTCAGGCGGGTCCAACCATGTCGAACTTCCTCCAGGCTCTGGCTAATGACGCCACCTTTTACAGCCAGGAGAACCAGAGGGTTTATGATTTTCAGAGATTGTTCAGCCTTGAGCTCGTTAAGGCGGCAAATATTGTAACCCCAACTCATGTCCTCCTAACAACTGTTGATGATGCTTTGCCAGGCCAAAAGTTGCACCTGAGTTTCGCCCGGCTGATGCCGTCTGCGATTGACCAGCGTTTTCAAATCGGTCCGTTTGGCCGCGGCTGGACGCACAATTTTGAATACACTCTCACGCGTCAGATTACCAATATGGTCGATATCGCTCCGCCCAGCGGATCGCATCGGATATTTATTCAGCAAGCCGATCTGACCTGGCAAGCACTGCCGGGAGACAATGGGGTTTTACAGGATGCGGGTGGCGGGGCCTTTTCGCTGCAGGAATTGGACGGCAGTATTTCCCGCTATGATTCACAGGGACATTTGGTGTCGGTGCAGGATAACGACGGCAACCAAATTACGTTTGCTTACTCGGGCGCGAACCTGACGGACATTACCCATTCCGACGGCCAGCAGATGACCCTTGCCTACAACAGCCATGGTTGCATCAGCAGCCTGAGCGATTCAGCCGGCCAGACAACGCGATACTACTACGATTCGACTGGTGAACATTTGATCTCGGTGGTGAGTCCGGGAAATGTGACCAACACCTATGATTACATCCCTGCGAGCGGTACTTCGTCAGATCATGCCTTGCAAACGATTACTTTCCCCGACGGCACTCACCAGCGCTATACCTACGATGCTTTGGGCCGGCTTTCATCCTCCGCCAGGGACAACAACGCTGAACTGTTGCAATACGGCTACGATGCGCTGGGCGACATTTTTGAAACAAATGCCCTGAAGGCCGTGCTCACGCTCCGTTGTGGTGAACGCGGGCAGATTCTCCAGCACGCGGATGCCCTGGGCAATATTCTGTCTTTGAGTTATAACAATAACTTTGACGCGCAACAGATTACGCAGCCGGCTGGCCAAACTACCGTGCTCGGTTACGATGCTCAGGCAAGACACAATTTAACCCAGGATGCCCTGGGAAATCGGGTTACCATGGATTTCACCAACTTGAGCCGTTTAAGCGCAATCCACAACCCGCGGGGAATGACCACCCAGTTCAGCTACGACGCCCGGGGGAACCTTGCACAAACCATTTATCCCGACCAGACCTCCGAGACGGCCACCTACGATAACATCGGCACCGTGACCAACTATTTGAATCGTCGCGGGCAGGCCATTCAATATATCCGCAACCCCTTCGGCCAGATCACAAGGAAAACCCTTCCCGACGGTCGCGTGATCACCTATCAATATGATCCCCGGGGCTATGCGACCCACATCTCCGACAGCGTGCAGGGCGTGACGGCGTTCGGTTACGACAGCCGGGGTTATATGACCAATATTGTCTCTCCCGATGGCCGCGGTTTCGCCTTCACGTACAACGAAGCCGGCAAGCGGACAAGCCGGACCAGCTCCGATGGATACATCCTCAACTACGGCTACGATGCCGCGGGAAGAATGGCCTCGGTAAGCGATGGGGCAGGCAATCAATTGGTTCAGTACACTTACGATTCAGTGGGGAATCTGGTTGTTGAGGCCAGGGGCAACGGGACGATGAGCACTTATAATTATGACGCAGCCAACCGGATTGTCGCCCTCACCAACTACGCGCCGAACAGCTTGGTGGAATCCTTTTTCAATTACGAATATGACGCTGATGGCAACTGTACCTCCATGACCGACGGTTTGGGGGCAACCAGTTACCAATATGACGCACTAAAACAACTTACAGGAGTAAATTATCCGGGCGGGCGACAGGTAACCTACACGTATGACGCGGATGGGAATCGTATGACGTTAGCTGATACCGGGACCAACCTTAGCTATACTGTCAATTCAGTTGACGAATATACGCAGGCCGGTGCGGCAACATTCTTGTATGATGCCGATGGCAATTTGACCAATCGTACGGACACCGCCGGCTCAACGGCTTACCAATATGACGCCGAAAACCACCTCATCAGCGTCAGTACGCCGGCCAATGGCACCTGGCAGTACACATACGACGCTCTCGGCCGCCGCACGGCAACGACACACAATGGAATGGTCACGCACTATCTGTTGGATCCGATTTTCGCGGATGTCGCAGCAGAATATGACGGCAGCGGTTCCCTGATTGCCAGATACAACGAGGGGTTGGGCCTGCTCTCGCGGATTGATGGTTCCAGCAATGCGGCCTTTTACTCGTTTGATGCTTATGGCAACACTCGTGAGCTGACCGGCAGCGGCGGAACGGTTTTGAACTCATACGACTATGACGCTTTTGGAGCGGCTACTTTCTCCAGTGAGACTGTTTCGAATGAATTCCAATTCGTCGGCAGGTACGGAGTCACGGCGGAACCCACCGGATTGCACTTCATGAAGAACCGGTTTTATGCTTCCGACCTCGGCAAGTTCCAATCGGTGGATCCGACCCATTTTGGGCGGGGATTGAACCTGACGGAATATGTTGGCAATAATCCAATTTCCACGGTTGATATGCTGGGTTTGGGCCGCGACCCCGGAATGGAGGCGGAGTGCAAGGAAATTACCGGGCCCAATACTTCACCCCCTGCGACCATTCAGACGGTGGACATCACAGGCTCAGTCACTGATGGCGGCGGCGTTGTCGGCGGGATGACCATCAGCGCGAACGGAGTCCAATTTTATTCTGGTTGCAGTACTGGCGAGGGAAATGGCGGCGGGGTGCTGTTCTCCACTTCCACGCCCACCGAGGGCTATAATGTGGCGGTCACCGTTTCCGGCCCGGGCGGAGCCATCCAGTACAGCTTCTCCGGCGCCGATGCCGACAAGGATGCCAAGACGTTCATTGAACATCTCGCTTCAACAACCTACAAAGGTTCTTCCATTGAAATCGGACCCTATATTGGAACTCCGGGCATAACCGTTTCATATTATTACGTCAGTCCACCTATTAATGGTATCGTTTCGTATGCATTTAATTATTGGGGTGATGCAATTGTTAAGATCACTCCAAAACTGATGAACCCGAGCTTGTTATTTGAGGATGACGACACCGATCCATCCCAGGTTATTACACCTGGGGATCCCAATTTGAAGACCGGTCCCCTGGGTTATGGACCAAACGGCTTGATCAGCGCGTCGCAGCCGGTTCCCTATACCATCACCTTCGTCAACGCCGCCAGCAATACGGCTCCCGCGCATACCATTACCATTACCGATCAGCTCGATCCGAGCATGGATCCGCGTACGTTCCGGTTGACCGAAATTGTCTTTGGCGTAAACACCATTCAAGTCCCGCCGAATCGCAGCTTCCTGCAAACCAACTTGACGCTCATCACTGCGGATGGCCCGGTCCAGGCCAGCGTTATCGCCGGTGTGGATATCCAGTCCGGCCGTCTGTTCTGGAGTCTCACCGCCATTGACCCCGTTACGGGACAATCGCCGTTGGATCCACTCCTCGGCCTGTTGCCCCCCGATGACACCAACCATATCGGGGAAGGCCGGGTCAGTTACACGGTCACGCCCTACACCGGACTGGCGACGGGCACTTCCATCACCAACAGTGCCACCATCACTTTCGACAACAATCCGCCGATCACCACGCCTGCGGTGGTGAACATGCTCGATGCTGGGACGCCGCAGAGCCAGGTGACTTTGAGCAACAACGTCAGCCTGGGAAACACCTTCATTGTTTCCTGGTCCGGCACCGACAACAACGGCGAGTCCGGTCTGGCTGGCTATAATGTTTACGTGTCTGACAACGGGGGACCGTTCCAATTATGGCTTGGAAACACGACGCTCACCTCGGCGGCTTTCACAGGGGAACCCGGGCACACGTACTCCTTCTACAGCACTGCCACGGATAATGCCGGAAATGCTCAAACGCCGCCGTCGCAGCCGCAAACCTCGATGTTTGTCTCCACCAATCTGCCGCCGGTGATCGCTCCGATTAGCAATTTGGTTGTGCCCCCCGCCGGCGGCGCAGCGGTCAAAGTCAAGGCCACCGATCCCAACGGCGATCAATTGACCTACAGTCTTGCCGGTGGTCCTGCCGGCGCTTCAATCCGCGCAACCAACGGACTGTTTAGCTGGAAGCCGACGCGCGCATACGCCGAGACGACTAATCTGGTTACAATCGTTGTGACGGACAATGGCGTGCCGCCTCTGAGCGCCAGCCGGACGTTTGCCGTGATAGTGCTCGACTACCTCGAACTAATCCTCGGCTCCACCAATTTGGAAGGAGGGCAAAGTGCTTCCATTCCTGTTTACCTGGCGTCCAACGACGGAGTGACCGATCTTGTGTTCACCGTCCAGGTGCCGGAAAATCTGCTGACCAACTGGACGCTGACGACAACGTCTCCGCAGATTGCGTCCGCCACGCTTCAGGATTTTACGACGAATATTTTAATTTCGTTGAGCACAACCCCCGGCCAGTCACTACAAGGCACGCAACAGATTTCATGGCTTAACTTCCAGGCGGTGACCAATCAACCGTCTGGCTTCATCAGCCTGCCAGTCACTGGCATCACCGGCATCAAACCTAATGCCGCGCTTTACAGTTACTATGTCTCTCATCCCGGATCGGTGGTGGTGGTTCAAGATCAACCTTTGCTCCAGCCAACCATTTCCTCGAATCTGATGCGCAACCTGATTCTCTATGGCAAATTGGGCGCCAACTACGAATTGCAATTCACGACCAATCTCGGCCCTCTTTCCGACTGGCAGCCGTTGCTGGATTACACCCAGACCAATGGCGTCATAAACCTGGGATTGGATTCAACCAACCCGGTGATCTTTTATCGGTTGCTTCAACAATAACGAAATCCTTCCGTGTTCCCGTTCCAATTCAACGGCGGGAACGCGGGAGCTTTGACTGCCGACAGAAGGTTGAAAACACCGCGCCGGTCAGTCCGGATGCTGTAAAACGGCAAGAGAGAACACCGGCCGATCAACTCCACAACTGGCGGTCGAGCGAACGGTACTGAATCGCTTCCGAAATGTGGTCGCTCAGGATTTTTTCCGAGCCGGCCAGATCCGCAATCGTCCGCGCCACCTTCAAAATCCGGTCGTAGGCCCGGGCGCTCAAATTCAAATCGGCCATCGCGTTTTTCAGCAACTCCTTGGTCGCCTCGTCCAGCGCGCAGAAATCCTTGAGCTCCTTCGGGCCCATCAGGGCGTTGCAGGTGATTTTCCGCTTGTGCGCAAAACGCGCCTGCTGGCGTTTTCGCGCCTGGACGACGCGCTCGCGGATTTGCGCGGAGGTCTCGCCCGTCCGATCGCCGGCAATCTCCCGGAATTTCACCTGCGGCACCTCGACGTGCAAATCAATCCGGTCGAGCAGCGGCCCGGATATCCGGCCCAGATAATTCTGGATTTCCCGCGGTGAACTTTTCGATTCGCCGGGCACTTTTCCGTCCGGCGTCGGGTTCATCGCCGCGATGAGCATAAATTGCGACGGAAAGGTCATCGTGCCCGCCGCGCGCGAAATGGTCACGCGCCCGTCTTCCAGCGGCTGGCGCATGGTCTCCAGCACGCTGCGCTTGAACTCCGGCAGTTCGTCCAGAAACAACACGCCGTTATGCGCCAGCGAAATTTCGCCCGGCATCGGATTGATGTTGCCGCCGAGCAAACCGGCGTCGCTCGCCGTGTGATGCGGGGTGCGGAACGGCCGCCGCGTCACCAACGCCTGCCCCGGCCCCAGCAACCCGACAATGCTGTGAATCTTCGTCGTCTCCAGCGCCTCGTCCAAAGTCAGCGGCGGCAGAATCGTCGGCAGCCGCTTGGCGAGCATGGATTTGCCGGTGCCGGGCGGGCCGATCAGCAGCGCGTTGTGTCCGCCGGCGGCGGCAATTTCCAGGGCGCGTTTCACGTTTTCCTGGCCCTTGACCTCGGCAAAATCCAGATCGTCATCGTGTACTTGATCGAAGATTTTGGCAATGTCCACCTTCGCCGGCGCGATTTTGATTTCGCCTTCGAGAAAGCTCGCGGCCTCGCGCAAATTTTGAACCGGGATGACCTGCAATCCTTCGACGACGGCGGCTTCGGCGGCGTTCTCCGCCGGCACCAGCACGCCGATCTTGCCTTCGGCCTTGGCGCGCAGCGCGACCGGCAGCACGCCTTTGCACGGACGCACCGCGCCGGTCAGCGCGAGTTCGCCGACGATGATGAAGTTGTCGAGCTGGTCGGTTTCGATTTGTTCGCTGGCGGCCAGCATGCCGACGGCGATGGGTAGGTCGAAGCTCGGCCCCTCCTTTTTCACATCGGCGGGCGCGAGGTTGATGGTTGTGCGCCCCATCGGAAATTTGAACCCGGAATTCGTGAGCGCGGTGGAGACGCGGTCGCGCGATTCCTTCACCGCGGCGTCCGGCAGGCCGACGATGACGACGAGGGTGTCGCCGTAACCGGCGTTGACCTCGACTTCAACCGGAAAAGCTTCGATCCCGTTGAGCGCTGCGGAGCAGACCCTTGAAAGCATGGACCGAAGTTAACAATAAAGGGGAATCCATGGCAAAGGGAGAAATACGTTACAGCCAGACCGCGCCAGACCGGCTGAACGCGAAGCCATCCGGGAGAGGCGCGTTGACAGCAACTTTGGGGGCGGACATCATCCGCCGATGTCGCGCATGTCGATCAAGCCGGAGACAAAAATCTTTCTCGCGATGTTTCTCGTCGGTTTCTTGTTTGTGGCGTACACGCAGCGCGCCTGGGAAGATTATTGGATCACATTTCGCACCAGCCGCAACCTTGCGACCGGCCAGGGCTTGGTATTCACCCCCGGCGAGCGCGTCCATAGTTTCACCTCGCCGCTGGGCGTGCTGTTGCCGGCGGGTTTGAGCTGGTTGACGGGGAATGGCCCGGAGGAACTGGTGTTATGGTTGTTCCGGATCGTGAATCTGGCAGCGCTGGCGGCGGGTGTGGCCATGCTGTTTTCCATCCTGAAACAGTTGATACAGAGGCCGGTGGCCATCGGGTTGACTCTGGTGCTGGTGGCGCTGGATGCCAAGACGCTGGATTTTGCCACCAACGGGATGGAGACGGGCCTGCTGATTTTCTTTCTGTCGCTGACCTTGCACGGGTTCTTTTTATCCGGGCCGAAACAAACCCTGCGGATCGGCCTGGGCTGGGCCGGGCTGATGTGGACGCGGCCGGACAGTTGCGTTTACATCGCGTCGCTGGGCATCGGCGCATTGCTGTTTTTGCGGCACGGGCCGGCGGGTTCCCCGGCGGAAAACTGGCGGGCAAAATTGTTGCGGGCCGGATTGATTTGCGCGGCGCTATACCTGCCGTGGTTTTTGTGGGCGTGGTCGTATTACGGATCGCCCGTACCGCATACCATCGTGGCCAAAGACACCAACCTGCCGCCGATTGCCATCGCTGCGCTGGCGGGGAATTTCCTGTCGTTACCATTCCGGAGTTTCTTAAACGCGGGCGCAAGCATCTGGTGGACTTTCATGCCGTCTTATTCCGTGTTGCAAACCTGGTATTATCTGCCAACCGCAGTCTGTGCGCTGGCATCATGGGTGGTCGCTTTGGCATGGCTGTGCCCGTTATGCCGGCCTTCCGCGCGCATGCTGTCATTCAGCATTTATGTGGGGCATTATTTTTTGAGCGACGTGGTGCGGAATTATTATCCATGGTATCTGCCGGCGGTCGCGTTTTTGGGTTACCTCACGCTGGGGTTGATCTTTGACCAGTTGCTTGGTTTGGCGGAAAGGCTTCCGCAATTGAATTGGGATCGCGGCTGGTTGCGTCATTCGACGGCAGTTTTGCACGGCGTCGCGATGGTATTCGTGGCCAGCGAGCTGGGGTTGACGGTGTGTGTCGCCCGCCAGGCGCAATTGCAGCAGCGGCTGATTGAAGACGGCGTCCGCCGGCCCATCGGCTTCTGGCTGCGCGCGCATGCCGCGTCGCCGCATGACACGGTGATGCTCGAGCCGCTGGGCTATATCGGCTATTTTTCCGGCCTGAAAATGCTGGATTACCCCGGCCTCAGCTCGAAGGAAATGGTGGCTGTCCGCCGCCGCCTCGGCCCGCAAAGGGAGAAAGAAGCCTACCTTGAACTAAAGCCCGACTGGCTGGTGTTGCGACCGGATGAAGTCGCCGGCAAATGGTTCATCGACTCCTCGCGGTTGATGGAGTTTTACGATTTGGTGACGGTCATGGACGCCAGCGACCAAATCAACGCCATCCGCTGGCTGCCAGGAAGGAACTTTCTCCAGGCGGATGAAAAATACCTCATCTTCCACCGCAGGGTGGTTGAAAAACCGAAACCTTCGACCTGATCATTCCCCAGAAGGAACGACGGCGGAGTTGTCGCAAACCCTTTGGTGAGCATGAGATTGCCGGTGCCCGGCGGAACAGTCTCAAGCTAACATGGGAAAGTTATGGTCGAACCTGGGCCGGACATCAAACTTTTTTGGACACGAGGCTGGCAGAATGCCTGTCCTACAGCGAAATGATTTCGAATAGCATGGCAGGTATGGCCAGATTTCACGGACTATTTGTGATGTCTGTCATGATCGCGGCTTCGTTTATGCGAAGCAACCCGCTTTTTGCCCAGCTTCGCACCCTGCTATCTGCATTAGTCGCCAATCAGCGTTGACCTCAACTTCGATGGGATACGCTTCAATGCCATTAAGCGCGGCGGAACAGACCCTGGCTAACATGATAAAGTTATGGTCGAACCGGGCCCGAACATCAAACTTTTTTGGAATGCGGCGGGAATCCCGCAGAGCGGGAGCCACGCCGCTCTGGCTGTGTTTGGTGGCGCCTCAAAGCGGTGTCGTCGCCGCGCTTTGCCACCGCAGTCCAAAAAAATCATCCCGCTCTACGGTGTGACGATTTCGAAGGGGATGGCCGGCAGGGCGCCCAGTGGCAACCGCTGGTTGTTGTTTGCCTTCGGTTTGGCCGCGTTGGTTTCCGCCGGGCGCGGCACGAAGCCGTTGATGATCAGGTTTCCCTTGAGGCCGGGTTTGACCTTGTCGGCATCCGTTTGCAACACAATCTCCACGCCGTCGCGGACCGGCGATGCACTCTGAATCATGATTCCGTCCGGCGGATTGCTCAACTCGAATTGCGCCCGCTCCGCAATCCGCGGCCCGGGCAGGCCAACCTCAATCCGCGCACTCCCGCCGGGAGGCATCCGCACCGGACTCCCACTGAGAATGGTCATCGTCGCCCGGGGCGGTGGGCGCTTCAACACGGCAACCTCGAGCTCCTCCGCCGGAACCAGATGACGATAGGCGAACGCCTGCATCATGTCCTCGGCGGGCACGGCCTTTCGCACCTGCACTTGTCCTTGAACCACCGCGCTGCTTTGCAAGTTCAAGCTGACGGGTTCAGCTCGTTCTGTCGGAGGAGCGGTCAATGTGACTTGCACCTTGTTCTGGCCTGCCGGAATGGAGCCGCCGGTCAATTTGAACCCGTCAGGCGCGTTGTCCAAAACCAG
>Ga0182027_10005257_pt1 | contig 19736 bp, 14 predicted proteins | sample 712E1DmetaG_FD_121300 | JGI IMG/M metagenome (GOLD analysis project Ga0182027, IMG submission 121300) | Permafrost microbial communities from Stordalen Mire, Sweden - 712E1D metaG (Illumina Assembly) | ecosystem: Environmental > Terrestrial > Soil > Wetlands > Permafrost | place: Sweden...
GGCTTCCGAGGACGAGCAGGAAGTCCGCCCTGCCCACCGCAAGGTTCGCCCAGCGGTTCCCATAGGTGCCGATCATGCCAACTCGAAGTCCATCCGAGAACGGGAGGACGTCGACGCCCATGAAAGAGTTGACGACCGGCACACCCAGGGCGCTCAGAAGCTTGCGTATCTGATCGGTAGCTTGGGCCGCGCGGACTCCGCCACCGACCAGAACGAGCGGCCGCCTGGCAGTCTGCAAGGCGCGGATGAGGTCATCGAGGTCCGACTGAGCGATAGCGGGGCCGGCCAACGGCTCCAAGCGTTCCCTCTCGTCGACGAATGGCGCATCAGCCCTCTGGATATCCATCGGCACGTCGAGCAGGACCGGGCCCGGTCGTCCATTGATCGCCAGCTCGAAGGATCGCCGGAGCAGGACGGGGAGTTGCTCCGGGGTCTTCACCTGCCAGGCTGCCTTGGTGATCGGAGCCGCCAAGGCAACGATATCGGTCTCCTGGAAGCCCATCTGCCGAATCGCCCGATCACCCTTTATCTCGTTGCGATTCACCTGCCCCGTGATGAAGATGGCAGGCGTCGAATCGAAATAGCAACTGGCGACACCTGTCAGCAGGTTCGTCGCGCCGGGGCCGCTCGTGGCCAGCGCGACCCCCGGGACACCGGTCATCCTGGCATGACCTTCAGCCGCGAACGCCGCTGCCTGTTCGTGATGCATGCTGACGATGCGGATCTTCCCGGCCAGGTAGATCGAGTCCAGAAGGTGAGTGATCATCCCGCCGACGAGCTCGTAGACGCACTCGACGCCCTGGTCATCGAGGAAGCGGGCTATGACATCAGAGCCCTTAGGCATCGACTTGCCTCCCCTCATCGAAGCCACGGAAGCTGTTCGGGAGATGGGGAGCAACGTGGGCTCGTCCGCTGACCACCTGACAGGGGCCTCTTCGCGGAGTCAGTCTCGTGGACGCATCCGGTAACGACTCCATGCTCCTCATCCTTTTCTGCTCAGAGCCCGCCTATCACTCGGAGACGCACGAGGGGTTGCGCCCCAGCTATGCCAAGACCGGCCACGGCCCGTGAGCTTAGCATCTGCACGATGTGACCAGTGTCAAAGCGACGGGAGGGGGCAGCACCCGCATCAGCTCGAAAGGCCCAGTCGCCCTGTCGGATTAGAAGTACGCTCGAAGACGGCGCCGGATCGTCTCAGGGAGTAAACGCGTCACTCGCGGGTGCGCGAACGGGGTCCGCTGCAGTCGCGACAAGAGTGACTGCACCAGTATCAACCAGCGCAGCCTGATCATCGCCCTCCGGCCACCGTACTTCTTCAGCACGGCTCTCGTAGCCAGGTGGACTTCAGGGTGCTTGTCTCGGTACTTGACAAATCGCGGACCTTGCTCGCGGAGCCACAGGCGGCAGAATCGTGCGGCGTCTTCAGGAGGCAGTAGCGGCGCCAACAGGGGCATGCCGCTCAGCGACAGGGAGTAATCCCCCTGCTCTTCGCCATGGTGCACACGGGGTTGGAACACCCAAGCGCTCGGGACAACTCGGAAGCGCAGAGTACCGCGCTCGCGCATGGTGGCAATCAGCACGGCCAGGTGCGGGAACGATGAGTTATGGTAGTAGAACGCCTGCGAGACTTGAGACGCGAAGACCTCGCCCTTGTAGATGATGTTGGATATCCCGCCAGTCTCGCCAATCCAGTCCCAACCCTCACGCCATGAATGCACGACCGTGGCGGGTTCACTTGACTTCATCTCGAAGGTGACGACATCCGGGTCGCCGACCAACCCCTCGGTGGCGATCGCCTGTAGGGCCCCTTCGCACACCGTGTCGTCATCGCTGAGTGTCCAGACATACTCCTCGGGTCGTCCAAACACGAATGCGAGCGCGATGTTCGCGTTCGCCTGAACGTTGCCGAGGTTGCTGCGGACCTCGACCCCATACTCCCGCCCCATCGACGCCGCGGCCTCGTCAGAGAACGAGGGTGACGCGTTGTCGTTCACAAGGATCCTGACCTGGCCAGGCCAGTCGCCCTTCTGCGACGTTAGGGCATCGAGCTGCCGTCGCAATGTCGAGGGACGGTTATAGGTAGGTATGTAGATGAAGAGTGTCGGGTGCGTCTCCAACCGATTTGGAGATTCGGATCCCGGGTCTGCCAGCGGACGGCGTGCCTTCGACATGGCTGATGGAGTCCGGCTGTCCTTGCGATGGAGGTTCTCGGGGTCGCTCACCCAAATCCGCCTGTGCTGCTCTGGCCAGGGCCCGTCTTGGCCCGTGGAGTGAGCCGAGTGGGGCAGTGCACTTCGCCGCGAGCGGGCCTGTATCCTAAGCCTAACCGCGGAGCGACGTGGTGGCTTCCCATCGGCGGCACCGTAGCACCCCTGAGACATCGAGCGGGTCAACGTCTGGTCCAGTGGGGATACTCCCCGCGACGGCACCCCCTCCTCGCGAGCGGGCTCTGACAGAAAGGTGAGGTTAGGGATCGACTTCATGCAACGACGCCGCACTTGAAGACTATGATGCCGCCCGGGTTCAACCAGCTGTCTTCTCTGCGGAGGCGTGAAAGGCCGGGCATTGGGATCAGGTAGTCAAGTCACACTCGTGATCACAACGTTCGATCGGCCGGACTACCTGGAGGAGTGCCTGGCTTCTGTCAAGCGCCAAACCCTGACGGGGTTCAGGCTCGTGGTACTGGAAAACGCAAGCGCGGCGGACTACTCGGGCGTGCTCGATCGTTTCCGCGAGCTCCCCATGAGCTACGTTCGAAACGAGACCAACATCGGGGCCGCGGGAAACATAGGGAAGGCGATGCGGCAGTACTCCGACTCGGAGTACCTGACGGTCTTCCATGATGACGACATGATGCACCCCCGGATGCTCGAATGGCAGCTCGAGGTGCTCGAAGCCGATCCGGAGATCCAGTTCGTGTCAACGGAGTTCGCCGCATTCGACGACGGCGCTGCACCGCCCCAAGTGATTCCCCAGAACGTCGACCTCGATATCGAGGTGTACGACGACGAGAGCGCGTTGGCGCGTTCACTTCTTGTGAGTGGGGGCCTCTGCTTCGGGTCGACGATGTACCGGTCGTCGGTCTTGAAGCAGATCAGACTCGATGAGGAGCGGTTCGGCATCATCTGGGATCGGCCGTTTCTTCTTGATGCGGCGCGGCTGGGCAAGTCCGCGCTGATAAGGGCTCCGCTCGTGTTATACCGGCACCATCCCGGACAGGACACGAATACAGGGGCGTTGACTGTCCAGAACCTGATCGAGCTCATGAGGGCGTATCGAGAGGCCTTGCCGGCGGACTGGAGTCGAGCGGATCAACAGCTCTTCTACCGCCACTCGCGTAATTACCTCACTCGGTACGGCTATGCTCGCCTTGCACCCGAGGAGCGCATCGGCGCGATGGCCTTCATCCGAGAGTCCATCCGAAACAAGGTCTTGCGCGCCCGCGACGTCAGGCCAGGTGGTTTGGGGATCATGATGCGGGCCGACGGAAGGCGAGCGTTACCTGCTGTGATCGACGCCGCGCGTGTTGCCAGACGACGATTGTCACCTCGCTGGCGGCGGGCCGCAGCCGTTCAGCATCCTTCCACCGGCGATCGGAGGCAAGCACGACGCCCGGAAGACTGAGCCACCCAACCTTTGTGTTTGATGTGGACACCCCCGCCTTCATGGGCAATCGCATATTCAACGCCGATTACGCACGCCAATTCCCGGGTGCTGAAGCAGCCGCAGCGCTTGGCGCAACCCTGAGGGACGCAGGGCTCGAGACGGTGACTGCCGACGTGTACCTCAGCGGTCCAAACGCCGGCCGGCCGGCGGTGTGTCTTTCCAGCGAGATCACGCGCTTCACTCACGACCTTCTCTCGTTCGAATCGGTCGTGCCGGTCGCGTGTTCGTCATTGGAGTCACCGATTGTCGCCATCGATTTCTACAAGAGGATTCGTGAGGTCTCCGAGCGTTTTCATCATGTGTTCCTGTGGAGCGGCATGCGCGACAGAGCCGGAGGCCAGGCGACCTTCCATGAGATCTCGTGGCCCTACCCGGCCTTTCAACTCGCCGCTCCCAGCCCTTCATGGTCGGAGCGGAGATTCCTGGCCCTCGTAAACAGCAACAAACGCATCTTCGTCCCGCCGACGCGGTTGGTCCGGCCACGTCACCCGCGGGATAGCGCAGGGGGCCTCCGTGCGGCGTGGCGGCTCATGAGACTCCGCCACAGCGAGCCCTGGTTGGCAAGTGAGCTCTACAAGGATCGCCTGGACGCCATTCGCCATTTCTCACACTCGGCGGATTTCGACCTGTTCGGACGGGGCTGGTCCGACACCTCGACCCTTTCGAGAGTCGAGGCAACGGCTGTCGCGCGGTCGTATCGTGGAGAAGTGCCCGCCCTGGACAAGGTATCCACGCTTTCCAAATACCGGTTCGCGCTGTGCTTTGAGAACACTGCCTTCCCCGGGTATGTCACCGAGAAGATCTTCGATTGCTTCGCGGCGGGTTGCATACCAATCTACCTTGGGGCGCCGGACATCAAAGATCTCGTGCCTGCGGGGTCGTTCATAGATGCGCGAGACTTCAGCGATCTTGTTGGCCTGGAATCGTTCATTCGAGACTTGCGGCCCGAAGTGGCTCGCGACTACATCACCGCTGCAGCCAACTTCATGGGCTCTGATAGAGCCGAGCGATTCACCCAATCGTATTTCGTTCGCGAGGTGTCAGGTGTGCTGCTCAAGGCTGCCGGGTGCACGGCGACGCCGCCTTGGCCACCAAGGCTGAACCATCGAGGAGGGACCGCATGATTCGGACGCTCGTCCGGATGCTACCGCGCAGGCTACAGGACAGAACGACGAGGCCCAGCGGCCCCAGCTCGGCGACTACGTGACGTGACGGCCGTGTCAAAGACCTTCGTGAGGGCAGCGAGCGACGCGGCACGGCCAAATTGCTCGCGAGCACGTTCTGAGCACGCGACCCCCATCGCTCGCCGCTTTTGAGGCGACTGGGCCAGATCGACAATTGCATCTGCCATCCGATTTGGCGAGATCTCGGGGATAACGACTCCGGCTTCTCCTACTTCCTCGGACGGGCCGCCCGTCGTAGAGAAGCAGATAACCGGTATGCCCATTGCCATCGTTTCCAGAACGACTAGCGAGGCCGACTCTTCCCACGACGACATCGCGAAGATGTCGAAACGAGCGAAATGGTCGTAGGCGCGATCTGTCTCAGGGACCAGCTCGACCACATCGTCGAGCCCCAACCTGGAGATCATGGCTCGGAAGTGGAGGCCATCTCTGTTATCTCTGTAGCCCACCCAGACAAATCGCAGTCGATCCATACCGAGCCGGTCCACCGCCGCACGAGCGGCGAGCAGCCAGAGATCAGGGCCCTTTGTCCAGCTAGGGTTACCGGCACCGCCCACGATCAGCGGTGTCCGATCGGTTGACGTTGACATCGGGGTGGGCTCTGGAATAGGTATCAAGACGTACGGCCTGACCACGCTCACCACCTCAGAAGGGATTCCCATGTGGCAGACAAGATCACGGGCGCCGGCCTCAGAGACGGCGACGTACTGATCAGGTATGGACGAAATGAGCCCGGGAAATGCGCGCTCGCAGAAAGCCAGGGCCGATCCAAGTTCGTGCACGTGCAGCACCACGGGGACGCGTTCGAGCCGGAGCATTCGAACCAGCGGCAAAGCCAAGACACTGGATACGTAGACTAGGTCGGGCTTCCAGCAGCGGAGTCGTGCGGCCTGTTCTACGGCTCTTAGCCGAGCGCCACCGCCGGCAAGCGCCCCCACAACGTGCACAGTCGCCAGCGCCCGGGGTAATGCTCGCGCCAGATGAGTCTCGCGCAACACGGCTGTTGGACCGATGTGTCGAGCTGCGTCCGTTAGGGGTCCGCCTTCCCATGACACGATTCTGACCGATGCTTCCTGGCGGATGGTATCGAGGGCATCGAGCGTCAGCCGTGGCGCCCCCGTGAGCGAAGTCTCATGAAGCAAGGCGACGATGCGCGATGCCTTCATCGCAGATGCCAAGGGCCGCAAGATGTATCAGCCTCGGCCGATGCCAGTTCCGGACCGGGCCAAACGGGTCGCTTCCCAGACATCCCATCTCCTCCGGCAACTGACCGCCATCCCATGGTCATCAACCAGCTCACAACCTAGGCTGCCCGGAATGATAGCGACACCGGTCCTCCGAGTGCCTGGATGCGACTCCGTTCCGCGTTGGTCGGCCCCGACGAATAGACCTCAAGTGCCGACGCTTGCCCGGAACAGCTGGTTGAACGATCGTGTCGCGCGCACCTGGGACCTTTAGCGCATGAGTCGATTCGGTCTCATCGCCGACCGTATCATTTGCCCCCACCGATGCCTCGCCGGCGATCGCTGTGAGCACTGTGGTCGTCCCCAGGCGGTTGCGCGCAGGATCGGATAGCGGACGCTTCGAGGGAGCCAATGCACAAACCGGAGGAGGGTGTGAGGATCGATCGGAAGATGCACGTTCGGGGCTGAAATGACGAATCGCTCGCAGGTCCTTGTCCGCGTATAGCTGACCGCAGTGCGGGCGTAAAGCCGCCGCTTCGGCCCATCCGTCACAGGGCAAGTTGACTCAGCCCGAGTGTCGTGCCCATGCCGGCTACCAGGTTGCGGGCTTCGGCCGGCAGCGGACAGTTTCTCTTCCAGCACCGCTCATTTAGCCTGCTCGAGAGTCGCAGCGGGCACGGGGCCTGACAGTCTCCATGCCCGGACCAGGGCCAGGACGCCGAGTCCGAGCAGCAGCACGAAAACGACAATACTGGCGCCGTATGTGGACCCGGCCAGGCGCAACCACATGATGTCAGGCCCGGCCACGGGGTCGTACCACTGCCAGGATCCTATCGGGGCGAAGGCACCGATGTCAAACTGGCGCCAGAAGCCGGCCGTGCCGAAAAGATCGTCCCCATAGACGCGCCAGAACCCTGCGAGTGGATTCACCTCGAGGTTCGCCACGTTGGCGAGTCCGCCGGCGATAGCCAGTGCGCCGAATAACAGGACCGGAGCGCGCCGACGATGAGGCCAGGCGACGGCACCGGCCAGCAGCGCCAGGAGCGGGACCAGCGGGACCAGGTACCGCGGTCCCCAATCCCATCCACCGAGCGACGCGTATTTGGCATAGATCGGCAGATAGGCCAGGACAGGCAGGACGAGGGCCACGGTTTCATGCCCAAGGCCTCGGCGCCATAGCACCCACGCTCCGATCGGCGCAAGCACCACTAGTGGGAAGTACCACACCAGGCCGCGGCCTGGACTAAGGAGCTCGGCGACGAGACCCAATCTGTACGACCCGCCGAAGTCGGGAGGGTAGCCGAAATTCAGCGGCGAACCAAAACGTATGGCGTTCAGCACGAGAGTCACCGCCATGCCGGCCAGCACTCCGACCGCTACCTCAACGCCAAGCCGCCACCCGTCGCGCAACGGGCGCCAGCCTCCCAGCGGTAGGCAGAGCACGAAGAAAGCCAGGAATGCGATCATCAGGCCGTCCGCCTGACGCGTCAGGATCGCCAAAGCAACCGCGCCGGTCATGAGGCCGGGCCGCACGTCTCGCCTCTGGATCGCATCGATCACGAGAGCGACGATACCGAGCATCAGGAGAGTAGCCAGAGGCTGGGCGAAATCCGCTCGAGCGTAAAAGAAGAGCGGGCTTCCCAGCACGGTCGCGATGGCGATCAGAACCGCCGCTCGTCGCGATGCGCCGAGACGCTCGGCGGTTCGGAATGTCAGCGCTCCAGTCAGGGCAACCACCAGCGGGTTCACCCACGAGCTCAAGGTATACACCGGGTCTCCATAGAGGAGCGCCCCGTCGTAAGGGCCCGTACCAAGGGCTGGCTGTAGAGAGCGAGCCCATCCGGCCAATAGGACGGCCGGCATCTGGACCAGCGAGAACCCGACCGGCGTGACGGGGATCGTGATTGGAGAACCCCAGATCAACGGCGGGTCAAACACGAGGCTTCGGTCGAAGACGATCCGCTCGGCGACCCTGAAGTATTGCAGCCCGTCTATGGAGTAGAGGTGGCCGCTCAGGAAAGCAAGGAAGATCAAGAACAGGCCGGCTAAGACTAAGACGGCCGGCGATCGGCCTAGCCGAGCCATGAGTCCCGATGGTCGGATGAAGCGCAACACTTGAACCTCGACGCACTTGCAGCGTTCGGCGATGGAATTGGGGACGCCATAGTGTACCGTGCCAAGAACGTACGACCCGCGGTTTGGGCGCAGCGCCCAGGGGTTCGGCGCTGCGCCGAGGACGAGCCCGGCCGACGGGTGGTCGGCGCCAGCCGTGACAACCTGCCGCCGCTCACGGTCTGTGGCCGAGGTCGTCCTTGAGCAAAGCTGCGGTTGTCACCAAGTCGATCTTCGCCTCGAGCTCCTCGAACCGCCGTGCCAGAACGCTGACGACGACACCCGTGGCCAGCGACAGCAAACCCGACGCCGCGACGAGCGTCGCGAGGGTATCCGCAGGCAGGAACCCTACGTGGCTCGCTCCTCCCGACACCCCGTATAGCAGCGCCGCAAACGCGAGCAGCACCACGCCGAGAGAACCGAAAAACGCCATTGGCCGATAGTCGCGAAAGAGCAGCAGGATCGCCCACGAAATCCGCGCCCCGTCTCGCACGACGCGCAGATGCGGCGGCGTCCCAGTGGGCCTTGGTCGGACTTTGTACGGGACCTCGGTGATTCGATAGCCCCGTTGCGAGGTCTTGATCGTCAGCTCGACCTCGATCTCGAAGTTGCGGGCGGCCAGCGGCAGGCTCTTGACGAGCATCCGGCTCATGGCGCGATACCCGGATAGGACATCGGTCACATGCACGCCAAGAAGGGTCCGGAGCAATCTCGAGAAGAGGATGTTGCCGACGTTGTTCACGAACTTGTGGCTCGTGCGGCCCGCCAGCGCCCGCGAGCCGATGACCATGTCGGCCCGGCCTTCGAGAACCGGACGCATCAGGTCGTGGACACTCTCCGCCGGCAGTTGGCCATCCCCATCGGCAAGGACGTAGACGTCCGCGTCGATGTCCCGGAAAGCGATCCGCAACGCGAACCCTTTGCCTGTGCGGGGTTCGCGGATGATCTGCGCCCCGGCGGCCGCGGCGACGGCCGTCGTGTTGTCGGTCGAGCCGTTGTCGACGACCCAGATCTCGGCCTCCGGCAGCTCGCGATGAAAGTCCTTGACGACCGTTCCCACCATGAGCTCTTCGTTCAGGCATGGGATCAGGATCGCGACTCGTGGGTGCTCCGCCGGGACGTTGCCTCGTATTCGCACCGGTCGAGGCGTGCTTTCGGTCATCTGTCGAACACCTACTGAGTCACCTATCGAACCGCTATGAGTTCTCGGCCTGCATTCGCCCCTCTTCGGCAGCCGTCGCAGACAATACACGCAGGCCCCCGCCCAAGTAGGCCAGGGCAGCAGAGCCGCCGATCGCCGTGGGGAGCAACCCCAGGGCGTGCGTAAGCACAGCCAGCGCGAGGGCGGTCTCGGCGGGTACGCCGAGGGAGGTGGCCATCGTCACGGCGGCCAATTCGAACGTTCCGACGTAGGCCGGGGCAGACGGGATCGCAGTGGCAAGCACGGTGACGGCCATGATCAGGAGCGCGTCCACCGGCGAGATCGATGCGCCGACGGCTTGACCGACCATCAGGAACAACGCGGCATTGCAGAACCATGCCGCCGCACTCAAACCCAGGGTAATGCCCATTGCTCGGCGCCGATGGGCACCACCCGACCAATGGACGAACCGCTCGAGGCGGCGGTGCACGGCGGCAACGGGAGCTTCCAATGCCCTGATCGCCGAGAGGCGGGCTAGAAGGCCAAGAAGCGGCCGCAGGCCTGTCGTGGCGAGGGCCACGAGCAGCACGATTCCTGCGACGGCAAGAAGGCCAGTTCCTTGTACGACCCAGACGGCAGCGCCGGCTCCTATCGCAGCCACGAAGGCCATCACGGCGAGGGTCGCCGTGTCCACAACCCGCTCCAGGGCAACCGAGCCGAGGGCGCCGCCAAAGGCAATGTTTTCGCGCCGCGAGACCAGGTACGCCCGAATGACCTCCCCCAGGCGGGCCGGCAGTACCGCGTTGCCGAGAAGGCCCACCATCAGAATCGGCGCGAGCTGGCCGGCACTCACCCGGGACCCGTCGGGGCGAGGGGGCAGGAGCGTCTGCCAGATCACGAACCGCAGCGCCAGCCCAACGAGGTAGACGGCCAGGGCGACTATCAACGGCCCAATCGCTGCCCTGGCGATAAGCCGACCAGCCGTTGCGACATCAACCGATCGTGCGACGAGGATCAGCGAGACGGCACTAACGAGCAATCCAACGGCCGCGACGCCCGTTTCCCGGAGCCGTACGGCGACGGATCCGCTCATGCCGACATCGTGACCTCTCGCATATGGCTGGGAAGAGTAGCACGCCGGCATGCGGCTCCGGCTGACGTCCCGGTGCCTAGCGACGTCGCGTCCTCTGTGGACTTTCCCATCGAGAGCCGGACGGTATAGCACCCCTGATGCCGCTTAGGCACTTCGTTGACGCCGCGTGGCTTGCCCAAGAACAACCTGCGTCTCGTCCGTGGGCGCCGCTCAAAGCCAGTCACGGGGCGAGTCGACTCAGGCCGAGCGTCGCGGCCACGCCAGCGACCAAGCCTCGGGTCTCGGCAATCGGGAGCGGGCCATCTCCCCTGAACAGACTCCGCGCGCACGAGCGCAACGCCCTGGCGGCAACCCAGAAGGCCGCCCGGGCAGCGCCCCTACCGTGTAGATGCCGTTTCGCGACGAGGATGGCGTTTCGGCTGCAGTAGTAGCGCAGGACTTTCGACTGAACGCTCCCATGTACGAAATGGAAGACGCGAGCGTCTGGCACGACACCCAAGCGCCATCCGGCCCGACGCATCCGGAAAGATAGGTCCACGTCCTCCCAGTACAGGAACAACGGCTCCCAGAAGAGGCCTGTCTCCTCCAGCGCCCGTAAGCGAAGGAACATCGCACAGCCGGTCACGAAGCCGGTCGGCACCACCGCAGCCGACGAGGCGGTCGGGACGACCTGGTGCCTGGTTATCGCCCTCGCCAGGTTCGCCGTGCCACCCGCGTACCAGACCCCAAACGGGGATTCTGGACCGATCGGCGCGTCGATCTGCGGGCTTAGAATGCCGTAGTCCGTCTCTCGCTCCATAGCCTCCACGAGCTCGCGCACCGAGCGGGGATCGACCTCCGTGTCGTTGTTCAGCACCCAGGCGTAGGCCGCGCCGGCACGGCGTGCCCATTCGAGGCCAAGGTTGGCGGCGCCCCCATAACCAAGGTTGCGCTCGGCACCGATGATCTCGACCGAGTTGCCGAAAGCGCCCCGGAGCGCGTCGACTTCGAGCCCACCGGACGCATTGTCCACGACCACTATGGAATGGTTCGGGTAATCCGCAGCCAGAAGAGATGCGACGCAGATGCGTGTTTGCTCCAGGCCGTGATAGTTGATCACTATCGACACGACGAGTGGCCGCGCATCGACATGAGGCAAGTCAGTCGCGGCCACACCTCTCAGCGCTCGACCCATTCCGTCCCCTGTTCGTCGCCGATTGGCGAAGGCTCGCTGCCACCCCTGTGCGCCGAGGGGGCGTCGATACAACCCAAATCGTCGGGATGAGCATGATACCTGAACCGCCCTGGGAATCGTCGAGACTCCACCCAGGGCAGTTCAACAACCAAGCCGGACGGACAATCAGCGACCCGATTGGGACCCGGACACCATGCGGGTGAACAGAGTTTCGTAGCGATCGGCAACCCGTGCCCATGAGTACTCGCGCTCGGCCCGACCCCTCGCCGCCTCCCGAAGCCGGTCTCTCTCGAGGGAATCGCCGACTAACATGCAGAGAGCCGTCGCGAGACTCGCCGGTTCGGCTGCCCGGAAATACAGCCCGGTATCGCCTAGAACCTCTCTATGTTCGGGGACATCGTTCGCCACGATGGCCGCCCCCCGCCCCATCGCCTCGATAAGAGCGGGATGTGTTCCGCCCACCTCTGTCGCCTGGACATAGACGGCGCAATTGGACTGCAGTTCCGCGTACCCGTCGCCAAAGACATACCCGACCATCATTACGCCGGGCGTCCGCCGCGCCATCTCCTGAAGTTCGCGCTTGTACTCGCTCGCGTAAGGTGCATCGCCGACAAGAACGAGGGGAACCTCTGGGCCCAATCCCGACTCCCCATAGCCCGTGATCACGGCGTCAGCGTTGTTCTCCGGCTCGAGACGGCTTACATAGAGGATGTAGCCACAGGGCTCGAGGCCGAATCGACGCAGCGTCGGCCCTGGTGCCAACCGTGACGTATCGGTTCCATACGGAATGAAGACGGTCGAGCGCCGATGGCGTTCCCAATAGTACTCGGCGATGACGCGCGCATCCGACACGAGAACGATCGGCAGCTTCGAAGCTAGCAAGGAGCAGAACCGGTAGTAGTTTCGGCCAAGCAGCCCCCACTTGGCGCGCCGCCACTCCAGCCCATCGACGTTCAGCGCGACCTTAGCTCCCGCGAGACGAGGGACGAGCGCGAACGGCGCATTCGCGGCATTGCAGATGAGGACCACGTCGAACCGACGGAACAGACCATCCAGCACAGACAGGGCAGTGTGCAAGACGGTGTCAAGGTACTTGTGTCGGATCGTGGGGAGTCGCCGGATCGTGATGCCGCGATGCTTTTTGACCTCAGGCGGCACGATATGCGTGCGCCCGTACACCGTCACATGATGCCCGCGCTCTACGAGTCGCACTCCCAGTTCTTCAGCGAACGTCTCGAAACCACCGTAGGAGGCAGGCACTCCGCGCGTCCCCATGATGGCGATCCGCATAGGATTCACCGCGTCAGCCAACAACAGGAGAGGCAGCCGGGTCGTGCCTAAGGATCTCGGCCACGAGAGATCCAGCCGCCCACCAGAACAGGAAGGTGACGGAGAGATCGCCCCAAACCTGGCTCGTGAGTACGATGGCCGTCAGGACGAAGCCCCCAACTCCAACGATGGCCGCCAAAGTCGCGGCGCATGGGTCCCGGCGATGTTGCCACATCTCCCTCAGCCCTACGAGAACAAGAGCCCCGTAGAGACCGCCGAACAGCAACAAGCCGAGGATTCCCATCTCGCCGCCGATGGCCAATAGGGCGCTCTCGCCGGGCACTGTGGCCGACCCGAAGCGGACGACGGAAGAGCCCAGACCCGCGCCAAAGGGGTTGTTCCTAACGAAAGCCACGCCATCCTGTATTGCGCGGACGTGCGCCTGAATCGACCCATCGTCAGCGGATAAGACCCGCTGCATGATATCGCCGGAGAGGTTTGGCGGGGGCGAGGGCGGGGCCGAGGGCGATGGCGAGGCGCTTGAGCTTGGCGAGGGCGATGGCGAGGCGCTTGAGCTTGGCGAGGGCGATGGCGAGGCGCTTGAGCTTGGCGAGGGCGATGGGCTGGTCGTGGACGTCTGGTGAGGCTGAACGATCGCCCCTACGTCTTGGATGATCTGCGCGCCCAGAGGCGGCCGAACATCTGCGAGATCGAAGGACACGAGCGGCCCGACATCCGGATACACGAGGAAGGTCGCGCCTACGGCGAGGATGACCCCAAGGACTGCCATTGCGCCAGCACGTCGCCAGAACACGAGCGCGATCACCACGCTCTCGATGACCAGGCACGCAAGTGCGAGCCTGGTCATGCTCAAAGCGACACCCACGACCACGAGCCCCATGGCGAACCATGCCCAGCGAGCGTGTCTGCGCGAGGCGAGGGCTGTCGCGAACGCGATAGGAACGACGAGGAGGCCAGTGTAGGCAACACCCAACGGGCTAACGTACGTTGACACCATGCGCCGAAGGGCGAAGCCGGATGTCGTGCTCTGGAAGAAGTTCTCAGGCAGACCGGCCGGACCGTGGTAGTCATAGCCCAGCCATGAGTCCAGCCGAAGCACTCCCCAGTCCAGCCATGTCTTGGTCGGGACGAACCAGAGCTCGACCAGGCCGACGACAGAGACCACGACAGCGGCTGAGAGGACGACCAGGAGCGTGGGTCGGAGGCCGACGGAAATGCTAGGTGGCCATCGCCTCCCGAAGACATACAGCACGGGGATCATCGCGAGCGTGCGAAACTCGAGCAGGCGCTGTGTCAGCGTCGCATCGTGGCCAGGGAAGAGCGAGGTGGGCAGCACCGCGTACACGACCAGCAAGAGTGCAAACGCCCCAACCCCGGCGTCGAGGAGTCGCACTGTAAGCGGGCGCCGCCGCCAACTTGCCACAAGCGCGGCGAGGCCGTCCCGGCGCGCAGCACTGACGATGTCCAGTCCGAGTCGGACGGCCAGCACCAGCAGAATGCCCTCTTTCCAAGCTTGGATGCCGCGGACCGCGAAGTCGGGGGTTCCCGCATTCACCAGCGCCATGATCACGAAGTTGTGAACGGCCATTCCCGCCACGAGGACAGGCAGGCCGAGAACTGGCCGTCGCCAGACGGCTACAGCCGCGGCGAGCACAGCAGCGCTCAGGAGAAGGACAAGCACGAGGGTGACGAACATCATTCGCCGCCGATTGTATCTTGCTCGCCAGGGCCGCCATGGACCGCGCCAGCCGCCTCTCTGAGGATCTGAAGCATCGCACGAGCAGCGCGCTGCCAAGTGAACGCTGCCCCACGCGTCCGACCCGCCTCGACAAGCCGACCTCGAAGCCCGCCGTCGTCGAGGATCCGCCGAACAGCTCCTGCGAGCTCTTCGTCCTGCCCGACCTCGAAGTACAGCGCAGCGTCTCCGAGTACCTCTGGGAGAGACGCGGCACGCGCCGCCACAACGGGCACGCCGCGCAACATCGCCTCGAGCGGCGGGTACCCAAAGCCCTCGGTGCGGGACGGGAAGATGAACAGAGCAGCGTTGCGGTACCAGGCCTCGAGCTCTGCGTCGGTCACCCGCCCAACGACAATCACCCGGCGACCGGACTCCTGAGCCATCGCTTTGACGCGCTCGTGATCGCGTCCAGGCTGGCCCACGATGGCCAGAGAAAGGGGTGTGTCATGGAGGTGGCGCCACGCGCGGATTGCAGTGGGTACGTCTTTGTGCGGCTCGGTCGCGCCCACGTATAGTGCGTACGCAGACTCGAGCGGTCGTGGCGGAAGCGGAATTGGGGGAGGCGGCGTCAGCCCGGGATGGACAACGTCAATATGCGTCGGGTCGATGTCGAGATGGCGGCCGATCTCGGATCGGCTGTGCAATGACAATGTCGTCACTCGGGCCGCCCTCCGAGCCGAGCGGCGGAATTCCCCTTCTGCGTACCGCGCATAGCCGCGATCGTAGGTGCCGGGCTGGGTCAGGAAGTTGACGTCGAGGATAGTCACGACTTGAGGCACAGAGGTGCGACCTGACGTCAGGTTCGCTGGCATCAGAAGCACGTCGCTGCGCGCGCGGCTAGCGGCTCGCGGCAACCCTATGTCGTACCAGGCCCGTTCGCGCAGGAGGTTCAGTACCTTGCGCGCGGCTCCCCCTCGGACCAATCTCCTCGGCCCCATCCATTCGGTCAGCTGCACGTACTGTTCCAGGCGCAGCGAGTCGACGAGACCATTGGCCCAGCGAGCAGACCCTGTAAAGGGATGCCGGAGAATGGACATGTCCACGCCCACGCGCATCTCGCCCCTCACGTCAGCCTGCGACCTTGTGCCCTCAGGATCGGAGCCAGGACGGCGAAGTATCGATCATGGCACCAAGTGTATCCCCTGACGGCTGCGACAGATTGGGCACAACGGTGAGCGGCAAGGCCGATCACCGAGGCGAGCCAGGCCGTCGAAGAGTGTCCGCCCCTCGTTCGGAGTTGGATCGATCCCCCGCCTCAGCGGCGCGCAGTCAACCTGCCGCGTCGACGGCATGTCTGTACGCAACCACCGTCGCCTCTGCGCACCGCGCCCAGGTAAACTCGGCGGCACGCGCGGGGCCCGCTGCGCGAAGGCGCTGCCTGAGGGCTTCATCCGTGGCGACCCTGGCCACCCCCTCGGCCAGCGACTCTCCGTCCGTCGGTGAGACGAGCAGGGCCGCGTCGCCTGCCACTTCGGGGATAGCGGTTGTGTCTGCAGCCAGGACGACGGCACCGCATGCCATCGCCTCGAGCACAGGCAGCCCGAAGCCCTCGTATAGCGAGGGGTAGGCTACGACGTGGGCGGCGCTGTAGAGAGCGCGCAACGAGCTTCGATCGACATAGCCGAGCTCTCGCACCCACGCCCCCGCCCCCAGCCCTTCGATCGTGGCGTCGAGCTCGGCCGTATGCCACCCTCGCTGGCCAGCCAGGACAACATGGAGGTCCCCTGCGCCCGCCTCCCGGGCAGCAGCCACAGCTCGAATGAGGCGAGGGATGTTCTTTCTCGGGTGAAGGTTGCCCACGGCGCAGACGAAACGCGCCGGCAAATCCAGGTCATGCAGCGAAGACGCGGCCTCGTCTTGGGACAACGGGTGCCACCAGGGATCGACCCCCAGAGGAGTGACGAAGATGCCACCCGGGTCAATCCCGTAGTGCTGGCTGATGCGGGAGCGCGTGAACTCGGAGATCGTGATTACAGCTGCCGAACGCTTTGCCGACAGGCTGACCGTCAGTTTGAGCCGCAGCTCGGTCAGTCGTGGGAAGAGGCCGGGCATGTCCTCGAACGACACGTCATGGATCGCCGTCACGATGGGCAGTGCGGCAAGCGGAGGTGCTACGTACTGCACGTGGAGCAGCTGCCCGCCATCGCGCTTCGCCCGAAGTGGAAGCTCGAGCGGAACGCGCAGCTGGGGGGCCCGCCACCGAAGGTCGCGTCGATGGAGCGCTGTTGGGCCCGGCCACACCGCGTCGGCGTCGAGGTAGACAATCGGATCGATATCCTCCCGCCTCCCCAAAGCCTCCGCGAGATTGACGATGTAAGTCTCGTTCCCGGTCTTCCGTCGACCGACGACATGAGCGTCAAGGGCGACGCGCAGGCCTCTCCCAGATACCATCGATCCCATTATGCGCAATGTGGCGATCGGCACTTGGCGTTGGTGCGAACTAGGTAGGCATCGGTGACCGCACAGCTAGCCGTCCTGCGGCGTGCCACCCTCGCGTCGCAAGCGGCTCGGTCGGATCCAGGCGTGGGGCCCAAGCCCGTCACCGTATACTGCTGGCATGAACCAGACCGCATTGATCACCGGTATCACCGGCCAGGACGGCTCCTATCTTGCCGAGTTCCTGCTGGACAAGGGCTATCGCGTCGTTGGCATGACGCGGCGGACCAGCACGGATTCGATGGAGCGGATCCAGCATCTCCAGGACCGGATCGAGCTCCTGCAAGGCGATGTCCTAGACCAGGCCTCGCTGGTGGCAGCGATACAGGCGGCCAAGCCGACCGAGGTCTACAACCTCGCTGCCATGAGCTTCGTGCCTACTTCTTGGAATCAGCCCGTGCTGACCGGCGAGTTCACCGGGTTGGGCGTGACTCGGATGCTCGAGGCGATCCGACAGGTAGACCCATCGATCAAGTTCTACCAGGCCTCCTCGAGTGAGATGTTCGGCAAAGTCCGCGAAGTGCCGCAGAACGAACTGACGCCTTTCCACCCGCGCAGTCCCTATGGCGTCGCCAAGGCATACGGCCACTTCCTGACCGTCAACTACCGGGAGAGCTTCGGCATCTTCGCCGTGTCCGGAATCCTCTTCAACCACGAGTCGCCCCGTCGGGGACTCGAGTTCGTGACGCGCAAGGTCTCGGACGGCGTGGCGAGAATCTCGCTCGGAATGTCGAAAGAGCTTCGAATGGGGAACCTGGACGCACGTCGGGACTGGGGGTTCGCCGGAGACTACGTCCGAGCGATGTGGGCGATGCTCCAGCAGCCAGACCCATCCGATTACGTGGTGGCGACCGGGATCGACCATTCCGTACGAGATCTGTGCCGCATCGCCTTCGAATGGGTCGGGCTCGACTACGAGAAGTGCGTTGTCCTCGACGAGCATCTATTGCGCCCGGCGGAAGTCGATCATCTGCTGGGCGACCCAACCAAGGCCCGCCAGGAGCTTGGGTGGGAGCCAACTATCAGATTCGAAGAACTCGTCTGCACGATGGTCGATGCGGATATCGAGCGGCTGCGCAAGCACTCGGTGCGAACCGTTGACGTTGGTCTGGCGAGCACAAGAGCTTAAGGAATCGCGATGCGCGTCTTTATCACGGGCGCCATCGGCTTCGTTGGCGGCTGGCTGCAGGCCGAGCTTCGCCAAAACGGTCACACCGTCGTCCCCGCACCCGGTCCGGAAGAACTGGACATCACCGATCGTGACGGCCTGGCGCGGTGGCTGGACCAATCGAGCGGCCCGCCGGAAGCGGTCATCCACCTCGCCGGGATGGCGTTTGCGCCAGATGCAAAGAATGATCCGACGGAGGCGTTTCGAGTCAACGTTGGCGGGACCGTCGCCCTTTTCGAAGCGCTGCGCCTGGTCGGAATCAATCCGGCTGTTCTCGTGACAGGCTCCTCCGAGGTCTACGGCCTGCCTCGGCCTCAGGACTTGCCGCTTAGCGAGACCGCGCCGCTCGCTCCGAGTCACCCATACGCGATGTCCAAGATCGCCCAGGAGGCGGTCGCGATTGAGGCCTCGGCGCGATACGGGTTCCCGGTCGTCGTCACTCGGTCCTTCAACCACACCGGCCCCGGCCAGCGTCCGGTATTCGTCGTCCCGGCCATGGCCCGACGCGTGGTTGCGATGCAGCGGGGCGAGGCGGAGTGCGTTCCGGCGGGAAACGTCGATATCCGTCGCGACCTCACCGACGTTCGGGACGTGGTTCGTGCCTACCGGCTCTTGCTGGAGCGGACCGCGGATAGCCTCGTGCCAACACCTTGCGTGGTGAATGTGGCCTCCGGAGAGGCAGTCAGCGTCCGCTCGATCATCGAACAGCTGTGCGAGCTCACCGGCGTGCCGCCTCGCATCGAGCTGGACGAATCCCTGGTCCGCGCCGACGATCCAGTCGAGATCTGCGGCGACGCCAGGCTCCTTACCGAGCTCACCGGCTGGCGGCCTGAGATCCCCCTCCGCAGGACGCTAACCGATGTCCTGGCCGAGGCCGCAAGCGCTGCCTGAACCGGCACCTCGATCCTCGCTATCCTGTGAGCCGATTCTACCTATGGAGACCTGGACAGTGATCGAACGCATCTGGACCGGCCACAGGTCGGTGTCGATTGCAGTCAGCGCGATCGTGGTGGTGGCAATCGTGGCCGTGAGCGTGCTCGTCGTGGTCAGGCCGGGCGGAACCGCCCAGGCCAGCGCGACGCCGAGCGGCTCGCAACTGGCAATCGCCTCGCCTTCTTCGTCCGCCTCGCTGACGCCGCTCCCGTCGCCGTCCGACACGGCTGCCGCCTCGGCAACGCCCGGCGCCTCGGCAACGCCCGGCGCGGACTGGGTCTACTCCGACCTCGACGGCGTGCTGGCTCCCAAGGATCTCGCCCACCGCCTGCCCATGGCGATCATGGTGGATGACAACGCCGCCGCCCGGCCGCAGTCCGGCTTCTCGTCCGCCTCGATCGTCTACCAGGCCCCGGCTGACGGCGGCGAGGACCGCTACATGATGGTCTTCCAGGAGGGAGCCGCGACCGACATCGGGCCGGTGCGAAGCGCCAGGCCCTACTTCGTCTACTGGGCTGCCGAATACAAGGCGCTGTACGGGCACTTTGGCGGCGACGTCAAGGCGCTCCAGCAGGTCATTCCGGCCAACCTCAAGAACATCTACAACATGGACGACC
>Ga0182027_10005258_pt1 | contig 19730 bp, 12 predicted proteins | sample 712E1DmetaG_FD_121300 | JGI IMG/M metagenome (GOLD analysis project Ga0182027, IMG submission 121300) | Permafrost microbial communities from Stordalen Mire, Sweden - 712E1D metaG (Illumina Assembly) | ecosystem: Environmental > Terrestrial > Soil > Wetlands > Permafrost | place: Sweden...
CTTCCGGATGTTATTGCGTCGAATCAATCTGACCTGAGAAAGGCAATATGGCATGAACAGCGGGTTGAGCTTGCAACTGAAGGGTTAAGACGAAATTATCTTTTAAGGACAGGAAGATTCATAGAAAGAATGGACTATGCCAAAGCATATGCAGGTGTTATAGATGTTCAGCCGTACCAATTACTGTTTCCGGTACCGGTGCAGGAGATAAATGTTTCAAATGGATTAATCACTCAAAATCCCGGTTATTAATTATAAGTGTTATTAACATAGCTTAATAAGAATTGTCCGATTATCTTAATTCCTGAATGGTTGGATTTTTATTTGACCTGTGTTATTGTATTTTATAACTTTATCACTAAGTTTAAAAATCATGGCAAGTATAATTCCGGGCTTCGAATATGACATCTTTATCAGCTACCGCCAGAAAGACAATAAGTACGATGGCTGGGTTACTGAGTTTGTTGATAATCTGAAAAAAGAGCTTGAGGCTACATTTAAAGAAGATGTAAGTGTTTATTTCGACATAAATCCTCATGACGGACTGTTAGAGACACATGATGTTGATGCATCCCTGAAAGAGAAAATCAAATGTCTGGTCTTAATTCCCATTATCTCGCATACTTACTGTGATCCCAAATCGTTCGCATGGGAACATGAATTTAAAGCTTTTATTGATCTGGCATCGCAAGATCAGTTCGGGTTGAAAGTTAAGCTGCCCGGCGGAAATGTAACTAACCGGGTGCTTCCGGTCCGGATTCATGATCTCGACGCTGAAGATGTAAAATTATGTGAGTCAGTAATTGGAGGTTACCTTCGGGGTGTGGAATTCATATACAGGGAACCGGGAGTAAACAGATCACTGACTCCGGGGGATGATGAAAAGAAAAACCTTAATAAAACCAGGTACCGCAACCAGATAAACAAAGTTGCCAATGCCATAAAAGAGATCATTACAGGATTGAAATCAGGGAAAGAGGTCTCTGGCAAGGAAAAGCCAGATCAGGAATTACCATGGGAGGAGGTTAAAAAGGTTCCTGAAGATAAGCAGGCAGGATTAAATAAAACTAAGCTCCTCTCCTATTCTATTTTTGCATTTCTTGTCCTGGTATTACTTGGCGCGTACCTTTATCCAAAAATCTTCAAACGCGATACTCTTGATAAACTCAGATCCTCGGGTGAGAAAATTTCTATAGCAGTGATGCCATTTAAGAATATGACAAATGACACAACATGGAATGCCTATCAGGAAGGGATCCAGACGAATTTAATCTCATCATTGACAAACACCGGGGAACTTTTTGTAAGAAAAAAGGATAACGTAAACGCTTTGCTTAATTCCAAAGGTCCTGTTGAATATGCTTCAATCTCGCCATCTGTAGCAGATAAAATCTCCAATAAGCTTGAGGCAGATATTTTCATAAATGGCAGCATTCAGCATGCCGGTTCAACCCTTCGTTTGAACGCTGAATTAATTGATACAAAGACAAAGGAGGTTTTGAAATCATTTGAAGTGAACGGGCCTTATAACCAGGATATAATCTTTGAAATAACAGATTCTCTCAGAAAAAAGGTAACTGATTTTCTTCTGATATCTAAATTAATAAAAGAAAATCCTCTATATCAGCACTATAAGCCTCCCACCACTTCTCCTGAAGCATTAAGATATTTTTTTTACGGGCAAAACGCGCGGAATAAAGGGGATTTCGCAGGGGGAATATCCTGGGGTTTTAAGGCATTGGCTGCCGACTCAACCTTTGCTGATGCTGCTTTTATGGTTGAGAATTCATATTCATGCAGTGGCAATCCGGAGCAAAGCAGGCTATGGTTAATCAGAGATTACAAAAAAAGAGATCAGATGACCTATGACTGCAATCTCTATGCAAGCTGGGCTTATGCTTACACCTTTGGGTCACCCGATGAACAGATTAAATATTTAAAGCTGCTCCAGGAATTCGATGATGAGGATCCTGGTACTGATATGCTTCTGGGACTCAATTATAATGATTTAAAACAATATGATAAAGCAATTCCTGAGTTGGAAAAGTCGTTGCAAATATTACATAAATGGGGAGACGAGTATTTAAAGATGGATCAAACACCTACAATTCAACTCGGATGGGCATACCATGGAACGGGTCAATATAAAAAGGAGAAAAAGATTTTGAATGAATTGGAACATTATCAGCCCGGTAATTTCTGGTTAATCAGGGGAAGAGTATTATTGGCATTTGCTGAAAAAGATTCGGTTGCGGCTAACGGGTACCTCGCAAAACTTATTCTTAATTTAAAAGAAGGCGCCTCAGAGGCGCATGTTGCAGGCGGACTGGGTCATCTTTACTCTGATGCCGGTATGCCGGACAAAGCTGAGGGCTATTACCGGAAAGCGCTTTCACTGGAACCTGAAAACCCTGGTAGAATGAATGACCTTGCCAATTTTTTTATTAATAGTAATCGAAACCTAAGTGAAATTCCGGAACTCATGGATAAGGCAATGGCATTGGCTAAAAGCAAAATAGATTATTATGACTATTTAAATATAAAAGGATGGGGATTATATAAGCAGAATAAATATAAAGAAGCCTTAGATATTCTTCAAAAAACCTGGGATGAAGCGCCTTTTAAAGTATATTCCATAAGATCTCATTACGAGGAGGTGAAGATGGCTGTTGCGGCTCAGAAATGAAAGGGGGAAAGGGTGAGGGGGAGATGTAAAAGACAAAAGACAAAAGTCACAAGACAAAAGTTAAAAAGGTAATATTTCCGTGTAACTCCGTGATAACTCAGTGACACTCCGTGGTTAAGTTCAGATTAACAAAACCTTACAGAATGAATTAATAGTATGAAAACCAAAAAAACCTGCATACTGATCCTCCTTATTTTCCTTCAATCTTTGATTAGTTTTTCATTTTTAAACAAAGATGATTTCTTCTCGATTATTATTCTTCCCGACACCCAGCATTACTCTTCAAGCTTCCCCGACATCATTTATAAACAGATGGACTGGATTGTGGAGAATAAAAATCTTCTGAATATTCAATATGTTGTTCATTTGGGTGATATTACAAACAACAATAAGGAATATGCGTGGGAAGTTGCCGACAAATCATTTAAAATCCTTGAAAATGCAGGAATTCCATACTCCATAGTCTACGGAGACAATGACATTAAAAACCCGGAAAAGAATTTCTATGATGGTTTCCGCCATACTGAATTACTTCACAAATATTTCCCGGTAACGCGTTTTGATAAACCCGGCTCGTGGTGGAGCGGAGGGTTCTATGACCCGGAAAAGATTGATAACTATTATTGCCTTTTCAATTACAAAGAGTACAAATTTTTGATCATGAATCTTGAGCTGGCCCCCCGGAGTGCTGTTTTAAAGTGGGCAGACACTATAATTTCCCAAAATGCAACAAGAAAGGTTATACTGGTCACTCATGATTATCTTAACAGAAACGGGAAGCGTTTGGCTGATCTTAATACTTTTGGAATGGATGGAAAAGATAATAATGGCAAACTTAAGGGTAACAACGCAGAGACTGTTTTTAAAAAACTTGTAAAAAAGAGCCCCAATATAATAATGGTCTTATGTGGCCATAAAGAGGGCACCTTCCAGAAAGAAGTAAGAATAGAAGGGTCCTCGGATTCAGTAAAAACCAGGAAAGTGTTCGAAATTCTGAGTGACTTCCAGGATGAAAAAATAAAAGGGTCCGATGAAAAATCTGGCAAGGGATTGCTCCGGGTGTTAAAAATTTATCCTGAAAAGAACGAAATTGGAATATTAACCGTCAGCGCTTTGACAGGGAAAACCAAAGAGGAAGAAATACACTTATATTTAGGAGAATAACTTAAGCTTAATAGTACCTTTAAAAATTATCTGATTACCATAATTGGGAATGGCAGGATTAGAAAAAATACCAATTACCGTGGGTGTTGTAGGTCATATTGACGCTATAACCACCCCGGAACATAAAAAGCAGATCGAACTGTTGTTTAAAGATCTGGCTGCAAAATATCCCAATTCTCCTGTTTATCTGTTTTCTTCAGTTGCAGAAGGAGCAGACAGATTTGTTGCAAACATTTTTTTAGATCTGAAAAGAAACAATGAAGAATACAAAAAGAGATTCGAACTGATTATTCCTCTGCCTTTTGAAGATGAAGAATATAAAAATGACTTTGATGACGATTCTGATAAAGAATTTGAGATTTTGCTGAAACAGGCAAAAAGAAAGTTTTGCATAGCTTGTGACGGCAAGAAAATTGACAGGGCCCAGCATTATCTTGAAACCGGCAAATTTGTGGCCGACAGTTCTTTGATCTTAGTAGCACTATGGGACGGACAGGAGGGGAAAAAAGGGGGAACAGCTGATATTGTAAAATATAAGAAGACGGGAGATGACAGCAATGTAGCAAAAAGCACATTTGAATACGAAGGAAGTGTTTTTATATTGCCATGCAACAGAAACACAACAGCAGGGCAGGTTTCAGCGATTCAGAAACAAGATATTGAATTATCGCTTGAAACGGTTTTAAAAGATTCTACAATAAGAGAGGCTCTTGAGAAAATCGAGGAAATCAATTCTGATTCATTAAAAATAAGTCAGAAAACCCACGCAAAATCACAAAGTCTTCTAATCAGTAATCCGGAAAAACTTGATGCCCCCCAGAAATCAATTCTAAACTCCTATTCACTTTTAGATGTATTATCACTTCGGTTTCATAAAAAATATATGCATACTGTCATCTGGTTGTTTGTAACCGGATTATTTATAGTTATGTCTCTGGCGATCTACACCAACCTATGGACGAAAATGGTTGTCCTTTCAATTGTTATTCTTCTGTTTTTTTTAGCTGGGATTATTTATTTCTATTCCAGAATAACAAAAGATCACTCAAAATATTTATATAACAGAACATTGGCAGAAGCTTTGAGAATTCAGTTTTACTGGAACATTGCGGGGATAAATCATAATGTTTCTGATTACATTTTAAGAATACACAGAAAAGAGTTTACATGGATCGAGCATATTCTTTCATCAATGTACGGCGTTACTTATAATAATAAACCAATAACTGCCTCAGCAATTAACGATCTGACTAGAAATTGGGTGAAAAATCAGGCAGATTTCTTTGAATCATCAATAAAGAGAATGACTCAAAAACTTGCTCAATATCATTTGATTTCAAATATATCTTTCATTATTGCTTTTGCGCTTCTTCTTTCCATTTTCTTTTTAGATAAATTTTATGGAATAGACAATTACATGAATTATCTTCAGGTTGTGATAGGAACGTTGTTAAGTATTTTTGCCCTTATCAGAGCTTTTATTCAAATTAAAGGCTATGACCAGTTACTTAATCAATATGATCTGATGAATGTTCTTTATCAGAAAGCCGAAGCAAAAATTAACCAGATAAGTTCAGCACTTCAGGAGACTGATGAGCAACATGCCTATCTTAAAGAACTGTTTTTTATTATCGGGAAGGAAGCCCTGATTGAGAATGGGAACTGGTATCTCATCCTGAAGGAGAAAGAACCCGGGATTGAAGGTATATGATAGTTACTAATAATGCATCTAAATGATGATAAATCAGTTTAAGTGGTTTTTTTCCTTATAATAAATATCCAATAATGCTCTTTTTCTTTTATAATTGATTCTGCGGATTTTAATCTTCGAAATCTCTTTTCCGGTCCTGACGGAAACATCCTTTAAAAGTTTATCCCTTTTCTCCGGCTTAAGTAATTCCAGATTATCATAAATGATTTCATGTGTTTCAATCTTGTATTTTAATACAAACTCCTCCAGTAAAAAAACAGTAAGCACAATTATTAAGTTGATGATCAGAACCCCTAATAAAGGAAACCTGAGCAATTTTAATGAATTGATAACTGAAACCCCAAAGGTTGTAAAGGTATATGCCATATCCTTTTCGGTGAAATTCCTGGTTCTTAGCCTCAGAAGCGAGAAAACGGCGAATAAGCCAAATCCCATTCCCATTTCTATAGAAACTGATCTAAGTATGGAGACTATGAAGAAGGCAATTATACCCATTAAGAAATATGTGAATAAGAATTTTTCCTTTCCGGAGTATCTGAAATAAAGAACCCGGATAAGAATGAAAAGAAAGACAAGGTTGATTGCAAACCGCCACATTATACCCACAAAGGTTGGGTTATTCAAACAGAAAAAACAGTCAGGTACGTTATCATGCATAATATAAATATTTTAGAATTAAAAATTTTTGCAGGTATTAATTAAATTATATATAAACATATCTTTTCTTCCAACTAACTGATTGAAAAATCCATCAAGATAACCGGTAACGTCCTTTTTTTCTTTTTTGTCTAAATAGGGGAATTCATTTACAACCCTATAAAACTCATCTTTCTTTTCAGAAAACAGCTCCAGGTCTTTCAGATAAACCTCTTTGCTCCTGCATATCCCTACAAAAATCCGTTCACGTACATTATCAGTTCCCATTTCTTCCGTAGGAATTGCATATTCGGCATTCACCAGTCCGGTCCAGTCAAAATCATATGGGATAGCTATTCCAAGGCCGGTTGAGTCAATAACCATAGGTTTTATTATGAGAATATTATGCAGTCCGGGTACGGACCAGTCATAATTTCCTATCATGTAATTGAATATGGCAAGCCTGTCCATTACCTTTGGAACAATATTTTTCTGGTTCGCTGTACGTGACTTAACCTTAAAGCAGTTTGTCCTGGCGGCCAGCATTTCTACAGGTTCAATGAAAAAGCCAAATTGCTGGATTGGCTTTCTTTTCTTTTGTGTATCAATATAATTAACAGTCAGCAATCGCACCCTGAAGCTCGTATCGGTAAGAACATTAAACAGCTTGTACGCCAGGTATTCTTTCAGAATGTAATCTTTATTTTCGCTACTGAACTTGCATTCAGGAACCATCTTTAATTTAGATATCTTATCCAGATCGGTATAACCAAAATGAGCCTTTTTCAAGTTGAGTTCAATCGGGGGGAAAACACAGTATCTATTACGAAAAATGCCGCGTGTCCTCAAATTTATATCTCTGCTTATGGAATCAGTATTACTTAAATGAAATGTTATATTAGCCTTTAAGTAATTTTCCTGGGGTTTGGTTCTAAAATAGGTTGTGAGATCGAACCGCAGAGTTATCTCAACAATCTTATCATCCTCAAAAAGCCTGAAGCTTTTTTTTGAGGAATCAGCATTTGCAGTTTGAGCCAGGGAGTAATTATTCTGTCCAGTGAGCAATGAAATAAACAAAGTCACTATAGAAACTTGAAAGAAAAACTTTTTTTTCATATTATTTCAAAATATGAGTTAAAGCACGACTTCTATCTGATTTCCTTTATATTGATGCTAGTAAATTTAATAAATAAATTTGAATTAAGAGTTTCTATGGAAATAAAATTGCATTTAATATAACTATGGTTTAATTTTGATAAAGAAGTAATTACAACTCTCAGAGTCGTTTTGAAACATTCTTTGTGCGATGTCAAGCATTATTCCGGGGTACACATACGACATCTTCATCAGCTATCGCCAGAAAGACAATAAAGGCGATCGGTGGGTCAGTGAGTTTGTCGATGCTCTTAAGACTGAACTCGAATCTACCTTTAAAGAAGATGTTAGTTTATATTTTGATGTCAATCCGCAGGAACCGATTGGAAAAACATTCAGGGCATAGCTCACAAAAATAAAAAAAGCATAATCGTCAACCCTCTCCGGAAAGTTGAATCAGACCTTGATAAGTTCCCGCTCCCTCTGCGTTCGCCACTTAAAAAATACGCATTTGATATCTACAAGCATGATATCATCAACCTGGTCAATTTTCTTTTATCTTTGATAAGTTCATAAAAATGCCCATTATGATGCTTAACCTGCTGAAACACCCGCTGCTGACACATAAACTTACCCTTTTACGGCGCAAGGAAACAGATACTAAAGATTTTCGGGAAACTCTTGAAGAGATTGCCGGATTGATGGCATACGAGATAACACGCGATCTCCCGGTGAGAGACATCACAATTGAAACTCCGCTTGGCAAATGTACCACTCAGGAACTGGCAATGGATGTTGTTCTTGTACCGGTTTTAAGGGCAGGATTAGGTATGGTTGATGGAATATCCAACCTGTTACCAACTGCACGAATAGGGCACATTGGCATGTACCGCGATCATGTCACACTTAAACCAATGACCTATTATTCCAAGTTTCCCGATAATCTTCCAAATGCTGTGGTAATGGTTCTCGATCCTATGCTTGCAACCGGGGGTAGTTCATCTGATGCAATCCGGGTTCTGAAAGACCATGGGGCAAAAACCATAAAACTTGTTTGTGTTGTTGGTGCTCCGCAGGGAGTGGAACGTATTATGAAGGATCATCCTGATGTCCAGATTTATCTTGCCGGACTCGATGAGAAGCTTAACGAACATGGATATATTGTTCCGGGCCTTGGGGATGCCGGCGACAGGCTTTTCGGAACAAAATAAGTTTTTAAGCGACTGACCCGTTGCGCCTTTGTGCCTTTTCGCCAAAACAATTATTATCTTACGACTGTTTAATTAAGGTATGTCAACTGACAATGTCATAGAGGTAAAAAATGTCTGGAAATCATTCAAGACAGTCCAGGCGGTAAAAGGTATTGATCTTAAAATACCAAAAGGTCAGTTTGTTGCACTTCTTGGTCCGAATGGTGCCGGGAAAACGACTCTTGTCGAAATGATTGAAGGAATTCAAAAACCTGATAAAGGAGAAATTACCATAATAGGAAAAAAGTGGAAGGGAAATGAAGATGAACTTCACAATATCATAGGACTTTCCCTCCAGGAAACTCATTTTATTGATAAACTGAGAGTCTCAGAAACATTGCTGCTTTTTGCCGGATTCTTTAATCTCGGGAAACACCGCGTTAATGAGATTATTGACATTGTCGGACTTGAAGAGAAGAAAAAATCTTATGTTGTAAATCTTTCAGGCGGACAAAGACAGAGGCTGGCAATAGGAATTGCCCTGATAAATAATCCCGCAATCCTTCTTCTTGATGAACCAACAACCGGCCTCGATCCGAATGCGAGACGGGAGATATGGGAAATTCTGAAAACCCTGAAGACAAAAGCTGAAACTTCTATGATCCTTACGACTCATTATATGGAGGAGGCAGAAAACCTGTGCGACTATATTGTTATAATGGATAACGGGGTAATTTTGAAAGAAGGTACCTTAGAGCAACTTCTTGAAGATGATACACATGAAAAAGTCGTTGAATTCACCGCTGAAAATGCTCTTGCAGAAGGTGAAATGATTTCATCTGATTTACCATTTGTTATTCATCCCGGGGAAACACGCGAAAAAGGATTTGTCACACTGACAAATTTTGAAACCGAACTTCCTGCTTTTATGACTTTCATGAAATCGAGGAATATAACGCTCAAACATATGGAATGCCGCCGCAAAACGCTTGATGATCTTTTTGTTTCACTAACCGGAAGGAAGATAAATGAATAGATTAGTCAGGTTTAAACAGCTATGGCAGCTGATATCTGCTCTTTTTCGTGAAATAATCCGGGAACCGGGAGTTCTTTTCTGGGGGATATTATTCCCTATTCTGATGTCACTTGGACTGGGACTTGCATTTACTAAAAAGGCCGATGTTATCCGTAAGGTTGCTGTAATAAATATTACTGAGAGATCAGTAGTTGAATCAGAGAATTCAGTTGTTTCCGGCTTCCTGCAAAAAAATTGCGAAAAAAATATTATAAGGGAATCAGATACATGGCAATGGAAATATACAATCAGAGATGAAAAGCTGGGAAACTCTGTTTTCCTGTTCTATAATATGAAATGGGATGAAGCAGTTAAGTTTCTTAAGAGGGGTACCATAAATGTACTTCTGGTTGGAATGAATGACTCAATTGAGTATCATTTCGACCCTATGAATCCCGATGCCCAGCTGACTTATCTTAAGCTCAGTACCATTATTGGGAAAGGAGCAGTTCAGACGGTTCAAAGCAACTCAGAAATAAAACCTCTCACTGTAACCGGTACCCGTTACATTGATTTTCTTGTACCCGGCCTTATAGCAATGGGCGTAATGATGTCGAGTATGTGGGGAATAAGCTATGGCATAATTGAGAAGAGATCAAAGAAGCTGCTAAGAAGACTTGTTGCCACACCAATGAAGAAATCTCACTTCCTGATAGCACTAATAACAGTCAGGATCACAATGAATTTTATTGAATCCCTTGTTCTCTTTCTTTTTGCACTCTTCGCATTCAAAATGACAATCCAGGGGAATATCTCAGCTCTCATTTTAATTTTCCTGGCCGGGAATATTGCATTTGCCGGTATTGCTGTTTTTGTTTCATCTCATACCTCAAATACTGAAGTGGGAAACGGCCTGATTAATTTTGTGGTATTCCCGATGATGGTGCTTTCCGGCATATTCTTCAGCTATCAGAATTTTCCCGACTGGAGCCTCCCTTTCATTAAAAACCTTCCTTTAACAATGCTTACCGATGGTATCAGAAGTATTTTCAATGAAGGGGCCGGATATAATGAAGTAGCATTGCCTGTTTTGATCCTGCTGGCAATCGGAACCCTGTTTTTCTCTGTCGGATTAAAAATATTCAAGTGGCATTAGAGCGAACGCCTCCAGAGGTTAACACAGCAAATCCCGATATTCCTATATTAAGAAAAGAGTCCTGATTTTCAGTTACCAATAAATTTTGTAAACTGTTGAATAACTCAACATTAATTATTCCTTTATGCATACCTTCGACCAGATGTTCCTGTTCATCCACAGTTGGAGGCACCCTTAACTTTCCAATATAGACAGGGTTCCGGAGAATCTCCGACAAACTGCTTCTGCTGATTATATACCTTATGACGTGTGCTGGTTATGTATAAAACTCAACTTTTTATTTATCATTGATTTTAAGTGTTCTTATCTGCCAGGGTTTGAAGTACATTAATGATGAGGCATTCCCTATTTCCCGTCCGGCAAGGTTTATTTCCGTAAAACCTGCTTTTCCAGACAAGCACTGCAGGTTAAACTGTTCATCGTCCCCATGAGACTCATACATCCTGACCATGGTACTTCCTGCTGATGGATAAAGTGCAGAAATAAGCACACCCTTTGATTGGATATCAAATATTTTATTTTCAAAACCTAACGACCCATTTCCTTTCTCAGTGTTTACTCCCAGACATGGAAAATTGTATTCAATTGCTTTCCGGTGCAAATCAGCATTTTCCCATTTTCCTTCAAAAGGATAGATTGCAAATGAGTATTGATAATTGCCACTTAGTATCACAGTATTCCATACATAGTACATAGAATATGCCAGGGGAACTGAAAAACCATTATCCTGCTCATGTGTAGATTCCATGGTTCCTTTGTTAAATATCGCCATACCAATATGCCCGTCTGCTATTGCCGTCCAATAGTTACCCTGAATATATTGGTCCTCAGTTTCCGAAATTGCAAAAGGCAGATCCCTTACACCTATGGTACCTATTCCAACTGAAGGGAAGACTTTGAACCGGAGTTTTTCTTCATGCAGGAAAGGAGATATAACTTCACGCTTATTATCACTTAGCCGGCCAATTTTTTCATCCTTGATAATGAAATTTGCAGAAAAATCTATTTTGGGATCGAAGGAGCTTAATCGCATTTTTAAATGGTACGGTATTCCACCAATTTCTCCGGTTTCAATAAGAGAGACCAGGTTATTGTTCATTGAAGTTGAGTCTAATATCCAATTTCCGACTGATTCGCATGCTTTACCGTTAATAACACCTTCAAAATAGCAGTTTCTTTTTTGGTTATTTACCATCTGCATTCCATTATTGCGATTCACAATGGATATTATCCCTCCTTTCGGGTTCAGCAATATCTCCCAATATGGAGTTAAAACCTGAAGTTTAATATTATCTACCTCAATTGACTTAGGTGTCTTCTGCATTTGTTTAGAAGGAAGAATAGAAAAACTTTGAAATGCCAAAGCCGGAATCTCTACGGGAATCAATATTTGCGCCCGGCTAATTGTTTGATCATTATTATGTTCAACCTTCATTATCTCAAACGGGATCTGTTGTGAACCTTGTAAAACACTGAAATTTTTAACGCCTCCGACCGGTATCTTTACCCATACAGCGATACATTCCTTACGTTTCCAGGAAAGAGGATTGAAAACTGTGATTTGTCCAAGTGTACCTCCTTCCATTTGCGATGAAACGAAAGATAAAGTGGATTGAATTATACTATCGGAAGCATGAACGGAGGCTGGAAGAAATTTCCGGGAATCTTTCAGAAGACCACAAATCTGAATATCGTGATGCTGAGCCACTAAAAGGTTTTTCCATCCGATTTCAAGTTCGTTTTCATAGTTTTTATCACCAAGAATGGATGATAGCGCCGCTAATCGTTCAGCGGTCAATATTTTTACTTCTGCGCTACGGGATTGGTTCCAAATTTCATTTCCGCAATATCCCCATGGCATGCGAACAGGGAAGTCATTAGGTGATGTCTTATATTCATCTATTGGTGACGGATAAGCCGGAAATATTTCATCAAGCAGCATCCATCGATACCCCTTTTTACCCTCGTATTCACGAACCAATCCTTCCTGACGAAGGACAGCATCATCAGCACGGCTCGCCAGCAAAGGGTATATACCTGAAAATTTTTCTTTGTATGCTTCCAACGGTTCCTTGCACTCAGCTCCCGGATACCGTGTAAGAATAAGGTTGTCTTCAGTAACCCACCCGAATCCGTTACCTTCACCTTTATATGTCGGAATGGCTGGAATCCTTGATCCATCCAGTCCGACCCACCAGCCAATCGGCGAATTATAAGTTGGGTTATAACCATACATCATAAAATGAGTGCGCATTATGGCACCTGTAAAATCGAATCCCTTAATAATCTGTGGAATCTGGCTGTGCATTGCATGTTCACTCATCAGATAAACTGAGGGAGCGCAACCGAGAATGCGCTTGTCAGTTTCCAGGGCGTACTGTATCTGGCGGATATTTGATTCTTCATTAATAAATGTTGATAATGGTTGTCCATATGTGCAGGTTCCAATACCAAACCTGCCTTTATACTTGCTCAGGTATCCACGCATTTCTGAGAGCAAAACCGTATCATTTTTCAACAGGTAATCATAGGTATAAGCTTCATTGTCTAAACCAATTTTGAAACCCGGATATTTGTCAAGCCAGGATATTGCACTACGAAGAGTTCTGGCAAAACTATCAGTGCCCCAAAGCACCAGACCACCATGATCATAGGTGAGTAAGTACATTGGCTTATCAGGGATTTTATCATCTATTGAATCATAATAGTTCCGAGATGGATATTGAATGATTGAAGAAGCTTGTTGTCCGCTCAATTTCAGCAGAGAGGATAGTAAGATTATAAAAAAACAACAGACAATTCTTTTCATCAGTATATGTTTTGTTTATGTTTGATTGAATAAAATAACTTAAAACTATTTTAAATCACCTGCACCAAGGAGAGTAATCAAAATCACACCATTGGATCCTCTTGATCCGTAAACTGAAGCAGAAGCACCCTTGAGTACTTCAATGGATTTTACCATTTGAGGATGGATATAATCGATGGAACTAACGATTATGCCATCGACAACAATCAGAGGAGAAGTTGGACCCATAAGTGTGTTTATGCCCTCGATAAAGATTTTATTACTTGGGTCAACCTGAACTCCCTCCCCCACTAATTCTCCCCGTATCAAATCATAGATTGAATTGTATGTAGCGTATTTTTTATACGCTGCATCAATTTTGGCAACCTGATAGGTCGAGTTTTTCTGCTTTATACTACCATAACCTACATTAGTTTCTTCTTCATCATCGGTATTGTTCCGCTTAACCTCTTTTGGAGAAACCTGAGTATTAAGAATAAAATCAATATGGGTCCTTCCATTTATGGCTTCTTCATATATCCCATTCTCAAATGTGAAAATTCCGATCTTCCCGGCTTTTTGTTTAACCTTTATTTTATAGTTACCTTTTGCATCAGTGGTTGAATTGGTTTTTTGATTATCGATCATAATAATTGCATTCACAACAGGTTGATTTGTTATATCCACAACAGAACCTGCTATCGTAATCTTCTTATTGTTTTTTTGGGCGGATGTATTACTAACGCACAAAATTGTTAACAGGAATAGGAAAAATAGTTTTGTTTTCATTTCATTTTATATTATTTGACTAATAATTTCAGATTTCCTTTAAGTCATCAAACTTTTTGCCGAATATAAGTGTTCTTAAACTAAGTGGAAAAACCGGTAACTTTGACTGTAACTGACAGATCTACCCGCCCAATCCCCGTGCTCCACCCTGGTTGCGACACGGTCCCTATAGATTTATCCTCTTCACCGGGACATCGACGGCGGCGCTGCCTCCGGCGCACTTCCCCACGCGGTGTTCGGACGCGGCCCCATCTCGAAAACCATCGTTCCTCCGTTCACCATATCCTTGTGTTCGAACCACGGCTTGTTCAACGGCTTGCCGTTCAGAGTGGCTGACTGGATGTACTTGTTCACTGTCGAGACATTCCTGGCTGTGATCGTAAACACCTTCCCCCCTGCTAATGTCAGCTTGACTTCATCGAAAATCGGGCTTCCAATGTCATACACCGGACGGCCAGGACAGACTGTGAAGAAGCCCATGGCACTGAATACGTACCAGGAAGACTCCTCTCCGTTGTCTTCATCCCCGCTATAGCCAAGCGGCCCTGCGTTGAACCAGATATTCATTATATCCCGCACCCGACGCTGCGTCATCCAGGGCGCACCGGCATAATTATAGAGGTAGGGAATGTGGAAGGCCGGCTCGTTGCCCTGCGCATACTGCCCGATCAAACCGGTCTGGTCCGGGAACAACGCATGAAATAAGTATTTACCTGATCCCCGAAACGGTTCAGGAGGATTACTATATCCCTCGAATTGGTCTTGAAACAGGGTGTTCAGCTTGGCTACAAACTTGTCTCTTCCACCCATCAGGTTTATCAGACCTGCCACGTCTTGCTGAACGTGGAAGGTGTAGATCCATCCATTCATTTCCGTGTAGTATTCCCGTCCCCCCTGGCCTCCGCTCCAGATGGGGCTGAACTCCTTCTCGTCGAGCACCCAGTTGCCGTCCGCCGACTTGGGCGCCATGAAGCCAATACGATTGTCGAATACGTTCTCATAATTGTGTGCACGCTTCAGGAAGTAATCGTAATCTTCTTTCTTGTTCAGCACCCTGGCCCATTCGGCCATGCACCAGTCGTCGTAAGTGGTTTCCAGCGTTACCGCCACCGCCTGGCGCCGTTCGAACGGATTAACCTCTTTAACCGTTTCCTTCTCGCCCTTTTTGAGGGCCGGAAAGAACCCCTTCTCCAGATAAACGCGGTCCAGCGAGGTCTGCGGCACATCCCTCCACGGCAGGAAAGTCTCTTCCATCTGCATCTTCTTGAATGCTTCATAAGCCTTGTCCACATCGAAATCGCGGTAGCCTTTCATGTAGGCGTCCAGAGCCACCCCTATTATGTGATGGCCGCTGAGCCCGCGGTTAATGGCCATCATCCGGCCCGTTTTTTCGTACATAGTAACGAAAGAACGCACAAGATCGACCTGCTCCCGGGGATCCAGGAGTAAGTGCAGCGGCTCCAGGGAACGATAATTGCCCCACATAGCCGCGCCGGCGCCAATAGGATAAAAACCATGGCCGTCCGCCGAGTGTATCTGCTGATCGAAGGAGCCGAAATACTTGCCGTCCTCAGTGACGTCAGAAACACTCGTCAGCACGTGGTAGAGGGATGTGTAGAAGATGGTGCGCTGGTCTTCGGTTCCACCCTTCACCTCGATTTTGCTCAGCGCCTCATTCCAGGTCTTACGCGCCTGCGCCCGCACCCGATCGAAGTCCCACGCCTGGATCTCGCGCTGCAGGTTCTGACGTGCCTGATCCAGGCTGATACTGGAAATGCCGATGCGTATTCCAACCTGTCTGTCCTGGTCGGGCGAAAAGTCCGCCATGATTCTGGGGCCGCCACCTCCCCCTTGGGCGCGCCCCTGTGCAGGCTGCACGCCGGGCAAGGTCTGGAAAGAGGAAACAGGTCTTGAGAACTCGGCATAGATGTAGCCGCCCCTGCCACCCCTGCTGTCTCTACTGATTACGCTTAGCTCAGTTTTGTTCGTCAGGTCGATCTTACCGGACTGCGGTGCGCTGAAAAGCACATGCGTCCCTGTTCCTGTGGGGAACGTGAGACGATAGTAAGCGGCGTGCACACTTACCGTGTATTCCACTCGTATGTCGTATTTCTCCAGGATTGCTGTGTAGTAGTACGGTGTGGCCGTTTCAGTACCATGGTCATACATCGAGGCGTACTTGTCCGGATCGGTCTCCGCAGAACCGGTCATTGGCATCAGGGTCATTCCTCCGGCGGGAAACCCGTAAATTTTATCCGCCAGATACCGGTCTGTGATTCCCGGCGTAGTAATCGGAGATATACACATCATGCCGTATGGCATTATGACGTTAGGAGAGGTCGCCGACAGCAATTGACCAATCCCTCCCAAATTAGGGTTCACGTAGTCGACCGGAGTTTTCTTTTCGGTTTGAGGGGCTGCACAACTAACAAGCAAGAACATTCCAATTAATAAATAAACAAAATTTGAGAATTTCATTTCGTTTGATGTTTTGGTGAAAAATAATGTCACAAGTGAGAACTGATACCCGCCCTACCTCGCAGGTTACTGTGTTTTGGCCACGATGAAATCCACCACTGGCTTTGGATCCTGCGGCCCTGACTGATTATTGTCGTATAAACTTTTGCAGACCAGGGTGTAAATCTTTGGGTGGGCTGCTTTCATTGGCTGGCCAAATCACCTCGGCAACATATATATTACCTAGCTTATCCACACAAATGCCATGAGGAGAAAAAAAATTGCCTGCTTTCCAACCTTCGGACTCACCAAATTTTGCCTGTTCAACTCCGTTTGTATCAAAAATACGGACACGTGACCATGGACCTTTACCATCAGGAATAAATAACACATTGTCTACATACATTCTATGTCCAAGTTCAGTGACATATACATAACCATTATGGAAACATATAGCAGAAGGCCTATAAATATTATTCCATATTTTTTTCAGGTTGCCATCAACATCAAATATCTGAATTCTGTCATTCTCACGATCTGCTACATATACATTATTATTATTATCAACAGCAATCCCATGAGGAAGATTAAACTGGCCAGGGCCTGTACCTGGTTCTCCCCACGATTTTATGAGTTTACCATCGGCCGAAAAACGATGTACCCTGGCATTACCATAACCATCAGTAACAAATATGTCACCAGATTTGGAAGTTGCCACTTTAGTAGGAACATTAAATGGCCCTGCTCCTGTTTTTACGGTTTTGAAATTACCTTTTATACTGCCTGAGTTTGATGGGACGCCTCTAGTTCCCAAAGTCATTAACAATTTCCCGTCAGTCGTAAACTTCATAACGACATGATCTTTTGAATCTACGCAAAAAACGTTATCAAGAGAGTCAATATAAATCCCGTGAGGCCCTCCAATGAGCCCTTGACCCCAACCCCGAAGATACTTGCCCTTCGCATTAAAGACCAGAACAGGGATGTCTCCCCGAACCAAAGCGTAAATATTATTTTTCGAATCTACTGCCACATCCGCCACATTGTCCAAAACCTTCCCATAGTCGTGTGGCTCGAATGTGTATTGCCACTGTGAGGGCTTTGACTCGAGCCCTACGCTGTTGACCGTGATGACCGTGTATGAGTGCTTTTCGCCCGGCTTGACCGAGGTGTCGAGGAATCGCATGTCAGGCATGGGCTGGCTCGGTGTGTCGTGGTAGGTCATGCTCTGGAACAGTGCGCGCCCGAACTGGCCCCTGGGATTCTCAGGCACCTTGGCCAATACCTGGCCGTCGCGCAGGATGATGAACTGTTGGATACCGCTTTCGAAGTCGGCCTCTGCACTCCAGGCGACTTCCACGCCCTGGTCACCCTTGGGCGTGGCTGTGACATTGAACGGAGCGGGAGGGGGTGTGGTGTCACCCACTGCACCGGTTTTGACGTATTCCATATACGCTTTGGCCACGGCCTCATTGGGCAGCCACACGGATTCCTTCAGGTCGCCTGTGAACTCGGCTGCAGGCACGGCTTTGTCAGGACTCTGGAGCGACGCAAGCCATGAGTGGCTCCGATCCACTGGTTTCGGGGTCTGATCCTGACTGCCTATATCCGGTAAACGCATGGACAGGCATGCATCCAGGTAAGGGATGGCGAAGTAGCGGCTGTCACCGCACTCATGCTCTGTGCGCGGGTCGTGGGCAAAACCGATGGTTGCGTCCTGGTCGCGATACTGCTTGAATGTCCTCATCAGCTTGTCCGTGATCCAGTCCTCCTTGATACCGCAACTGAGCATCATGGGGATGGCACAGGCTGCGGGAGTAACCGTGGTGGGGGGGACTTGCAGGGGCCGATCGAAGAAGACGGGCTGCGAGCCGGATCGACAGTAAACGGCTATGACGCGGTCAGGATGAAGGGTGCTCATAATGTCGGACCAGATCCCGCCTGCAGAGTGACCCCAGAGGACCCACGGCACGGTCGCGAGTTCTGCGTGGCCGGTCTGGACGGAAAAATCATGCAGGGCCCTGAGGAAGGTCTTCTCTGATCCGCGACGTGGATCCATCCAATAGATGGACCCTGCAGCGTCCCAGTCGCCATCGTTCAGTACGTGGTAACAGGGTCCCAGCAGGGCACAGTCCCATTTCCTGGCCAGGGACTGCCAATGTAAGTCGTAGGCCGCAGTGGACCCTTCTTTGGAAGCGGTCATGCCTGCGCCGTGCTGGTGAACGATAATGCCACGTAGTGTCTTGACACCATCAGGAATCCAGAGGGTGTAGGTGACAGCGAAACGTTGCTGGCCTTCATCAGAGATGCCCGGATAGTATAGTTTCACGTATTTCCCGGTATAGCCCGCAGGCGTTGTGAGATCAGCTACTGTCTTGGCAGCAGCCAGGAAATCTTCAGCCAAGCGAGGTGAAGGTATCGGACCGGGCGCGCCTCGCGGGGATGACTCAGCAGCCACAGCAGCTACCTTCTCAATGATGAATTCCACCACTGGTTTTGGATTCATCGGTGAGAGAGGAAAATGACCTTCGCCTTCCCTGATGATCACTGTGAAATTTCCGCCAAGTTCCTTGTATTTTTTCTCCGCCACCCGCGTCTCGCGGTCGAGCCACGGATCGAGGCTGCCGCAAACGTGCAGAATCGACACACCGGCCCTGGCGAGCGGCGAAAGATCGTCGAGGTGCGGCACTTTTGCGTTTTCGTCAGGGTTTCCCTTCGTGACCATGGTGCCGCGCAGGACGGGATTATCGGCGTAGATGCACGAAACCTTGTCCGCATTTTCGACGGCCCAGGCGTATGCCTCCCCGGCGCTCGCGCCGATGCCTTCCAGAGCTGGTTTTTTGGAAAATCCGGCATCGGTCATAAGCTTGTAAACTGCGGTCCAATCCTCACGCTGCGGGCCACGCTGCGCGAGCAGCGGCGGGGCGACGATATAATAACCCTTGGCGAGCAGGGCCAGATCAACCTCCGACGTGGTGCGGTCGATGCGATCGGCGCGCAAAACCCACGGCTTGCCGGCGGCCGGATTCCTGGGCACGAGCAC
>Ga0182027_10005259_pt1 | contig 19725 bp, 17 predicted proteins | sample 712E1DmetaG_FD_121300 | JGI IMG/M metagenome (GOLD analysis project Ga0182027, IMG submission 121300) | Permafrost microbial communities from Stordalen Mire, Sweden - 712E1D metaG (Illumina Assembly) | ecosystem: Environmental > Terrestrial > Soil > Wetlands > Permafrost | place: Sweden...
GAGTTATTTAAATTCGCATGGGCCGCATCAACTTGTCCTTGCGCTGAAGTTATTTGAGCTTTTGCCAAATCAATATCCGCTTGAGTCGGCGGAGCCGTTGTGACGCTCAACTGGTCTTGCTCTGTCTGCAGAGACAACTTTAAAGAAGCGATGCTTTGCTGTAAGGCGGTAACAGCGGTTAAAGCGGTATTAACAGCAGTTTTTTGAGCATCTATGGACGATTTATCGGCGGATGTAACCTTGTAGTAATATATTCCTTGATCGCATTGAGCCCTGATTGCGTCTACATCGTCGTAAACACTATTAAGGGTTAAAGTCATTTGAGTCGTTGTTGCGTCAATGTCTGCGGGCGCCATGCTCTTTTCGGATGCGGTTAAAGAACTTTGCGCTTTTTGCATATTAGTATTAATGTCGTCTTTGGCGGTAGAGACTGCGATGCCCTGAGGATCTTGAGTGGTGAAATAGTTGTTTTGTATAGAAACAGAAACATTGTAAGCGTTGTAGATTGCCGTGTATGCGTTATTTAAAGTATTAACGGCTCCGCTGTATGCATTAGTTAGGTTCTGCTGGGCCGAATTTATGGAATCTTGGACTGTTTTGATGCTTTGCTGTGTTGCGCCGGCCAAAAGTTTGTCGTAGTTTGCCTGAGCTTGCGCTAAAGCTCCCTCTGCAGATGTTAAGGTTGCAGATGCCGAAGACTGATTAAGGGAAGCTAAAGTCTGGCCTTGGCTTACTTTATCTCCTTCTTTAACATAAACATTTCTAACAACGCCACTGGCTTGAAAACTTAGGTTTAAATTAATTCCACTGACAACTTGACCGGTAGACAAAACAGTCTCCTGTAAATTTTGCTTTATGGCAAAACCCGTCTGGATAGAACTTGAATTATTTTTCCCGCCAAAAATAAAATAGCCGGCAATAATTAAAATAATTATAATCGCGATAATCCAGATATTTCTTTTTTTCTTTAAAAATTTTGGAATCTTCATGAAATAAATTTTAAATTTAAAAATCCAAATTTAAAAACAATGATAAATTTAAAATAATAAAATTCGTCGTGTTTTTAAATTAGTGCTTTTAAATTATTTTTGAATTTGAAATTTAATATTTAAAATTTTAAACGATGAATCCTTTGGCGCCGTCCAGCCATTTTTTAAATTGGCAGTCAGAACTGTGGGGCGGCGGAGTTAATTTTTTTAAACAACTCACCGCATCTTTAAAAATTTCGTAAACATCCGAAGGATTTGTATCTATTTCCACAATTTCTTTTCTGAATGGCAAACGGTCGATAAATCCCCTGCTTTTGTCAACAATATAAAATGCCAGATAGCCTTTTCTCGGAGTTTGAAATCCATTTTTCTCCATTAAAAATGTATAGGTGTCTAATTGTAGCTGGAATCTGTCATAAACATTAGCTGCCGAACTGCCAGTTGATTTGTAATCTAACGGAGCAATTTTTTTTACCCGCCCTGAGCCGCCAGGCGAAGGGTCAAATTCCAAAACATCGTCAACTGCTCCGAATAAAGTTGCCTGCAAATCCGGATCAAAATACCTTATGCCGGCAAAATTATTTCTCCACTGGTTTAACAATTTCTGATTTCCAAATAGATGTGCCTTAATGTTATTTCCTGCCTGCGCAGGCAGGTCTTTAATCAATGGATGAGGTAAATTTTTAGCCCGATACGTATCAAATTCTTCCTTCAACAAAGCATCAACTGCTGAATTTAAAGCATATGGATATGGCGGCGGTCTTTTTATTCCTAAATTTTTATCCAGCCAAAAGCAATGCGGACACTCTAAAAACAGATTTAAAGAATTCGGTGAAAGCTGGATTGGTTTTGCATTAACCATTAATATATTATAGCAAAAAATTTTAGTAAAAAAAAGCCCTCGAATTCCCTTTCGGAAACAGAGGACAAAAACTTTTTTGACCGAAACTAGCAAATGTCTATTTGGGTCGGTTTATCCTTCCTTGGTTTAGAAGGAGGTAGCTCGCCATTATCAATAAGCTTGATAAGCTTTCGTAAACCTTCGGGTCCAGTATAGGCTTTACCAGTTATTTCGTTAATGATTACCGGCTGACCAGGAAGTTCTTCAATGGAAAGCTGGGCAGCCAGCAAGGCATTACTGCCCGACTCGCCCAAGGCAACTCCAGCCACGCGAACATTCTTTTTGAAGTGGTAGGCCCAGGCGTCAATAACTCCCGGCAATGCCAACGCCTTACTACCAACACCAATAACTATGTCGCCATCCTGCACACGGTTAAAAATAAAGTCCACAAGATCACGCGGATTCCTATGGCAACTGATAACGTGTATTTTAATACTTGCCTTAATGGAAAAAGATGCAAGGGTAGCCAAGACTTGAGATAGATCACTATCGCTTCCGCAGACTATATGAACATTCTTCCGTGCTTTATTATTCATAAATATCATATTGGCCAACTCACAAGCCACTCAAGAGCTTCTACGTATTTGCGCGTAGTTTCAAGCACCACTCCGTCTGGGAGCACCGGAATATTTTTTTCGGTCTTATCCCACTTTCCATCTCTGCACAAAACTTCCAAGTAATCTCTGACAAATTGCTTGTCAAAACTCATTTGCGGGCCGCCTGGTTTATATTGCTCAGCTGGCCAAAACCGCGAACTATCGGGCGTGAGCACCTCATCAATCAACACCAGCTTGTTATCGTCGTTAAGCCCAAACTCAAACTTAGTGTCGGCGATGATAATACCACGGTCGGCCGCGTAATCACGGGCAAATTTATACATGGCTATGGAATAGTCACGCGCCTGCTCAGCCACAAGCTGACCAACAATATCCGTGGCACGGCCGAAGGTAATGTTTTCATCGTGGCCGGCTTCGGCTTTCGTTGAAGGCGTAAAAATCGGTTCGGGTAATTTGCTGGATTCAACCAACCCAGGAGGCAATAGAATGCCGCATACGGTCTCCGACTTTTTATATTCCTTCCAGCCAGACCCCGCCAAATAACCGCGCACAATACACTCAATTGCCAGTGGTTTGCATTTGCGCATCAACATAGACCTTCCCACTAATAATGAATCAAACCCCGTGTTGCCGATTCTTATGCAAATTTCATCAATGTCTGTAGAAATCATAGCGTTCGGGACAATATTAGTTGTATTTTCAAACCAAAACTTGGAAAGACCTGTTAACACCTCACCTTTTCGGGCAATCGGAGTCGGCAAGATAACGTCGAACGCACTGATCCGGTCGGTAGCGATAAATAACAGCTCTTCTCCAAGATCAAAAATCTTTCTGACTTTGCCACTACGGGACGGGCACCCGCTAACTTCCATATCAACAAGGCATCCATTCTCAATTCTCACATTCTTAATAACAATATCTTTACCAATTTGAGTATTCATAATTCGAGCCCTTCTTCTATTTTTTCAACGAACAGGTTTTATGCTTTCCGAGAAAGCATCCAATGTATAAGACTACAAAATTTCCGCGATTTTGTCAAAAAAAATTCCTGTGCGTTGCCACACAGGACTAAATTATTTTTTTTAAGCATCAAAAACTTGCTTGAAAAGATGATCTTCGTCTTTCAGACGATTTTGAATTGAAAAAACAGACTGCCATTCTAAGTCACCTTTAGCAAACAATATCCGCAAAGAATCATTCCATTTATAAACTTGCTCTTGAGTGGCGCCGAGCTCCGAAATAATGCGCAGGTCCGCCTGCCTTATTATATATTCAATCGAACGGGGATGTCGAATTTTATCCGCCATTATTATAGCATCCTCCAACCATTTATCAGCCGACTTTAAAGATTTCGGCGGGTTTGTTCTGATGCTTATAGCCCATTCTGAAGGCTGGAATACGATAAAAGAGGCTAGCTGGACAATGCGATAGGCTTCTTCTGTGGTAAGTGAAACCGAATATTTTCTCAAAAACTCTTTAGCAGGACCGGCCGCCCAAGTTCCGCGGGTGTCAACAATATCCCGGATCATATTGTCGGGATAAACCTGTAAGCCTTCCATAATTTTCGCGCAAACGGTCAAAGACCGCATCGTAACATGGAAAAGATCGGGCCAAGCAACCCGCTCAACGCTGGATTGCTCAATCGCTCTTTCTTCCCATGTCCTGATATTCTGCATAATCATAACCAGATACCCCAAAGCTATTCTTTCCATCCCCTCCAACTGTTCGGAAGAGATGGTATTTTTCTTTTGAGGCATCCGGGAAGATCCGGTCTGGTTTTTGCCAAACGGTTCTTGATAAATGGGCCTGGGCGACCTTGCGCCCAAACGAATGTCAGTCCCAATCTTGGAAATTACCGAAACTAATGCCGCTAAAGATTCTGCCAAAGGCGCATGGAGCTGACGAGGTAAAATTTGAGTCGCTCCCCAGAAAGGCTCAAATCCCAAAATTTTCAAGGCTTTCTTCTCAATTTCCGGAGTAACTCCGCCATAATTTCCCATGGCTCCCGAAAGCCGGGACCAACAAAGCGTATCCGCTTCATAACTTATTTTTTCTTGCGCAAAGAATATCTCCTGATGCCAGGTCAGGCATCTTTTGCCAAATGTTTGGACTTCGCCATACTGACCATGAGTTACGCCCATCATCGGACAATAGCGATACTTCAAAGCCAACGACTTTAAGGCGTTCTCCAAAGCCATGCAACCCTTGAAAACACAAACAGCTGACCGCTTCAAGAGGAGAAGAAATGCTGTTTCTTCCGTGTCGTAGGAAGTCATCCCCTCGTGAAAATACTGCCGAAGCTCAATTGGCAAATGTCTGACTCTTTCCTCAACCCAAGCCTGCAAGTCGTGTTTTGTTTCTTTTTCTCTTTCCTTCCACCATTCAATATCAACCGGATGCAATTCCAGTATGCTCTTTATCTGCGAAAAAATTTCTATCGGAATAATTTTGAGAGAAACCCTTGCTTCAATAACGGCCAATTCAACTTTCTGCCAAGCAGCAAGTTTTTCTTCGTCTTTCCAAATTCCAGCAATCTCTTTATCTTCGTAGCGTTTTATCATATTCGTCCTTTTTCGTTTGATTTTTTTAAATTGACAACGTGCGAACCCGAACATCGGGTTTATAAAATTATATTACTAAATATCAAAAATCTGTCAAATAAAAAAGCCCGACATTTTGTCGAGCCATACAAATCAACCACACTCAATTGTTGCCGGTGGTTTGTCAGAAATTCTGTAATCTACAGATCCAACTTTTCTTACTTCGTTAGTAATTCTTTGCGCCACGTGGTCAAGAAAATCTTCGGGTAATCTTGCCCGTCGAGCGGTAAAACCATTAACGCTCCAGACAGCCCACAACCGAACCACCATTCCGCTGACAGCGTCGTCACCCTTTGTGCAAGTGACAATAGACTGAGTAACCACAGCTCCGGCTTGCCAAACAGTTTCATATAGTTTCTGCTTTCGTAATTCTTCAATATAAATACCGTCAACCTGCCGAGCGATTTTAAGTTTTTCAGCAGTAACTTCTCCTTCTATCCTAACGACCAATCCCGGACCAGGGAAAGGATGGCGCGTAAGAAAAATTTCGGGAACGCCCATTGAACGACCGATGTTGCGGCCAGTATCTTTTACACAATCAGACAAAGGAGTAAGTTCTGACATTGAAAAACCCAATTTGACGTTGTGATGAAGCTTGATCTGGGCTTTCTTCGCCCCGGTGTCATAGCCCGAACCACTTTCTGAAATATCTGTGTAAAGAGTGCCTTGCGCAATAAAGCTAGCATCAAAAATTTTAGCTTCTGCCTCTAAAACTTCTTTGTAAACACCTCGCATGACCACTCGTTTTTCGTGCATTCCCACCTTCCCAGCAAGAACCCGTAAAAATTTTTCAGTTGCATCGACTACTTTTACATCGATCCAATCTTGTTTTCCGAAATATTGCATAACACATGCTTCATCATCTGGTCTATCAATGCCTTTGATATAAACTCCCCTCAATTGTCCTTTCCCCCCTGATAGCGCAGCTTTCAACAGATATGCTACGGTAGAAGAATCGGATCCGCCCGATAGTGCCAATAGAACTCTTTTGTCTCCGATTTGTTTTCGCAAATCAGCAACTTTCTGCTGGCCAGCGTCTACCGTCACGTATGATTTTGTGGCTCCACAAATTAAAAAACAAAAATTCTCAAAAATTTTCTGTCCATCCAAAGTTTCTGAGACTTCGGGATGAAACTGCAATCCCCAAAGATGTTTGTATCGAGCTGCCGCTACCGGCGCGTTTTCTGTGTAACCTAATACATCAAAAATGTGCCCCTTAACACTTATTTCAACCCTATCACCATGGCTTTCCAAAACAGACATTTCGTTCTTGCAACCTATAAATAACTTCGATGCAAGCAAAACCGAAAAATTATGCGTGCCATACTCTCTTTTTTCTGCTTTGACAACTCGGCAACCGATATGACTTGCCCAATACTGAAACCCAAGGCAGATGCCCAGAACCGGTATTTGTAGATCAAATATGGCGTCATCAAACTTCGGAGGATTTTCGTAAATAGAAACCGGCCCTCCAGAAAGTATTATGCCAACTGGCCCTACTTTTTTTACATCAGCTGCCGTAATGCGACTGGGATCAGCAACAAGGCAGAATAATCCGATTTTTTCGACCATCTGTTTTATTAAAAGGTCAAACTGACTACCCAAAGATAATAAAATAAAAACATCTTCTGTTTTTCTAATCTTTTTTTCTTCTGCTATTTCAAAAAGCGCTCGCTCATCGACTCTCACTAGTGTATTTATCATGGTTAATCTCCTATTTTATGTGATTACAATTGACAAAGTGCTAAAACCCGACTGATGGGTTTGATAGGTTATATTACTAATTTGAAAGAAATAATCAAGACATCTGAACCCAGCGCCATCTATCATATTGGTCCTTAAAAAATTCATAATTTTTGTATCCGAACTTTTTTATTAACTTTTCTATAGATCTTTTCTGTTCAGAACTAAATTCCATAAAAATTTGACCGCCGGATTTTAAATATTTTTTTGCATCTTTTAGAAATTTTCTGATATACAAAAGTCCGTCTTTCCCGCCAAACAAAGCTATTTTCGGCTCAAATTTCAAAACTGAATTTTGTATTCGATTCCGCATAATCGCCCTGAGCCGCGCCGAAGAGTTTTTCTTATAATCCGGAATATACGGCGGATTTGCAAAAACGAAGTCGTACTTCGTCCTGAGGAGCCGCAGCGACGAAGAATCTAATCCTTTAAAAACGTCCGATCGTATTATTTTATATCTTCCTGATTTTATTTTATTTAATTTACAATTTAATTTAATTTGCTCTATCGCTCTTTTATCTTTATCGGCAAAATCAACCCTGCAATTTTTCACGTTTTTTAAAACAGCTATTCCTATACATCCTGAGCCGGCAAACATATCTAAAACCCTTATTTCACCTCCGTGCGAATTGGACGACCGTCCAATTCGCACGGAGTTCTTATTTTTTTTAATTACTTGGCCCACCCAAAACTCTGTTTCCGGCCTTGGTATTAAAGGTTTTTTAGACAAATCGATTTTACAACCCAAAAACTCGGTAAATCCAATTACATAGTCTATTGGTTCGCCCACTTTAAGTCTTTCAACATCCTTATAAAATTTTTCCGTGGCTTTACCCTTATATTTCTCTTTTAAAAGCCAACTTACCCAGTTAAATAATTTTTCTTTTGGCAAAATTACCGCTTTACGGTATTTAACCGGGTGAATTTCTTTTTGCATATTTCCACTCTATCAAAATTTTTTACATAAAAAAAGGACCAAGTGGTCCCATACCAACAAAACTAATTTTGTTGATCTACAAATTCAAAAGTTCGTTCGGAGCAAGAATCATTTTCAGCAACGCCATTCTTGTAAATAGCCCGCTGTCTATTTGATCGGTTAAATAAACCGAGCGCGGATCATTGTCCACGTCAGGAGAAATCTCATCTACACGAGGCAGAGGATGCATAATAATTGCATCATTTTTCATTAACCCGAGAATTGTTCGGTCAACAATGAAGTAACCAATGCTACGATCGTTCCTGTCTAATGTCGTGCCACATTCGGTTTGGGTGCGAGTCTGATAAATCACATCTATAAACGGCGCAACCTCGCGCAAATCAGTCGTTTCTTTGAATACTATGTCGTGTTTATAGAGATAATCTTTTACATCTTCCTTCATTCTCGTGCTATCGGGTGAAACATAATAAATCTCCACTCCTTTAAACTTGCCGAGCAAATAAGAAAGCGAACGAACCGTCCTGCCTTTGTCTAAATCACCCACCATGGCAATTTTAAGACCATCAATTTTTCCGCCACGCCGCTTAAAAATTGTCCGCAAGTCCAACAAAGCCTGAGTCGGATGCTGGCCAGGTTCGCGGTCACCCGCATTAACGACCGGCACTCGTGAAACTTCGGCGGCAAATTTAGCGCCTATTTCTTGATCATATCTGATTACAATCACGTCGGGACGATAACGGTTAATTACCTTGAATGCATCCCTCAGCGTCTCACCTTTCTTCGCCGAAGAAAATTCCCTGGCATTTTCGGTTGAAAAAACGACTCTACCGCCCATATAATCCATCGCCATTTCAAAAGACATCCTTGTGCGTGTGCTGGGCTGATAAAAAAGAGAAACCATTCTTTTATCGTCTAATATGTCACATCCTCCCTGTTCAAAAATATCCTGCATCTCATTTACAAGCGGAAAAAATTCACCTTTAAGCCATTCACTACTGAACTGTTGCGCTTCTATTATGTGCGGATATCCATCAAACTGCGTATCTTGTATGTTCATGATTTGTGTCCTTTTTTAAATTCAGTTGACAATGAACGTCAAACACATTTTTTCTAATGCTACTCTTCTTAAAAGGCGGTGTCAACCCTTTACCCTACCGGCAATACTTTTCCACGAAGAACTTACAATAATTTATTATTTTTCCGTAAAAGAATAAAATTATAACCGTAAGAGTGAAGGGTCAAGATTTAATAACTAAAAACCCGCCAAAGCGGGCTTTTAATTTTTAAATTTATTTGATCCCAATGATTTCTATTTCTGTATAAGGCTGCCTGTGGCCAATCTTTCTGCTTTCTCTTTTCTTTGGTTTATATTTAAAAACAATTATCTTATCTCCCTTACCGTGGCTTAAAACCTTTGCTTCAACTTTAATATCTTTTACTAAAGGATTCCCAATTTCTAATTTCTTGCTTTTTTCAACCAATAAAACATCGGAAAAAGAAAACTCTTCCCCTTCTTTTTTATCTAATTTTTCTACTTTTAATTTATCTCCCGGTTTAACAAGGTATTGCTTGCCACCAGTTTTTATTACTGCAATCATAATATTTAAATTCTTATATAATGGTAGTTTAGCAAAAAAGCGCCTAATCGTCAAGCACAGGGCGTTCCACCTCATCTATCTCTATCTTTGGCTCGCCTGCCGTGAGTTTTACCACATCCTTATCTATTTTTTCTAATTCCTTGCCAGCTTTATTATAACTGCTAACCGCGGTATCTAAATGTTGACCAAGTCTCTTCATATATTCTGAGTATGTAAAAAGATGTTTCCCTAATCTTTCAACTTCTTTGATAATTGACTGCGCTTGCTCGGAAATTTTTTGATTTCTCAATCCCTGCAAAACTGTTTGCAAATATGCCAAAAATGAAGTCGGTGAAACAACAATAACTTTTTTCTTTCCGGCATAATAAATTAAATTATTGGTGTCCTCGGCAATGACTCCAACTTTATTTATCAGCAAATCATAATAAACCGCTTCCGAAGGAATAAACATAAAAGCAAAATCCATTGTTTTTTCTTCCGGCCTTACATATTTTGAAGTTTCATCAATTCTCATTTTCAAATCATTTACAAAAGCAACTTCCAATCTCTTTTTTTCTGCCGAATCATTTGTCTGAAACATTCTGTTATAATTGTCCAAAGAAAATTTTGAATCAATGGGAATTATTCTTTTATCTACAAAAACAACTGCGTCAACAATTTCTCCGTTGGAAAATGTGTATTGCATTTGGAAAGACGACGGAGGCAAAACATTTTTCAAAACAGTCTCCAGATAATATTCTCCCAAAATCCCCCTCTGTTTTGGATTTTTTAAAATGTCCTGCAATGATTTTAATTGGTCGGCAAATCCGACAACCTGCCTGTTCGTTTCGTCCAACTTAGTTAATTTCTCAGTAACATTTCTTATTATATCGGCTGAGTGCTTAAATTGCTCTTGCACGTTTTTATTTGATTCTGAAAGTTTGCTATCTACGGCTTGTGCAACCTGATTTAGCTGTTGCTGCAACATCAAAAGCGAGCCGTCGTTTTTGTTTTCCGGTTCTTCTTTTTTTCTCAGCAACAAAAAAATCGCCACCACCACCCCAACCGCAATTATTATTAAAAGTATTGTTGTTAAATCCATGAATGCTTATTTTAAGATACCACAGAATCTTTCGGCTTCCAATAACGGAAGTAGACTAATTTTACCATTTCGCTCATCACAAAATATGCGATGACAATTCCAAAAACAATCAGCAAAGGAATAATCTGGGGAGCAACAAAATGAAACCAGCTTTGCCCGATTTTTAAAAATGGTAGCGCAACAATTACGATTCCAGCCAGCACAGTGGACAAGGACAGCCAAATATTCGGCCTTTTTGCTTTCCAAAATTTACCCCTTGTTCTCATAATAAAAATTAAAAGTATGTCTGTTAATAATCCTTCTATAAACCAGAGCGTTTGTATAACACTGGGCTGACTTTTGTAAAAAATAGTAAAAAATATAAAATCAAAAAGAGTGCCTACTAATCCAAGCGTGATAATTAATGGTAAAACGTTGTGAAGTTCGTATATTTTCGGCTTTCTTAACTCTTCAACGTCAACCGTATCAGTGGCAATAAAAATCAGCGGTAAATCAGATATTATATTGCTTAATAAAATCTGGACTGGAAGCATTGGTAAAAAATTTACAAACAAAGAGATAACTGCCATTGAATAAAACTGCCCAAAATTATTAGCCAAGGCTGTTTTTATATATTTGTTTATGTTTGCAAAAATCGTCCTTCCGTCTTTAATCCCATTCACAACGACTCTTAAATCTTTCTGCAACAAAATAACGTCCGAAGCTTCGCGCGCCACATCCGATGCCTCAACAACGGCAATGCCCACGTCGGCTGTTTTTAAAGCCGGTGCATCATTTACTCCTTCACCCATAAATCCGACTTCATATTTCTTTTGCAAAGATTTTATTATTTTGTGCTTTACATCCGGAGAAATTCTGGCAAAAATGGACTTTTCTTCGCAGGCGTCGTCAAATTCTTCTTTGGACAACTCTTCCAACTCCTGCCCGGAAATTAAATATTCCGGACCGGTTGCAAATCCTATTTTTCTTGCCACATAACCTGCGACTTCTTTTGAATCCCCTGTAATAATTTTAATTTTAACTCCTAGTTTCTTCGACAAACTTAGCGCTTCTTTAGCTGTACTCTTCAATGGATCATTATAAACAGAATAGCCTAAAAATGTTAAGCCTTTTTCGTCTGACTCTGTAATTTTTTCCTTATTAATCTTTTTGAAAGCTAAAGCTAAAACTCTTTTACCTTCTTCGCCTTCTTTCGCTATATCCTCATTCAGCTCACGAAATTTTGCTTGCCCGCCGTAGCCTTGGCGGAGGCGGGAACAATTTTTTAAAATAGATTCTGGCGCGCCCCTTACAATTAAAAATGTTTCTTTTTTTGCTGACTCAACCACAAAAGCAGATCTCATTCTATAAGAATCAAACGGCAATTCAGAAACCACCTTAAACTTTTTTGATTCTCTTAAAATATCTTCCGGTACTCTTTGGAATAAGGCGGCGTCAAAAGGGTTTAATATCTTTTCCTCTATTCTATCGGCTCCGGCGCCCAAAACTGCGTATAAAAAATATTTTTTATTATCCGAAGAGACTATCTTTTCCAAAGACATCTTATTTTGCGTCAGTGTGCCTGTTTTGTCGGTGCATAAAATTTCGATGTTGCCCAAATCTTCAATGGCAGACAGTCTTTTCACAACTACATTTTGTTTTGCCATTTTTAGGCTTCCTTCAGATAAGGCAAATGTTACTACGGCTGGCAATGCTTCGGGCAAAATACTTACTATTAAAGCAACTGAAAATAAAAGAAGCTCAAAGATGTCGCTTACGCCTTTTAGCAATATGTTAACAATAAAAATTAAAATTATTGTTACAACGACAATCCTTAAAATCAGTTTGCAAAAATATAAAATACTTTTTTCATAAGTGCCCTCTCTTCTTATGCCAGAAACTGCTTTGGCAATACCGCCAAAAACGGTGTTTTTCCCTATGGCTATTACAAGGGCCTGAGCTTTGCCGGAAATTATGGAAGAACCAGAGAAAATAATATTTTGGGCTTTAAAAACCATATCTTCCATATCTACCAATGCATGCGTAACTTTAGCAACGGGAACAGATTCGCCTGTAAGAGCCGATTCATTCACTAAAAAGCTTTGCACGCTTATCGCCCTCAGGTCCGCCGGGACTAAATCTCCGGCCTCTAATAAAACGACGTCACCGGGAACTAAAAATTTCTCATCAATAATTTCTTCTTTTGAATGTCCTTGCGGCTGTCGCCTTAAAACTTTAACTTTCTGCGGAATAAACTTTTGCAAAAGAACAATCGCTTTTTCGGCCCTGTATTCCTGAAAAAATCCGATAACAACATTGATTAAAATAAAAGCCAAAATCGCAATACTATCGGCGAATTGACCGATTAAAATGGATATTAAGGCCGCAATTAAAAGCAGATAACAAAACGGAGATTTAAACTGCCTTATCAAAACGCTGAATGCATTAACTTTTTTAAATTTTACTTCGTTTAAACCGTATTTCTGCTGAGCCAAAATAGACTCTTTTTTCGTGATCCCATCTTTAGATGAGTTCAATTGAAGAATCGCATCCTCAACACTTTTTACGGTATATTGAGAAAAAATCATTTGGAAAATATTTCAGTTAAAAGAAAAATCATATAAACAAAAAGCAAAAGCAGCGCTTCTTTTTTTGTAATTTTCTTGCCCGTCCTAACTATAACTAAGAAAAATAGCGCGGCAATAATTGTGAACACTCTGGCAAGAAAAAAAGGCGCCATATCTTTAATTTGGAACGGCGCGAGTACTCCAATGATTCCTAAAACCAGAGTGGCGCAGACAATTACAGAACCCATCATGTCCCCTACAATCATCCAGCTTTCGGCCTTCCTGCCAGATATTAACCCAAAATACATTTCTGGAAAACAATTACCCAAGGCTACTATTAAAATACCAACCAAGGACAAGGAAACGCCTAAACTGCCCGCAAAATATTGCGCGCTTCTAATAATTCCCTGTGAAGCCAGCAAAAGAACCACCAATATTAATATTATTTTAACTATATTTTTAACAAAAACCCATTTCCTCACGGATGGCAGAGATGACTCTTTTTTTGCTTTACTATATATTTTTTTAAATCTGTCATCCTTTGAAAAAAGCCAGTAAGCATAAACCAAGAAAGCTACAATTAGAACTGCGCCCTCCCATTGAGTCACTCTTCCGTTCCAGATTAAAAATATCGGCAAAACAGCGATAAAAAAAGTAAAAATAGAGCTACCCTGCACCATTCTACTATCGGTTGAAACAGTACCTCTACTGAAAAATACCACGATAGCCATAATTAACGTCAGGTCAATCAAGTTGCCGCCGATTATGTCACCAAAGGAAATTGGAGCTAAATGCTGGAAGGCCGCGCTCAAATCAACAAATAAATTCGGCAAAGAAGCCGCGCAACCCATTACAAAAAAAGCGACTATAAATTCCCGCCAATGTAAATATCTGGCTATCTCAATTAGTGTCTTAACAAAACTTGAGCTAAGCCATGCTAAAACAATTATGGAAATAATAAAAGTTGTAATTTCAAAAATCATATCTAAAATTTATAATTACTAGAAAGGGAGGAGTGAAAAATGAATGAAGTAAAAAGTTAGAATTTATTCTTATTTTTTACGAAATGATATTTTTCATTCCGACCGAGCGACGTAATTATATAAATTGCTTCAGCAATTTCTATTTAATAAAATATATAATTTCGTAGATTACTCCCAGCAAAAAAACCAGCGACAACGGATAAATTATTATATTCTTCCCTCCGATTTTTTTGTACATCATTAAAATTAAAATACCATTTATTCCCAATAAAATTCCTCCAATAAAAGACAATAAGGGTATGAAAGATTTTAATCCCAGCAAAAAAAGTATCAACGGCGGAAAACAAGTCATCACAAATGCCTGCCAATGCTTTATTTTTAAATCAAACATCAAAGTTTTCTTGAAAATAATTCCCTGAGTAATAAAAGCGGTAAAAGTTGCCAAAGCCCCCATTAAAAGTGAAATTGAAACCAATGCGGCCGGTAAAAAATTTGAGAGTCCCTGCAAAGCAGTTTCGCTAGTATTCTTTCCGGTAATTCCTAGTATTAAAATAATAAATATAAAATAAAAGACCGAAACCAATATGGTAGAAATCGTAACTATGGTTTTTAATCGCTTTTTACCTCTTTGGAGCATCTCTTCCACTTCAGGTATCAAACTAATTCCCCAAAGCGCAAAAAGCAACGGTCCATAAGGGAGAAAAACGTTTTGAAAATTTAAAATTGAAAATTGAAAATTCGCCATATTTATCTGGTGAAATCCTTCTATGAATATAAAAAATAGAGACAGAAAGAGCAGGATCATAACCCAAAATGCTGCTTTGGAAACCGCTTTTATATCAAAATAAATAATTATGCTTGCAACAAAAAAATAAATCAACACATAAATTAAAACGCTCCCTGAAAATAACGGACGGAAAACAGACGATAAAAATTGCCCGCCGATTAACAGGTAAACTAAAAGCACTCCGAGGTTAGCTAAAATTACAGAAAGCATTGTAAAAAACTTCGGCCATTTACCTAAATAATATCCCACAAATCCGGGAAACCTTTTAAAATCAGGGGTTTTTAAACTTATCTGGCAGAATATCAAATTAATCGCAACAACCAAAGCAGTCAAAAATAAAAAATATAAAAGCATTACCCAAACGCCAGTTTGCATCGTAATATATGGCAAAGCCAAAAATCCGACTCCGACCATCCCGCCGGAAAAAACCGCAATCGGATAGATATAATTCTTAAACAAATCCTTAAACATTTATTCATTTTATCATTAAATATATTGATAGACAACAAGTCATTTTTATGCTAAATATAATAAAAAGGGGCCCCATCGTCTAGCCCGGTCTAGGACATTTGCTTCTCAAGCAAGTAACACCAGTTCAAATCTGGTTGGGGCCACAAAAAACATGAACTTGTTCGAAAAAGTTGTTAAATATGTTGATGAATCTTTTGGAGAAAAAATGCCTCATTTTGAGAGAACGGTTTTTTGGATTAAACATTTTTTACCGAATACTAACGAAGCTCACAAAATAGCAGCGTATAGCCATGACATAGAAAGAGGTCTAAATGGAGAAAAAGACAGGGATTATACTAATAGAAATTTTATTGATGCGCATCAAAAAAAGAGCGCTCAAATTATGGCAGATTTTCTTAAAAATCAAAGTGCTGACAAAAATCTAATAAATATTGTTATTAGTTTAATTGGAAACCACGAATTTGGAGGCGACGAAGAACAAAACGCACTTATGGATGCAGACTCAGTAAGTTTTTTTGAAACTAATGCTGAGATGTTTGTAAATAAACGCGCAAAAATTGAAGGGTATAAAAAAGTAAAAGAAAAATTAGACTGGATGTTTAGTCGTATCAGCTCAGAAGAACACAAAAAATTTGCAAGAAAAAATTATGAAAAATGGATTAAAGCTCTCGACAATTATAAATAAAAATCGACGCCTTCACGTCGATTTTTTGTATTAACTTCTAATTATTTGGCGGCTGTGTCGCATCATAATCTGGCGGGATTTGCCAATAGTTGATTATATATTCCGCCAATTGCTTGAAAACAGGCACTGCTGAAAGGGCTGACTTTGGAACTTTTGGGTTATCTAATTTTACCAATATTAAAAATTGCGGATTAAGGGCCGGACCGTAACCAACATAACTCTGAATGGTTTTATCCGGGTCGTACCCTCTCCCGTTTTCTAACGGAACCTGGGCTGTTCCTGTTTTTCCAGCAAAATAATAACCGGGAATATTAGCAGCTGCATTAAAACCCTTATCCGCCACGTCAATTAACATTGAATTTAACTGCGAAATTGTCTGCTGAGAAACAACCGGATCAGAAATTTCCGGCTTTGTATAAGTTTGTTCGCCTCCGTTTACAATTTTTTCAACTATATACGGCCTTACTAATTTTCCTCCATTGGCAATGGCGCAAAAACCTCTGGCAATCTGCATGGGCGTCAATTCAATTCCCTGACCAAAGGAAGCCGTGGCAAAGTTCATATCCGGTCCATTTTTTAAACTATCGTTGCGCGAATAAACTTCTCCCTGAAGGTCAACTCCTGTTTTCTGGGTAAACCCGAATTTATCAATGTAATCAAAAAATGTTTTGTGTGGAATTTGTTGTTCTGCAAAAACTGCCCCCGTATTGATTGAATTTTCCAAAACCTGAGTCATCGTTTGTTTACCCCAAACTTCATTGTCGAAATTATGAATCGACTTCGAACCAAAAGTTACAACGCCCGTATCGGTATAAGTTGTGTCTGGAGTTATCTTGCCTTCGTTTATTGCGGCCGCCATTGTGAATGGTTTCATTATGGAACCGGGCTCAAACAGTTTTTGCACTGCGGAATTTTGGAAAATACTTAAATCTTTTTCTTTTGAATATTGATTGGGGTCAAAATTAGGAAAATTTGCCAAAGCTAAAATTTTTCCGGTATCAGGTTTTAACACTATTATCTGACCGGAATCTATATCGTCTTTTTTTTGTTCTTGTTTTAATAATTCCTCTGCCTGAAACTGTATATTATAGTCAATTGTCAAATAAATATCTGATCCATCCATAGAAATTTGATCATCGTTTGAGAAAAGAGAATCTATGCCCGATTTCTTTTCCTGAACTCCAGATTTTCCTTTTAAAATATCATCGTAATAACCTTCTACGCCATATTGACCAGAACCGGACCCGCCTAAAAATCCAACTACTTCTGATGCCATTTCTCCTTGCGGATAAAATCTGTCTGGCACGTTCTGCCAAAATAAGCCCTTCAGATTCAGGGCTTTAATTTTATTTAATTCCGCGGTCGACAAATCTTTTTGTATAACCACATAAGAGCCTTGGCTGTCCAATTCAGAAAGTATTTGCTCTTGCGGCTGACCAATAGCGCTGCTTAATGCCGTTGCAAAAGCCTGCTTGTCTATAATGTCTTTAGGATTTACAGATATTGCCCAACTGTCTTCGTTTATAGCCAAACTTTTTATTTCTCCCGATTCTTGTACTCCTTTTGACTCTTGGCTATTTTCACAAAAAATCTGACCCCTTGATCCTATAACATTATTGAAAACTGTCTGCTGGCCGAGAGCCTGCGCCTCATAAAGTTTGCGCTCCAAAATTTGCAGAAAAAATAGGCGGCCGACAACAGCTGCCCCTAAAATAAAAATCAAGACTAAAATTACGTTTGCGCGCCAATTGATAGGCTTTTTCATCTTTATATATTCTTGTCTGTCTGCGCCGCTTCAGCCGAACTGTCTAAAACACGTATATATTTTATTGGGGTGGAACTAATTTTTTGAAAATTTAATTCTTGTATTTTTATAAAAGCTTGCCCCAAAAAGCTATTTTCTGCAAAAGAAATCACTAAACTCTTATTTTCATCTGAAAGCTGGCTAATTTGTTTTTCATAGCTGTTTACCAAATAAGACCCCTGTGTTAAATTATTTATCTGCCAAACATAAAAAACCAATAAAGATAAACCTACAAAAAAACCCATAAAACAAACCACTTTCCAGTTTATCGCGGGGAGACCTATGGAGCCAACTTTGGTTCTTATTCCGTTAAATAATTTTTGCGAAACGGATATTACCGTCTTGCGGTATTTAACGGAATGAATTCTTCTTTGGGCTTTTGAATATCCTAATACTGCTGTTGTCATATTTGCGAATTTTTAATTTTTAATTTAAAATTTTAAATAATCAGGAGTCAAAATTTTAGTAAAAATTTTGACACGATTTTATTTCAAATTGTAAATTTAAAATTTTAAATTTTTACGGCTACTCTCAGCTTTGCAGATCTTGAACGCGGATTTTTACCAAGCTCCTCTCTGCCCGCTGTTACTGGTTTTTTTGTTAATATTTTTAAAATTCCCTTTTTCGCTTCACTCGCAAAAAAATTTTTGACTATCCTGTCTTCCAAAGAATGAAAAGATATAAGTACTAATCTGCCCTCTGAAGCCAATACCGAAACTGCCTGCGGCAAAACTCTTTTAATATTTTCTAACTCGTCATTGACCGCGATCCTCAACGCCTGAAAAGTTCTAGTTGCATAATGAATCTTACCTCTCCAGTATGCCGATGGGGTCGCGTCCTTTACGATTTCTATTAATTGAAATGTAGTTTTAATCCTCCCAAGTTTGCGCTGTTCAAATATATTTTTTGCGATTTTTTTAGCAAATTTTTCTTCGCCATAATTTTCTAAAATATCCTTAATTTTTTCTTCAGACCATTCATTCACGATTTTTTCTGCAGTTAAATAATTAACTTCATCGTTATATCTCATATCTAACCCCTGGTCTACTTGAAAAGAAAATCCTTTGTGTGTTTTTTCTAATTGAGCCGACGACATTCCTAAATCCAATAAAATCCCGTTAACCCCGTTAGAGGTTTTATTGGTTTGTGGCGCCCCCGAAGTATCCTGACCTCTAACGGGGTTAACCTGCCCAAAACCCTTTCTTTCAATAATTTCTATCAAATTTGCATAAGATTCATTAACCAAAACTATTCTATCTTTAAATTGAACATGCAACCATTGACTTGATGTAATCTGCTGGAGATCCAGGTCGATCCCTAAAACTTTCCCTTCGGGTCCATTTTTTTTCAATATATCTTCCGAATGACCGCCCTCTCCAATCGTGCAATCAACAAAGTCCTCATTTGGCTTTGGATCCAAATATTCTAAAACTTCTTTTTTAAGAACTGCTGTGTGAATCATAATTTTGAGCGAAGTAGGAATATAAAAAATAAGTTTTCATATTCCGACTGAGCGATAAATTATATAAATGACGAAGTCATTTCTATAATTTTTTTAAATTCCCATGTTCCCTAATTTTGAAACTATATCGCTTACTCCTTTTTCAGCTTCCTTTGTCCAAGCATTCCAATTTTCCAGATCCCATATTTCCAATCTGTTGGATAATCCGCAAATAACAACATTTTTATTTAAGCCTGCATATTTTTTTAAATAATCCGGCACCAATATTCTTCCTAATTTATCCAAACTTATTTCCATGGCTGAAGCCAGCATTGTTCTGGTAAAACTCCTGGCCTCAGGCTGGCTTATCGTCAAATTGCTTAATTTTTCAGACATAACCATAAATTCTTTTTCTGTATAAACAACTAGGCAGTTTTCGACTCCCTTTGTAACAATCACCTTATCTCCCAACTCACCTCTAAATTTTGCAGGCAGAGCTAAGCGCTTCTTGATATCAATTGTATGTTCGTATTGACCTATTAACATGCGAAGATTTAAGATTTAAGATTTAAGATTTAAGATTTAAGATTTAAGATTTAAGA
>Ga0182027_10005262_pt1 | contig 19721 bp, 10 predicted proteins | sample 712E1DmetaG_FD_121300 | JGI IMG/M metagenome (GOLD analysis project Ga0182027, IMG submission 121300) | Permafrost microbial communities from Stordalen Mire, Sweden - 712E1D metaG (Illumina Assembly) | ecosystem: Environmental > Terrestrial > Soil > Wetlands > Permafrost | place: Sweden...
TTTGCGCATTTTACCATTTTACGCCCACTTTGGCGAAACATCGCCCCCTTTACTATATAGTATGCTCTCTTTGGATATTTATTAATTTTTGTAGGATCTCGTAAAGTTTGGCAATATGTTCGTAAAGTTTGGCAATGATATACATAAAGTGTGGAACTATCCTTAACATAAAGTTTGGTACTTTCCTACCTTAAAAAATTGCAGTTTTCTACAGTAGGATAAAAATCCATTACATAAAGTATGGCATTATCCTACAAAGATGTTACATAAAGTATGACACTATCCTACATTACTTGTAGGTTCTCTAAGTTGATGCCTGTAGGGTCTCGAAGTTCTTAGCACTGTGTTCGTAATTAATGGCACTGGGTGCGTTATTCTTAGCACTATCCGCAACATAAAATGTGGCACTGGACTACCTTAAAAAATATGATTTTCTTAAACTAGATAAAAAATCTTAACGGAAAACATGGCACTGTCCGACAACAATGTTACATAAAATATGGCACTATCCTACATTTACTTGTAGAGTAGTGCTTTTTAATTGACCAATCATCGGCGTCGGATTTTGTATGCATGGTGCTATGTTTGGAAAGAGAGTCATTGTCCGTTCTATAAATTGAGGTACTTCCCTGCATGAAAACAGAAGTCCATTGTTTCGGACCATTTATTGAGCGGTAAACTTCTGTTGTGCAGCTTGGGGGTTTTGACTGTAAAATAGAGATATCATAATCTTCTAGACATAGCTGGGGTTCCTTTCATGCTCTCAAACGATTACGATTTAACCTCTTCTGATATTCAGCAACTCTCCAGTGCGGACGCGGTGGCCGGCCTCTTTACTACACTGGGCTACGATACTGCTCAACGCATCCCACAGACCGCTGTAGCCATGGGGCTCCCGGAGTCGCTGGCACGCGAGGTGACGCGGATCGAGCGGATCGCGGATGAAGAACAGGGGGCGCTGCAGGTTTATCTGGTAGAGTTGAAACATGTCGCCGTTGTGCATATCCAGACCCTGGCACGCTTCTTTAAAAGCCGGGCAGGGCTATTCCTGCTTGTGCTTACTACGCCGGATTACGAAAGGCTGGACTTCGTACTCTTTGAGCCGACCGCGCCGGATGTGCAAGGCCGGCCGGCCGGTGGGTTCGCCGCAGCCCAAATCGTGCTGCGGCCTCGCATTCTAAGCGTTAAACGTTCCAACCCCGATCCGGTAAGCCGACGTGTCCTACGGCGTTTCTCGTATACCGAGATCGACGCCGATTACCAATGGGATAAATTGCGCTCGGCTTATGGCGTGGCGGAGTGGTCAGAGCCGCTTTTCAATAACCGGGCATTATTCTCAGACTATTATCTCAATGAGCGACTGCCAAACAGGGATGAGTGGAAGGAAGACCCGCATCCTTCCTACCACGCCTTGAGTAACTTGTTGGTAGATGTTAGGCAGAAGTTCTCCAACCAGTCCGAAGAAAAGTTGCGCTTGGAACTCCTGGAGCCGGCTTTCCAGGTACTGGGTTGGTCCATCCAAGCTGGGAAAGGCCCCAGAGATGAGAGTACGGACCAGCCAGATTATTGGCTCAAGACTCCGAATGGGAAGAAAGTGCCCTGCCTGGCCTATGGCTGGGACCGGGCGCTGGATGGGCCGGATGACAAACGGGATGCCGACACGCCACGGGAAAACCCTGCCCAAACGGTGGTCAGCGTGCTGAATTGTGCGGAGGATGACTGCGCCGGCTGGGCGATCATGACCAACGGTAAAACCTGGCGGCTATACTCGGCGCATGCTCACAGCCGGGCGACCAATTATTACGAGATTGACCTAGAAGAAACCCTTGCCAGTCCGGATCTGGCAGACGCCTTCCGGTATTTCTGGCTGCTGTTCCGGGCAGAATCTTTCAAGGATCAGCCGGCTTTTGTTGACTCATTGTTGACCGAATCCGAAAGCTACGCCAAGGCATTGGGCGAGCGATTAAAGGACAGGGTGTTCGAGCAGGTCTTCCCGCATTTCGCCGAAGGGTTCGTGCAGCAGTGGGGCCGGCCGGCTGTAGAACTTTCCGATGAAGAACTGACCGATACCTATCACGCCACACTGACATTCCTTTATCGCCTGCTGTTTTTGCTGTATGCCGAAGCACGCGACTTGCTGCCCGTTCGGGAAACACGCGGCTACTGGGAGATTTCGCTGGACCGCATGAAGAAGGAAATCGCCGAAAAAGCTGGCGAGATTTCCGACCTGACACCGGAGCGCCTGAAGAGGACCTATTCTGCCACCACAACAGACCTGTATGACCAGTTGAACGGGCTGTTCCAGGTGGTCGATAAGGGGGATGCCACGCTAAACGTGCCGATGTATAACGGCGGATTGTTCGTCACCCTGGATGGGACCGCCCTGCCGGAAGCAGATGAAACCGAAGCCGAAGAAGTACGGGCAGCGCGGTTTTTATGCACGCATAAGATCCCGGATCGATCGCTGGCCCTGGGGCTGGATCTTTTGAGCCGCGATATCGATGAGAAAAGCCAGGCGTTGGCGATGATCGATTACAAGTCGCTGGGGGTTCGCCAACTCGGTTCGATTTACGAAGGCCTGCTGGAATTCAAACTGCGGGTGACCTCCGAGAAAATGGCCGTGGTGGCCGGCAAGAAGGGCGATGAGATCGTGCCATATGCCGAAGCGCAAAAAAAAGGCATGAAGATCCGGCAGACCGGCAAGGGGGCGGAGCGCAGTGAGTCGGTTATCCATAAAGGTGATGTCTACCTCGAAAACGACAAACACGAGCGTAAGGCTTCCGGTTCCTATTACACGCCCGATTACATTGTCAAATATATCGTTCAGAACACGGTCGGGCCGGCCCTCGAAGCCAAAACTGATGGCCTGCGTCCCAAGTTGCGGGAGGCACAAAAAGCCTATCATGCCGCCATGGCACGCCAGCAAGCCTTCCAAAAGATGGGTCAGAAAGGCGACGACCCCGAAAAGACCGCCTATACCTTCCGCGGGTTGGTGGATGAGCTCTTTGACTTGCGCGTGCTCGACCCGGCCATGGGCAGCGGGCACTTCCTGGTGGAGGCGGTCGATTACCTCACGGATGGCCTGCTGGCTTTCCTGAACGCCTTCCCGTGGAACCCGGTCACAGCCGCGCTGCGCCAGACCCGCCTGACCATTTTAGACGAGATGCAAAAGCAGGGCGTGAACATCGACCCAGCCCGCCTGACGGATGTCAATCTGCTCAAACGGCATGTGCTCAAGCGCTGTATTTACGGCGTGGACCTGAACCCGATGGCAGTGGAACTGGCTAAGGTCAGCCTATGGCTGGATTGCTTTACACTCGGTGCGCCGCTTTCCTTCCTGGATCACCACCTTAAGTGTGGCAACTCGCTGATCGGAGTGCGCATTGAGGAAGTGCGCGCCGCCATCGAGATGGCAGCCGAGCAGGAACGCCTGGAAATCCCCTTACTTGTGGGTGTTATGGGAGGCAGCCAGTTTGCGGGCGTGATGATGTCAGTTGATTTGATGCGGCGGGTAGGTGAACTGAGTGACGTGACTGCCGCGCAAGTAAAAGAAAGTCGAACAGAATTCCGCAAAGCCGCTGATGCGCTTGCGCCTTATAAACGAATCCTGGATGTGTACACCAGCCGCTGGTTTGGCAATGCGGATACGAAACTTGACCAACCTGCCATTTCGTTCTTGCGGGATGAACGAAACCTTCCCTGGATTCAGAACCCCACTGAACATACCCCATCAAAACCCGCAACCCGAATCATTGCGGAAACTGCGTTGAAAGTAGCCCGCGAAAAGCGCTTTTTTCATTGGGAATTGGAATTCCCCGAAGTGTTCTTTGGTGCCAGCCAGGTTAGCCAGCAGCAGATTGTGATGAAAAAGAATCCTGGTTTCGATGCTGTAATTGGCAATCCACCGTATGATGAACTCTCAGATGATTCTGCCGGTTATGAAATAATTGAACGAGCATTTTTACAAAGCTCGCCTTTGTATCAGCCTACCAAAGAATCGGGTGGACGTCCAAATTGGTACCATTTCTTTATGCTGCTTGGCGTTCATCTAGTAAAAAGTTTAGGGATGCAAGGATATATTGTTCCAATGTCTTGGATTGGTGATACATTCACCAGTGGAGTTCGTCGTTGGCTGATGGAAAACCATCGTCCTGTTTCGATAGATTGTTTTCCCCAAAAGGATGATCCCAAGAATCGCGTTTTTCAAGATGCAAAATTATCTACAACGATTTACATCGTCCAAAAGAACCGAACTCAAGGCGGGACCAAAGTGCGAATGCACCCAGGCAAAGATATTATTAGTACTTCATTTTACATTGTCGAAATTGATATTTTGGAGAAACTTAGTCCTGGAACAGTAATAATTCCAATCACTTCAGTTATAGGGTGGGAAATCCTTAAAAACGTTGCTATGTCTCCAAAACTAGGAGCTTGGGGTGAGCTGGCAGCTAAACCAACTTCTGGTGAAATTATCTTCAATGATGATACTCGTCCTTATATGACAGAAGATAATTCTTATGATTTGATATTACGTGGTGGTCATATTCAACGTTACGAATTACTTGATGACGCTCGACAAGGAACTCCGATCTATTTGAAAACTGCTGAATACCTGGCGTCATCACGAGCAGATTCAAAAGCCTTCGGCCACAAAAAACCACGTATTGTTTATCAAGAAGGTTCTGCTATTGATGCTTGGCGACGAGTTGTTTCAACATATTTGCCTGCTGGGTATATATGCGGTCATAAAGTCTGTTATTTCGTTGATTACAAAGTCGATGAACTCTGCTTACTTGGAGTTTTTGGAAGTCGGCTTATTAACTGGCTGGTTGAATCATTAAGTTCGACAAATAGCTTGCCTGCCTACTTGATAAGCAATTTGCCTTTTCCGAGATTTGATTTTTACACCTCTTCCGAACGACGTATGGCTTTGGCAGATGAAGCACAGTCATTTGTGATAGCCGGCAACGAGTCCGGGCTGCTAGGGTTTGTTACTTCCCGCCTCATAACTCAACCCAAAGAAAGCGATGCCGTTCACGACCTCCTGGCCTCCCTGGCGCAGCGTATGATTGACCTGAACAAGCAAAAACAAACCGAGATGAAACGTTTCCTCGGCTGGCTGGAGGGGCTGCTCAAGGCCAGCGTTGATGATCTGACCGGCAAGAGCAAGCTTAAGAATTACCTGGGGGATTACCAGAAATCCGAACCGGAATTGAGCTTTGGCGAACTGGAAGACATCTTATACAAGAATAAGGGCAAGCTTGGCATCGCACTCGGCGAAGCTCGTCTTATGGCGAAACTGCGGGAAGAATTCGAGCAATCGCTGGCGGTTCTGCGCCCGCTGAAAGCCTCTCTAGCATGGACGGATGTGGTGATCGATCAGGTGGTGTATAAGTTGTACGGGTTGACGGAAGAGGAAATCAAGGTGGTGGAGGGGAAGGAGTAGAGGAATATATGGCTAAAATAACGGTAGATGTTGAAGTCCTACGTGAGCCAAATAACGAATTAAAAGCCGCTTATATACAACTTCGAGAATCCCTATTTAGAATAAGAGCCAAATTTGATCCAGCTTTAAAAATGTGGCCAGGAAATTTAGCTGCAGAATGGAAAACCGAATTTGAACAGTGGTTTACTGATACTTCGATCCAGGTGGAAAAGTTACAAACGTTGTCAGCGATGATTGATCATGAAATGTCTAGGTTTCAAGAAGCAGACATGATAGAAGAAATTCCAGGGGATTTTTTAGACAGACCACAAGATCAGAATGTAGTCAGAAATTGGTGGCACAATCTTTTAAGAAATCACGGGAAATATTCCAGTTATGCTTTCTTCTTAATCCTGCCATCTGACAAAGCAGCAATAAATTATCTGGTCGATTATGTCGATGAAATAGACTTGCTATCAAACAAGAATTGCTTGGCTTTGCTCTTTGGAAAGAACCGCGCGATAAGCTCAAACATGGACAAAGAAGCTTGGGGCAAATTGGTGTACGAATATGTGAAAGAAAACTTCAGTATCAAATTGGCGGAGTATTTTGAAATTCCTTTCACCCAATTCCCTTGCATGGTGGTTTTTCGAGATATTCGCGCACAAGAACATGTAGAAATCTCACTAAAGAACATGACAACCGATGAAATTATAAGAACCATGCGAGCAACCTTTGCCACACTGATGAAATCTGCCTCGGCAAAAGAGGATCCGATTCAAGCACTTCGGGCAAAAAGGGATCAGGAGAATTTCCTTAAAGCTGGGAAAAGCATCATTAGCGAGGGGCGGTCATTTGCCGGAAAAACAATCGAGGCAGTCATGGAAGCGGTGGTCAGCGCTTCCATCAAGTAAGGAAATTTAATGAGAATTCTCGTCGATCCGATGTTCGATAGGCTATATGTAACGAAAGTGGAGGCCAATTCATGACTAGCGGAAAACCCATGTGGGAACTGCTCAAGGAATGTGCTGAAGAGCTTACACGCGCGGGAAGGACGCCGTTCACACGCGGCGATCTCATCCAATGCGTTCAGCGATCTCATCCGCAATACGGTAAAAACTCATTGAACCCTATGATCCAGGGCATTACAGTGAATCTAAAGGGCGGCGCACCAGGCGCTGTCGGAAAGAATATCCTTCGTAGCGTCGGTACCGGTCAATTCGTACTTAATATGGGCAGTTCTGAAACGGCTTACCCTGCCCGAATACCAGTGATATCCTCGCCTGTTCCTCCAACTCACCAACCTTCACAATCGCCAACCCCGGGAACCCATACCACTGAAGAGGATATCAGGAATTTGCTGATGAGCATCCTGTATGACAGACTTGGCGCACAGAATACTTGGTCGGGGGATGGAAAAACCGCATCCTTCGATCTGAAGCCTGAGTTTCCCGATTTCATTTGTGAGGCTGAGAAACCCCTTCAATACCGGCTCCCCAATAATGCTACCCTATCACACGTTTCTGACATCCTTATTTCAAGACACAATATTGAGCGTTATATAAGTATAGAAATCAAGCATCGTTCGGCGGTGACAGACCAGTTCAAGTGCAGATCGTATGATATGCACCATTTGAGGCTCCAGTATGGAAAGAAGTTGTTGGGTATTCTAGTGTACGTCAAGGCAGATACGGGATTAGGTTTTGATCACGCAAAGGATATCTGCTATGATTTTCACCATTTCTTTGGAATCCCATCAAGTTCGATTAATACCCCTGCTGTCTGGGACGCATTCTTTCAAGCGATCACATCTTTTCTGAATGAAAAATGAAATTCTGCTAGTTAGCCGACTGGTTTCCTTTGCGAAGATATAAATATCTCAATGGGCTGGCCGAGGAGATCAAGGTGGAGGAAGGGAAAGCATGGTATCTGCAATAGAAATCGCAGACTTTCGCAGACGGTTGGAAGCTGATCCTGAAAATAGAGAGGCGCGACGCTCTTTCCACGAAAATTTTGAATGGTTGGAAGGATATTGGCGCAGTCAATTCGGTGATCATTACTTTGACGTGGCGTGGGATAAATACGGAGATTATTTTTGGGAACATGTTAGGGAAGTACAACAAGTTGCTCAAGTAATTGCAGGCTTACCACCTGTTGGCAACAATAAAGATAAAAACTATGAACCATCAATGGAAGTAAAACAGGCGACAAAATTATTGCAGACTTTGAATGAAACACCCAAGCATCATTTTCGTGCGTTGATGCTTATTGTGTGGCAAATAAGAAATAATTTGTTTCATGGTAAGAAGATGGAATTGACCGATGAAAGACAATACCAGCGGAACAAGGATCTGGTAATGCTGGCAACAGAAGTTACTGAAGCAATCCTCGGAAACTTAGTAGAAGCCGAAATTGCATGCCGATGAGTAAGAAGGCTATTCATTTGCTGGATAAGTTGACAAGAGAGAGTAAGCTCGGTTAAAGGGAAGGGAAAAGGGTATGGCAGAGTATAAATCCTTCAAAATTTCAAACGACGCATTCAACCGCGTTCATGCCGCTTTTATTCAATATGTTTCGGAAAAGGACCAGGTTCCATTTACCGAGTTCGATCGATCCAAATTTCTTCATGAAACAGAACTCGATTATAAAATAGAAGCCTTTGAGCACGGCCGCTCAGCCCTGAACCTTGAACAATGGTCATCCTGGAGAAAAGAGCCCGGCAAGATCTTGGAGGCAGTACGGAACGCGTGCAACCCTTCGATAAGCAAGAATCTTCTGGAACATCGCTATGGCCCTGAACATGGATCTTATAAAGCTCTCTATCTGGTAAGTACTCAGGATGAGATCTGCGGCCTTGAGGCACAACTTTACAATTTCTTCCTGAATGGTGATACGACCTACGAAAGGTTTGGCCCAAGATTTGAAGAGTTCCTGAAATATTTGCAGGAAAATCGCCTCGGTGCTTCCTGGCTGTTCCTCACATATCTTGCCTATCTTTTGGATTGCGATCTCTATTTTGAAGTACTTCCAACACGCTTTGAAATAGCAATTAACTACCTTGGTAATGCCCGAAAGATTCAAGGTTCTATTAGTTGGTCGCTTTATAAGCTGATCTTGGATTTTGTCGGTCAGCTAAAGGTATTACTTGCTTTGCATTCTCCTGACCGCCTTATTGACATCCACACTTACGTTTTTCTGTTGGGTGATGCAATTATTCCTCGCCTTGAAAAAGGAAATGCGGTAGCTGAGCCAATAGATGAGTTAGCACTTCTCGAAAAGAGACAACGCGCTGCTAAAAACCGGGAAAAAATTGGGTTGTTAGGAGAACTTGCGGTTCTTGAGTATGAACGCATAAGACTGAAACGTGCCGGTCGGGAGGATTTGGCAAGCCATGTACAACATGTGGCAGACATGCAGGGTAGTCAATGCGATATTCTTTCTTTCACGGAAGCAGGCGAACCCTTATCGATAGAAGTTAAGTCAACCACTCGTGACGTTGAAATGGGAGACAGCTTTTTTCTTTCTGAGGAAGAAAGAAAATATGCCGAAAGTTGTGGCCAGTCCTGGTGCCTTTGCCGCGTGGTATTTTCAGGAACAACTCGACAACCGCCGGAGATAACCCCTCTCGGTAACATGATTGCTAATTCTGAATGGAAAATGTTACCAGCCAGTTGGCTAGTAACGAAGAAATCAAATAATATGTAGTCTAATCTTGGTTCGATGATAAAGGGAAACATCATATGTGGATTGTACTTCTTGATTTATCAAGTTCAATGGGTGAGCCTTTCCAGGCAGAAAACCTCGAAACCTTGGGGCGCGTACGTATTGTGGAAGCTCAAAAAAAGATAGATGCAGCAAAGAAATCCTTTTTGATCGAATTAGAAAGACTGCTTCCATCCTTGCCAGTTATTTTGTTGGGTTTTCGTAGTACGGTGATTGAAGTATATAAGGGGCAAGCCTCTGAATATGATGAATTTAAGCGCCGCATAGAAAAACTTCAGCCAGATGACGGTACCGATATTGCGGTCGCTCTACAATATCTCTTGAATTATGAGGATCAGAAGCCGCAAGTACTGCTCATTTCGGATGGGCAGTCTCCACTTGAGCCAGCAAAGGCCGAAGCACATAGTTGTGCCAATGCCGGCATCCGTATTGACATGTTAGTTATAGATCCTACTGAAGAGGGGTTGGAGATGGCAAAAGCCATTGCAGGCATAACCCAGGGCCGCTGGGAACCGGTCACAAGTGCAGAACAGTTGGCTAAAAAAATCCAGGCATCAGGAGAAGCTCGCTCTGCCGATCTGGCCAGAGCCGAAGAATTCTTATCGCGTGCTGATCTTGAATATCAGGAAATATCAAAGCAGTTAGAGGATAAGACCCGCCTGGCCTTTTCGGCCGGCTATCCATCAAGAATCCACCTTCATCGCAGGTATCCTCTTGTGGTCTACATTCATCTTGAAGAACTTCAAGAAACGATCCAGAAATTCCTAATGGATGAAATCGCTCTACCCGATGTAACTCCTGCAATCTCAAGTTCACTTTCTTCCACTCGGATCCCGCGCGGAACTCTGATAACAGTCCAACCGAATATTCCTGATATTTTTGCCAACCCGCCGCGGCAGGAGGTGGTCTGGCTAGAGGATTACCACAAACTACCTTTTAATATCCAATACTCGGGTACTTCCGAAGGTGCAAGCTGCGCCGGTTTTATCGATATTCTAGCGTTAGGAGTCATTATCGGCCATATCCCTGTTTCTATCACTGTAGAGAGCGAATCGCAAGGTTCACTGGCTGAACCGCCCATGATCGTGGTGGGCAACCCTTATGCCAGGGTGTTCGCATCCTACTCTCATCATGATGATGCAGTTGTCCAAGCGTGTAAAGAGACCTACAAGGCATTGGGCATCCATCTTTACGTTGACCGGGACGATCTGCTAAGCGGGCAACCCTGGCGAGATACGCTGCGCAAGATGATCCTCAAAAGCGATTTGTTCCAGTTATATTGGTCGCAGAATGCTGCTGATTCAACCGAGGTGGCGCATGAATGGCGGCTGGCACTGGATATCAGCAGATCCCGCACCGGCAATTTTATCCGGCCTTTATTTTGGAAATATCCCCTCGTGCCTCCACCAACCGAACTCGGTCATCTTCACTTTACCTATCTGGAAGTGGATAAGTTACTCGTTGCTCCAAAAGATGTGAAGATAGAAAAAGAAGACACCAGTTCTCCCTGGCAAAGCATCGACGTTACTTTCCCGGTCATTGCTTTGATTGAAAAAGATGCAACTGCAGAGTCAATGGATATAATCCAGAAATCGATTGGACAAGTTGTTCCTTTCCTCGAATATGTCACTGGCCTTCGTTATTACCCGCCAACCACGCTCCTAGTAGATGAGTATACCGTGAAGTCCATTCGCAGCTTCTTGGCAAACGATAATAATATGGATAATGGCGTAAATCAGCAGGAAATTGGCTTTGCTTTGGAAATACTCCGCTCCTCAGCACTAGCTTTTCATATGCATATGCTCGACCCTGAAGATATAAATTATGATGACGAAAAAGAAATAAAGCAATTTTATGGGATTAGCAACGAAGTGGAATGGAGTGATTTTCAGCATGTTCGTATAGCATGCGAGGGCATTTACAATTTAGTAAAAGAGTATCTTGAAAGGGAAGATCCTTCTAAACAACCGCATTGGGCTCAAGTGCTAGATTATGGTGGTAACAACAATACCTTCCAAAAATACGCAATATTCTCGGATTACCTGGATAAATGGTTTGAAGCTTGGCTGAATTACTTAGATATTGCAAGCTCACAACATAATAAGTATGTTGAAAATTATTATACAATCCCCCTTTCAGCTCTTGACTGGTTAAGAACCCAACTTCCGGATGTGGATTTTCAGATTACATCAAAAAAAGAATCATGGGAGAAAAATGGTTCAACTGAATGTACCCTGCACATTCAGGTGAGCGAGATTCATAAAGTCGCCACATTTTTGAGGCCGCTTATCATTAGGGCAGTCCTATCTAGCAATGGGGTTTCTTCCATTGTTACGAAATATTTTACTAATATCGCTCATACATATGGAATCTTTGCGAACTCTGAATCTGAAAATGCTAACCAATATTTGCTAAAACTTGCAAAGGAAAAAAACTGGCCAGAAGGAATTGCCCTAATCGGTAACCATAAAATATTGGTTTGTATCGATGCGCTCGAACGTTACAAATCAGCGTTACTCGAAATGGGGCTTAATGAACAGCGGGCGAATCAGATGGCTGCCTGGTTCATCCAATCTGTACTCGTACACGAACATTTCCATGCAATCGCAGCAACTGGTTTGGATAAACAAGGGGGAACATCCTGGGCAGTGACCAATTGGGATGAATGGCACCTAGGCAATACTCTAAACGAATCCCTTGCAGCTTGGATGGAAAAGCATTTCTTCCGCGACAACGATGCAATGTTTAGCAGTATCATCGATTATATTCATTCGGGGCCGTATCCCGATTGGCCTTATCGAGGCGCAGACAAAATTGAGGAAATATACCAAAGCCAGGGTCTGCCGGGCGTTCGTGAGTGGATCCGACGCTTAAGGGAAGACCCTCCATATGCTCAGAAAGTATTTGATAAATTGACCTGACAATTATTCGAATGGAAAAGGCTATGCTTTTACCCTATGTAATTGATAATCAGAGCCATAAACTGGCCGATGTTCTCAACTCGGTAATGGAATCGCATCCAGGCATGTCACTGGATGTGGCTTCCGCCTACTTTAGCGTTAGTGGTTACCGCGCTCTGCAAGTACAGTTAAATGGCCTGCGCAGTTTCCGGCTCTTACTCGGTTTTCAACCCACCGAGGGCAGAGATATCGGGCTTAAACCTAATGCAGCTGCGCTTAAATTCAATTTGCGCGACGATCTGGAATGCGAACTCTTTACCGAAAAAACTCTTCGCCTGGTCGAAGACCTGATCGCTTACTTGCGGCGCGCAGATGTAAGCGTGAAGTTGTATGAAAACGGTTTTCTGCATGCTAAAGCGTATCTATTCTATGGCGATAAAGGCTTGCAAGCATCCTTCTTCGACCGGTTTCTGCCTCTCATTGGTATTGTCGGATCATCGAATTTCACCGGTCCGGGCCTTCTGACCAACAAGGAACTTAACCTTGCCCATAAGACTCTCCTTGATCCCGAAGAAGTCGACGACGCCCAGGCACGCGCCACGGCAGAGCGATTGGTGGATGAACATGCCAGCAAGACCATCACCGCATCCAACCGTCGCATTCTGAAAAGCGAGGTGGGCGCGCGTGCCATCCTTGATCTGGTGGATTGGTACGAAAAACAATGGGAGCAAGCGCGCGATTTCAAGGAAGAACTCATCCAATTGCTGGACACATCCAAATTCGGCGGTTTTGAATACACCCCCTACGATATTTACCTCAAGGCGATCTACACCTACTTCAAAGACGAACTGGACGTAACCGAACTTCCCAATGTACGCTCAGCGGTGGAGCTTTCCGAATTCCAGGATGATGCCGTCAAGAAAGCCCGCCGCATCCTGGCAAAATATGACGGTGTATTAATCGGCGACTCGGTTGGCATGGGGAAAACCTGGATCGGCAAGAAACTGTTGGAGGACTATGCTTATCACCAGCGCATGAAAGCGCTGGTTGTCTGCCCGGCTTCGTTGAAGGAAATGTGGGAGCAGGAATTGGCTGCGGCGACGATCGCCGCCCAGGTTATCACACAGGAGTCATTAGGTCAGGTGGACGGCCGCATGGATATTACGCAATACTCAGACGCGGATGTAATTTTGGTCGATGAATCTCACAACTTCCGCAATCGAAATTCCCAACGTTATCAAAGCCTCGAACAAATTATCGCTGCCAACCGCGGCCGCGGTCGCAGCGGGATGCGTACCAAGGTTATTTTATTGACTGCCACGCCGATCAATAACACTATATTTGACCTGTACAGCCAGATCATGCTTTTCGCGCAAAACGATCGCGGCTACTTTGCCGGGGCAGGGATTGGCGACCTATACCGGTATTTTCTCGTAGCTCGCCAGCAGGTTCATGATGAACAAACCAGCGCTGCGCTGTTCAACCTGCTGGAAGAAGTCGTCATCCGCCGTACTCGTCCATTCATTCGCAAGGCCTATCCCAATGCTACCATCATGGGCAAACTGGTCAAATGGCCGGAACGCAAACTCCGCACGATCCGCTACGACCTTGAAGCGACGTATGAAGGTATCTATGAGGATATCGTTCAGGGCATCGAGCGCCTGACACTGGCATCCTATAGCCTGGAGTCTTTCAAGAAAACCAATATTGAGCGCGATGAATTTGAAGAAGGTCGCGAACAGGCGCTGGTTGGTATTTTCAAGACCCGCTATTTAAAACGGCTTGAATCCAGCGTGGAGGCTTTTCGGATCAGCATCCGCCGAGCACTGGCATTTACAAAAACCTTCGAAGATTACGTACTGGCCGGCCAGCTGCTCGATAGCCGGTCCTTTCAGAAAGCGATGCAATTCCTAGCCAGCGAAGATGAAGAAGACGACGCCACCCCCACCTCCCTGGCCGATGATTTCGATGTAAACGTGGATGCGAAGGCCTTTTTAGAGTCGCTTCCAGAGTTGGATACAGCACAATATGATTTGCGAAAACTTCATAAAGCCATACAGCTCGATGTTGAAATTCTGACGGATATATGGCATCTGATAAAGGATATTTCCCCGGAAAAGGACGCCAAACTCGCCCAATTGAAGTTTCTGCTGGGGAATGAATTATGCGGAAAAAAAGTTTTGCTTTTTACTTACTATAAAGATACTGCCCGCTATCTCTACCGCGAACTTGGGCTTGAACATGGTCAGGGCTGGCGCAAGTCGATAGGCGATCCCACCATCCGCCGCATGGATAGCAGCGAACCGACCAAGGAGCGGCAGAAACTGATCCAGGCGTTTTCGCCTGTTTCCAATGGCAAACCTGAAATTGCTGGAACAGAACAAGAAGTTGCTGTGATGATTTCCACGGATGTGCTTTCCGAAGGACAAAATCTGCAAGATTGTGGCATTCTGGTGAATTACGATTTGCATTGGAATCCCACCCGTATGGTGCAACGCGCCGGACGCATTGACCGTATTGGGTCGGCATTTGATCAAATCTCCATCCAGAATCTATTTCCGGATGCTGGATTGGAACGTCTGCTTGGCCTGGTGGAAAGCCTGAGCCAGAAAATCGCCCAGATCGATGCTACTGGATTTCTAGATGCCAGCGTTTTGGGGGAAACTGTCCATCCACGCAATTTCAATACCTTGCGCCGCATCGAGGATGAAGACGGGACGGTTGTCCAGGAACAGGAAGATTTCATTGAACTAGCCAGCAGTGAGTTCATGCTTCAACAACTTAAGGCTCTTCTTGCCAGTGGAGCACAGGAACGACTGGATGCACTACCCGATGGAATCCACTCTGGACTTTATCGTACAGGATATCGCGGTCTATTCTTTTATTTCACTGCTCCAGATGCTGCACATCCAGAACTCAGCCAGCATTTCTGGCGCTATTATGATCTCCAGACCCAACGAATTACCGACAACCGCTATATCATTGCCAATCTCATTGCCTGCGCGCCGGATACTCTGCGCTTTATGGGTGGGGCGGATGTGTTTGCCATCCAGGAGAAGGTCCAGGCTGATATATTGAGTTCCATTCAAAACCAGGCAGCTCTGGAAGCCGCCCCGAAAATTATCGACCCCATTCAACAAACTGTAGCTGCTGTTCTACGCTCGTTTATGAGCCATCCAAAACTTCAGCGAAGCGAAGTAAGACAGGCGCTGAAGGTTCTCAACCAACCTATAATCAGGTCTGCCACTAAAAAGATCAAAGCAGCATACGAGTTGTATCAATCCGACAATAATGAGATGACCTTGCTGAAAGCAGTATTGAGCAGTGGGCAAAGTGATTTCGTTGAATCTGTTCGACCTGTTACGAATCCAAGTCCAAGCTCGATCAGCGTAGATGATTTACATTTGATCTGCTGGGAATATGTTTGGTCGTAAGTATTAATAATCCGGGCGACTTTTCCTTTGGGGAGTTTAGTCCTGTCCTGGCAGCGGAACTTATAACTTCTGGCCTGGCTATTTGCTATCTGTCAACCTTCAAGACATCGTGGAAAAAATACTACTCTAAGAGGTTCACCAACCTTCATAACATCGTGGACGGATAGCAATGGCACCAAGTAAGCGGTCGAGAAAGCCGAATATATAGAACCTTCGGCATTAAAATGCCAACCTCTGGCAGTTTAAAGTTTCCACGATGTTGTGAAGGTTCACTTGATACATTATTTTCCACGATCTTATGAAGGTTTTTCCTTTATATCTTCCACGATGTTATGAAGGCCGACAGCTATCTCTTAGTATGGTGAACCCAGCTACGCAGCGAACAGAGCATTGGAAGAAAAATAGCCAGGCAATATAAAACGCCTGGCTCGGTGACCAACCTCGTTTTGAGTACAATAAAACGCCTCATCACGGGTTCAGGTATAGAGTTACGTCTTCATCTGATTCTTCGACCAGGGACCAGAGAGCTGCATCAAGCCGGCTCGCCTCGAGATGTTGAAGCTTACCAGTGCCACTGCAGACCATGCAATCGCAAGCCGCATCGGCGCAATATGGACACAAAGCCAATGCTTCGTGAAGCTTGCTGTCTCCGGATTCACTATCCGGATACTGGAAGATGATCTTCGGCTTGCCTGGAAATGTGCAAACATTCTGACCGTGGTCGTATTGCCATGGTCCGGCCTTTCCAGCCAGCTTGTGGATGATCAGGTAGTGGTTGCCATGGCAAGCACACTTGGATATTTCATCTTTCTTTTTGCAAGTACCAGTGCATTGGATACAGTGTCTGCCCCAATGGCACGAAGGGCAGCCTTCGCCTTTCAGGAACCTGACAGCGTCGGCTGCGGTCATATTCCCTTCGCCCCTGGAGTAGGTTATGCCATAACAATCCCAAGGCTCCCCGCATTTTCTGCAATAAATAACAGCCATATTTCACCTCCGTTCAGAAAAAATAGAAGCAAGATCTGTCCACTTTGCGCGGCCTGAACCAGCGCACAGGCACTGAAGCTGGTGCATTTATTTTCATGGAATTTTCTCAATAAAGTCCGGTGGCAGGATATGTGAGCGATAATTTGACCAGGTTATCTCTGCCAGATCCAGCTTGATCCTGGAAATCTTTTCCCGTAATTCCGGTTTTACCAGACTGGCGTTAACATATCCCAACCAGTACGGCACATAATTCAGCCACAAGCAGGCAATCGAACGGGTCTGGGAAGAATTATCCGAACGGAACACCAAAGTTCTGACGTAAAATAGACCGTTGGCCAGGGCTGAGTCCCGTTTGATCCTCCGAACCTGGGTATTGCTGGAAAGGCCGAGGATGCCGCACAACTCGTAGACGGGAAGGATGAACTTGTTCTCGTCTGTCAGGAACACCTCCATGGTTTCCCCATAAAACTCGAATACGTAACGTTTAACTATGTTCATAAGTTTTGGCGAGATAACCCCTTTATATTGGGGAAATCGCCATCCTCCTTTCAAGGGTTGGTTGTCGAATAAAATAATCGCGGAACAATCATTCATCTTTTTTCAGTCACCTCCTACAAATGGATTTATACCTGCTCGCCTGAGGAGCGGTTCGCCATTATTTGATGTACCGATCCTCGATTATTCAAGAAGAGATATTGTCCGCTTCCGTCGATTCCCGGTCCACTGATGGGCGTGATCTTTCCCTGCCTGATCCGTTCGTTGAGTTGCGATCTACTAACCCCCATTCTTTTTGCCATTTGAGTCGCGGACAAACGGTTCTCTGGACATAACTCATCCAAGTCTTTCCGGCAGAAAAGATAACTGTGACAATTATCGATACCTGGTCCAGAAATTGGTTTAAGCCTTCCGTTTCTGGCCCACTTCTGTACAACTAAAGACCCCACGTCGAGAATGTCAGCTGCCTCGTTGGTAAAAACATGATCTGCAGCGAATCTGTCCAAATCATGCTGGGTAAAATATTGGGCTGTACCATAAGTTTCGGCGGGTTTTATTAATCCGGCCTTGACCCATTTCGAAACGGTTCCGACTTTGACTCCCATCCGCTTGGCGATGTGCTTCTGTCGAATCCAGCCCCTATCAACCAAAACCAGCTCAACATATTCATCGATTGCATGGGGGTCAAAGCGTAAGTCACAGAAGTTGGAGGGCTGAGGTAATACATAGCAACGCATATCTCCATCCCCCACTCGTTTGAGGATCTGGGCCATATTTAACCCGATTGCTGACAATTTCTGAGCAGCCTTGGTCAGATCCACTTTATTGTCGTATCCAGAATCCCTCAAGTAAGTGCAGAAGCCAAGAACTCGGGCTCCGAAATCTCGAACTACCGTTTCAGAAAATAGCCAACTGCTACCATCCAGATCCGGCCCTCGTTCTGCTGTGATAACCCCCAGTTCTACCAAATCAATGACCACATCGTTCGATATCCCCATTATGCGTGCTGTCGATTCTAGCGACAGGCTACTATTCCACCGATCCGCTAATTTCCATACCTCATCGTGATTCAATAGCCGGAAGTGGGGATAATTACCCTTTTTTGAGTCACTCGTGTTCTGAGTATTCAGCGTATCTGATTTTCCTCCTAAAATAGAAAACCACGGAGAACCATCATAGCTCGACAAGCACCCATTTTGGACGAGACGATCTATCGTCTTCGGGTGAACCTTAAGTATCTCAGCTGCTTCAGTATGAGTAACAAATGTATCCTCATCGATAAGCGAAAGCCGCTTGCGGCAGATCCTTTCCTGACCAGTGTGGGATATTATTCTCGAATCCGAAACCTTCACAAAGTAATCAAAAGCAGTCCGAACGAATTGAAATTCTTCACCCTCCCATTTCGCGGATATCCATCGCTCGTAAAGATTATGCAATCCAAAATACTGTCGACGACCAGATTTGTAATTATGATTGATGTATTCCCGGAGGAATTCGAAGAAGCCCTCCGGCCAGTTTGTGAGCGCCTTGAAAGCGGTACGATAAATGACATGTGCGACTCGGGTCGTTAAGTGATCTGCCGACCGCTCACGAGGAATCAATACCGATCCATCATCGCCAAGTGTATGTTGCGGGTAATTCCAATTCGGCGTGCTGGCGATAATATGCCTCAAACCATCCATGAAGCGATAGAGCGCTCGTGCTGGTTCATCGGGAAGCAAAGCTGACTCCCCAATCTCAAGAAAGGGTCGTTTCTGCAACCATGATTGGATAATCTCTTGTGAGAGCAGGCCAAGTTCGTCATTATCCAGGCTAGACGCATGGGCATTACGTAGATCAAAGCCGCAATTTTTACAAGTGTCCTCGACAATATCTGTTATCCCCAGTTTGCTCTGGCATTGTTGACAATGATCCACCAATAAGCACCGGTGTCTCAAGCAAGCGGTCACAGCCAACGGCATCCAAATCAATCGATGATATGCCTGCTCCGTGATGCAACCTGGGCAATATTGGGCGCATCTTGCACTTCGTAATTGCGTAGCTTTCGCTCTCTGATCGAGGAGTGGCACCTCGGTACCGTCCGATAATTGTATTTTCTGGATTTCCCGATCCGGGGGCATCAGTATTTCTGCGAATACATGAGGAGAAGACTGATAAAGATCAAATACCGGAATTTTGGTGAGTTGTGCTAAACGGTTGAATGCTTCTGGTCGGGAAAGACAATTCAGAGCTGTATGGTCGAAGACCGGTCTATCCAGACACAGGCTGACTATTATGCCTAGTGTATGATAATGATTTAGTTTGGTCAGTCGGATAGCCAGGGATAATGGTACTTCACCGGGATATTGCCTGCTTCGACGTAATAAAGGGCGCGGTAATTTCGACATGATTGATTCGACCTCTTCTAGATTCAACCTAGCAAAAATTGTGTATGGCCAGGTAGCTTCCTATTTCGCTTCTCTCTTATTGCGCACGTATTGGAGATAGGGTGGATCAGGTGGTAGGAATGTTTTATCAGCCTCTATACCAAATGGATTCACCCTCAACCTGGCATGCCGATATAAACGCTTCTGACAAGCGACCTTTAATTCCTCCAGTCCAAGATCCTGTTTTCCATGGTGATTCGCAATTACTGTCGCTCTGTTGAATAGATTCATGATGTTAGCGACGACCCCCCGAGTAGCGTAGTAGATACGTCGTAAAATCTCTGAGCGCGGCAAGTCCTTCGATAATGGCAGCCTGACCTGCTCAACAAAA